>ENA-OPWC01002158-OPWC01002158.1-human-gut-metagenome-genome-assembly--contig:-NODE-2158-length-11408-cov-1.839161_pt1 | contig 11408 bp, 10 predicted proteins | sample MGYA00241504_ERZ502000 | MGnify/ENA primary metagenome ERZ502000 (study PRJEB25962, sample SAMEA2042005) | human gut metagenome | biome: human gut; feature: human-associated habitat; material: faeces...
CGGTCATTGAAAGGTGACCGGGGATTTTTATATCAGCGGCTAAAATTTGAGCGCTTACATTAAAAATTAATGAATGCAAAATGAGGGAAGGATACATTGAGGATGAAAGAGTTGAGTTATTTATTTGACGCTGAATATATTATTAAGAAAAAGAAATCCTTAAAAAGGCAGTTATTGGCTGACGTGAATCGAAATTTTGTAGAAAAGCGGATTGCCATTTTAGGGGGAGAAACAACAGAGAATATTAAACTCACTCTGGAACTGTTTCTTTTAAATTATGGAATTAAGCCCTATTTTTATGAGTCTGAATATAATCAGTATTATGAGGATGGTATGTTCCCGAATCAGGAATTGGAAGAGTTTAAGCCGGATATTATTTATATTTGCACATGTGTTAGAAATATTATAGATTTTCCTGTGCTGTCTGATCAGAAAGAGGTAGTCGAGCAAAAGAAACAGGCTGTTGTTGATAAGTTCTATGGCTTATGGGATTCTGTAGCAGAGCGATATCATTGCCCGATTATTCAGAATAATTTTGAATATCCATTTTTCAGGTTAATGGGAAATAAAGATGCAAGTGATTATCATGGAAGAGTGAATTTTGTGACGATGCTTAATTGCGCTTTTTATGAGTATGCACAGAAACATGATAATTTCTATATTTGTGATGTAAACTATATTTCTGCTTCTTACGGACTGGATAAATGGTCGGAGCCTTATTATTGGCACATGTATAAGTACGCAGTAGCAGTGCCGGCAATTCCATATTTGGCATTTAATGTAGCCAATATTATTAAATCTATTTATGGAAAAAACAAAAAGGCATTCAATCTTGATTTGGATAATACGCTGTGGGGCGGAATTGTTGGAGATGATGGAGCGGATAATATTGAAATCGGTCAGGAGACATCTCTTGCACAGACGTATAGTGAATTTCAAGAATATATTAAACTGCATAAACAGTTAGGAATACTGCTGACTGTCAATTCAAAAAATGATGAAGCGAATGCGGTGAGTGGTTTTGAACGTCCGGATAGTGTGTTGAAGAAAGATGATTTTGTGGTTTTTAAGGCGAACTGGAATCCTAAGAGCATCAATATTACGGAAACAGCTCAGGAGCTTACTCTGCTTCCGGAAAGTTTTGTTTTTGTAGATGACAATCCTGCTGAGCGTGCGATTGTAGAAGATCAGGTGCCCGGAGTGGCAGTGCCGGTCATGGATGGCGTAGAGCATTATATACAGATACTGGATAAGTCTGGATTTTTTGAGGTTACAGCTTTGTCACAGGATGATCTGAAGCGAAATGAAATGTATCAGGAAAATGCAAAAAGAAGCAAACTGCAGTCTTCTTTTGTAAATTATGAAGATTATTTGAAATCGCTTGAGATGAAGGGTGAGATTCAAAGTTTTGTGCCGATGTATATGTCACGAATAGCACAGTTGACGAATAAAAGTAACCAGTTTAATCTCACTACGAAACGTTATAGCCAGAGTGATATTGAGAATGTAGCAGCCGATCCAGATCGCATTACATTATATGGTAAATTAGGCGATAAGTTTGGTGATAACGGAGTTGTAAGTATTGTGATTGGCCGAATAGATGGTGATCATCGTGATGAACTGCATATGGAATTATGGCTTATGAGCTGCAGGGTCCTGAAGCGCGATATGGAGTTCGCGATGATGGATGAACTGGTGGAAAAGGCAAAAGCAGCGGGTATTAAAAAGTTAGTAGGTTACTATTATCCGACTGCAAAAAATGCGATGGTAAAAGAATTTTATGCGTTGCAGGGATTTAAAAAAATTACAGAAGATGAAGCGGGAAACACGGTTTGGGAATTTATGATTGATGATTCCTATAAGAAAAAACAGCATGTCATAGCTGTAAACGAACGGAAAGAATAATGGAATATGTAAAATTAAGGAATGGGGTAGAGATGCCTCGGATTGGCCTTGGCACCTGGCAGATCACAGATCGGGTTCAAATGGCTGAAATAGTGGAAAGTGCTTATCAGTCGGGCTATCGTTTGATTGATACAGCGGCTGCTTATAGCAATGAAATTGCGTTGGCAAAGGCATTGGCGGCAGCAGAAATAAAGAGAACGGAAATGTTTTTGTCTGATAAGGTTTGGAATACAAGCAGAGGTGCTGCGGCGGTTCAGGAGGCTTGCAGGAAATCCCTGAAAAAATTGAAGACAGAGTATCTTGATTTGTATCTGATTCATTGGCCGGCTTCTATGAAATTATATCCGGACTGGGCAGAAGTCAATGCAGATACCTGGCGGGGGATGGAGCAGTTATATAAGGATGGTCTTGTTCGGGCAATTGGAGTATGCAATTTTAAAGAGCATCATCTTACGGCACTGGAAAAAACGGCAGAGATTATACCGATGGTAAATCAGTTGGAACTGCATCCAGGATTGAATCAGTCTGAAATACTAGATTACTGTAAGATAAGAAACATTCAGGTAGAGGCAAGCAGTCCGCTTGGCAATGGTCAGATATTAAGCAATGAAAAATTAGTTGAAATTGCGAACAGAAAAGAAAAAACACCAGCACAGATCTGCCTTAGATGGGAGTTGCAGAAGGGAATCGTTGCTATTCCTAAAACCACCGCAAAAGACAGACTGGTTCAAAATATCGAGGTGTTTGATTTTACATTGGATGAAGATGAAATGAAGGAAATTGATGCAATTCCATATTGTGGTGGGATAGGCATCGATCCGGACGAGGTGTTTGATTTTGGCTAATACAAAACTAGAGACAGAGGAACTGCAGGCATTAAGAAAGAAGATATTTATTACAGGCTATAAGGGTGGAATGGCGCATCTGGCATCCTGTTATTCCTGCCTTGAGATGCTTTATGCGTTGTATTTAAAGGATATTCTCAGGTATGACCTGAGTAATCCAAAGTGGAAAGACAGAGATCGGTTTATTCTAAGCAAAGGACATGCGGGGTTAGCTTTATACGGAGTAATGCAGAAAGCAGGAATGATCTCGGAGAAGATGTATGATTCTTATCTGACGGAAAATTCACTTATAGGCGGCGAACCGTGTATGAGAGACAGCGACTGGGTTGAAGCAACAACAGGATCATTAGGACATGGGCTTTCTATGGGATTAGGAATCGCACTGGCATTAAAAATGGATCATAGCCCGGCAAAGGTTTATGTAATGCTTGGCGATGGGGAGCTGGAAGAAGGGGTTGTGTGGGAAGCAATTATGACAGCACCCGCCCTGGGAGCAGATAATCTTATAGCCATTTTGGATTGCAACAGAATTCAGAAGATGGATTTTGTGGAAAAAACGATAGGTAATCCGCGGTGGGCAGAAAAATGGGCAAGCTTTGGATGGGAAGTCCTGGAGACAGATGGTCATGATATGGAAGCTTTTAAGAATGCGATACTTCAGAAGACAGAGGAAAAGAAGCCAAGAGTAATCATTGCCAACACGGTAAAGGGAAAAGGTGTTTCTGTCATGGAGAATAACCCCAACTGGCATTTTAAACTTCCAGGACGAAAAGATCTTAAGGTGTTTAAAGCAGAACTGGGAATATCGGATAGTGAATTGGAGTAAGCGATGAATAGTGCATATATTGGAAAACTGATGGAATTAGCCGAGAAAGATCATGACGTGATTCATATGCTTGCAGATAGTGGAACCGGATATGATGAGATGTTTCGTCGTAATTTTCCAGATCAGATATATAATTTTGGCATAGGCGAGGAAAACATGGTCGCTGCAGCAGCTGGAATGGCGGGGAAAAAGCCGTTTGTATTTACAGCTGGTGCATTCCTGGCGTATCGTTCTATGGAATTCATAAGAGACGATATCTGTTTTCAAAATTTGAATGTAAAGATAGTGGGAATGGGAAGTGGGCTGGCATGGAGCTCACTGGGACCGACCCATCATACAACAGAAGACATTTCTGTGCTTAGGGCAATTCCAAATCTGCGGATTCTTTCACCGGCTACGCCAAGACAGGTGGTAGCCTGCGTACAGGCTGCATATGAGCATAATGGGCCGGTGTATATCCGAATTGGCATGAATCACGAAGCAGAATACTTTTCAGAGGATTATACATATCATGCAGGGCAAAATGACCTTATCAGAGATGGAAGAGATCTGGCAGTATTTGTGACAGGAAGCATACTGGATGAGGTGGTGCAAGCGTGTGATCTGCTTGGGCAGGATGGTATTTCTGCAAAAATTATAAATATCGTTGGCGTAAAACCATTTGATACGCAGGATATTATAGAAGCGGCCAGGACAATCAGTAAAATAGCTGTGGTGGAAGAGCATAATATTTATGGCGGTCTTGGAAGTATCATTGCGGAAACTGTGGCTTATAACGGGCTTCACGCAAAAGTATATCCCATTGGGTTAAATGACGCGTTTGCGGAAGGATATGGAACCCAGCAAATGGTGCGGAAGGTAAATGCGCTTGATGCAGTAAGCATTTACAGACGATTGAAGGAGGCTGTGGCGCTATGAACGAATATACCCTTGCGGAAATAGAAGTTGGCATGAAAGCTGTTTTTCATAAAACCATTACGAAAAAAATGGAAGATGCATTCAGGGTGATATCTGGAGATGAAAATCCGTTGCATAAGGATGATACATTTGCTTTGGAGATAAGCAATGGAAAGTTTCAGGGACATGCAGCGTTTGGAATGCTTACTGCGTCACTATATTCAACCGTTGCCGGAATGTATTTGCCGGGAAAATACAGTTTGATTCATAGTTTTGAAGAATTATCCTTTACGAAACCAGTATTTGTGGGAGATGATTTAACTGTAGAAGCCGAAGTGACAGATAAAGAAATAGCACTAAAGCTGATTCGTTTAAAGATTACAATAAAGAATCAGGATAATAAGCCCGTGTCTAAGGCAAAAATGAAAGTCTTAGTTATGAAATAAATATTTATCAGGAGGAAATGAAATATGACAAGAGAAGAAGTTTATGAAAGATTAAATGGGGTATTCAGAGAGGTTTTAGATGATGATTCCATCGAGCTGCACGATGAGACGGTTGCGGATGATGTTGATGGCTGGGATTCTTTTGAGCATATCAATCTGATTGTTGGTGTAGAAGAAGAATTCGGATTTAAGATTCCTATGGGCAAAGTGGTTACAATGAAGAATGTTGGCGAAATGGTAGACATCATTCTGGAGTTAGGGAAGTAGTATGTCTATCACATCGTTTTATTTTTTAGCGCTGGTAACGGTTGGTGTATTGGTATATTACGTAGTACCTAAAAGCATTCAGTGGATGATATTACTGGTTCTCAGCGCAGTGTTCTATTATTTTGCAGCAACACCATGTACAATAGGCTATCTTGTGGTTTCCACAATGATAGCTTATTTGTCTACAATGTGGATTCAGAAAAAAAGGGATGCATTAGGAAGAGAAGCAAAGGGGTTATTGGTTGTTACATTTGTGGCATTGGCAGTCAATATAGCAATCTGGTTTTTTGTAAAGGGACGTGGATTGTGGGTGCCGTTTGCATCGAGACTGACGGCATGGCGTGATGTTTCTGTGCTGGATTCGCTGGTTAACTGGAAAATAGCGGCATCTCTTGGAATGGGATATTATACATTGCAGGTTATGGGGTATATTATTGACTGCTATTGGGAGAATATTACACCACAGAAGAATCCGCTTAAGCTGTTCCTTTTTGTATGTTATTTCCCACAGCTGACAACGGGCCCAATTAGCAGGTACACACAGTTAAATACACTTTATAGTCCCCACAGGTTTGAATACCGGAATCTTGCGTTTGGCTCACAGCGGATTCTTTGGGGATTTATGAAAAAAATTGTGCTGGCAGAAAGAGTAGGAATGATCGTTTCTGCCATTAATGCAGATCCTGGTACATATACCGGATTTTATTCCTGGATTGCAATCTTATTATATCCATTGCAGATGTATGCTGATTTTTCCGGTTGCATGGATATTGTTCTGGGAGTGTCAGAATTATTTGGGATTCCGCTGGCGGAAAACTTTAACAATCCATTCTTTTCGAGATCCTCGCAGGAGTTTTGGCAGAGATGGCATATTACGCTTGGCACATGGGCAAAGGACTATGTGCTGTATCCGTTGTTAAAATCAAAGTCAATGGTTAATTTTGGAAAGGTGACAAGAAAAAAGTATGGCAAAAAAACAGGGAAATTTTTAGTTAATCTCGTTGGGATGTTTATGCTTTGGATGATTATGGGAATCTGGCATGGTGGTTGGCGATATATCATCGGTGTCAGCCTGTGGTACTGGGTAATTCTCATGCTTGGAGATTTATGTGCTCCATGGTTTCAACAGATTACCGAGAAGCTTCACATGAAAACAGAGTGTTTTGCCTGGCATTTCTTTCAATCTGCCAGAACCTATGTAATTTATGCAGTTGGTGCAACTTTTTTCAGTGTGGGTGTTACAGGCGGTATTTACAGGTTGAAAGATGCTGCAAAAGTTTTATTAAAAAGAGGCTATGCGAATCCCTGGATATTTTTTGATCAAAGTATTTTGAAGACAGGGATTACCTGGCAGGATATAAATTTGATTATTTTCGTGACAGGAATGATGCTGATTGTAGCAGTTTTACGCGAAAAATATGGTTATGCACGGAATTGGATTCAGAATCAGTGTGTGTTATTTCGCTGGTTTATCTGGCTCGCTATGTTTGTGTTAGTGTTAATATATGGAAAGTATGGACCCGGGTATGATGCGTCGATGTTCATATATCAGGGATTTTAGATGGTGTATGTAAATGAAAAAAATTGATAGGCAAAGAGTTATAAGTTTTTTGGGGTTTTGCATATTTGTAGGTATAATAGTTCAGGTATTCTTTGGCGTTACATATTTATTTCGAAATACTAATGATGACCGTAGACATATTGCAGGATTAAAACAGGAAAAAGTAGATATGGTGTATGTAGGCGGCAGTGCAGCTTTTGTATATTGGCAGCCGCTTAAGGCATGGAATGAATGTGGCTATACTTCTTATAACTATGCAACGAATTCGATACCAGCAGAAAGCATAAAAGCATATATAGAGGAGGCACGAAAATTTCAGAATCCAGAACTTTTTGTCGTGGGAATAAGAGCGTTTCAGTATTATTCGGATAAGCCTGCAGAGAAGGGGCTGCGTAATGGAACAGATTCCATGGATATGACATCACCTTCACGGTATAAGCTTTTGAATGAATATTTTAGAAATCGTGAAATTCCAGAAGATACAGATGTATTATCCTATTATCTGGATATTGCGAAGTATCATACAAATGTTGGAAATCTGGGATCAAGTAAAGCCTGGAAATTGATTGACAATGATGAAAATGTTGTAAATAAAGGCTGGGAATGGGTCGATAAGTATGGATATCTGGAACAGCCGGAGCATTTCAATACAGATGAACGGGCGAAATTGCCAGAAAACGATATAAGACTTTTAAAAGAGCTGCTTACATATTGTAGAACAGAAAAACTGAACGTACTGTTTGTGGTTTGTCCATATTGGATTACGAAAGAACATCAGGCAAAATATAATACAATGGCAGACATGATTCAAAGCTATGGATTTCAGTATTTAAATGCGAATGAGTATTATGACGAGATGAATTTGGACTTTTCTACGGATTTTTACAACAAGAATCATGTTAATCTGTTTGGAGCCAAAAAATATACAGAATTCCTGGAAAAGTACATTTCACAAAATTATAATCTGGAAAATCATAAGGGAGATCCGGCATATGCTTCATGGGATGAAGCATATCAGGAATTTCAGAAACAGGAAGAACAGCATGCTCAGACGGTATTAGATTTGAAAGCAGATGTTGAGAAGAGCAGCGAAATTCAGAAACAGATGAAAGAGGCGAAGTCATTAGCCGAATGGCAAAAACTTGTAAGTGATAATCGTTTTACTCTGATTGTGGCTGGTACACAGGAAATACAATGGCCGGAAAATGTTGCAGATCAGCGAGTATTATCAGACTGGGGATTGACTTCGGATAGCGGCAGATATATACGAGTGATAAAGGGCGGAGAGATCAAATATACAAACGCAAAGGATGAAGCATTGACTGCGGAGGGTGTATTGGGAATATGGGATGATACCAGTTACCATGTTTCGGTTGAAAATGAGTTTCCGGTTATTACACTAAATGATCAACAGATGTTAACCGATAAAACAAAAATAAATGTAATTATTTTTGAAAATAATTATCGGAAGATGATTGGAAGCCTGACTTTAACTGTGAATGAAGATGGAAAGGTGGAAATTTCCTACAACTAATGAAGAAATTAATCTGTTTTCCATGTGCGGGCGGCAATGCCAAAAGTTTTGCAAAACTTATTAGGGGGATTCATTGCTTTGCAATATGTGCAGAATATAGTGGCCACTGGTCCAGGTACGAGGAGCCACTATATTATTCTATGGAAGATTGTATACAATATCAGATGCAGGAACTCCGGGAGAAGATAACTCTACAAGATGAGATATTTCTTCTGGGACATAGTATGGGTGCACTCATAGCATTTGAATTAGGGAAAAATCTACTCAATGCAGGTTATAATGTCAAGGGACTGTATTTACTGGCCTGTATGCCGCCAGATGAGATCAATGATACAGATTTTAACTTTGAGGATGATGAAGAAATTAAACTTTTCCTGAAACGAATCAATCAGATGCCGGAATCTGTTTTGAATAGTGATTTTTTCAGAGAAAACTTGTTACCATCTATTCGAAATGATTTCAGTGAATATTACGGTTCAAATGTACCCCTGTTCCGAAGGAACGGATACCGACAGTCCGTCACTATGATACCGTGAGTCCGGAACAGGGATACCACATTTTGCTACATGCGAGTTTACTCGCTTAATGCCGGATCCAACCCGTATACTTCACGCATGGATCTGTAATTCGCCGGATCCGTCGGGATGATGTTGATCTTGTAAGCATCATGCTTGATGCGATCCAGGATTGCTTCCGCGAGCGGACTGTCATCGCCTCCCAGTTGATCGAACCAGCCATTGCAATCATACTGAGAACAAAAGATGGTTGACGACTTCTTGCGTCTCCTATGTAGGAGTTCCAGTATATCGTGCTGTTCTGATGCGGTTGGCTTCAACAGTAACCATTCATCGATGATCAGCAGAACCGGATTGGCATACTTACTCTGGACCTTCTTGTAAGTTCCATCGTTACGTGCCATCTCTAACTCCAGGAGCAGATCTGGGAGTCGAACGTATTTCGTAGTGTATCGACGCTTGCAGGCTTCCATACCGAAAGCGCATGCCATGTAGGTCTTTCCACTCCCTGTGGCACCTGTGATGAACAGGTTTCGATGCTCTGTGATGTACTCACAGGTTGCCAGACGCTCGATCAGGCTGCGGTTGAGTTTCCGTCCGGATGTATAGTTGATATCGCCGATGTATGCATCTGGCTGGTCGAATCCGGCATTACGGATCAGCCTTTTCAGGCTGTTGCTCTTACGGTTGCTGTATTCGATATCCACCAGCATTCCGAAACGGTCTTCAAAGGAAATGTCCCTCATTCGGGCATCCTGCAGCTGGGTCAGGAATGCATCCGACATGGATGTCAGACGCATTTCAATGAGTTTATCTATAGTGCTCTGTGTAGTCATGGTTCCTTACCTCCTGTAGTAATCCGCACCCCGTGTAAGTGCGTGGCTGCTTTTTTCTGAGCTCGTATAGCTATCGGTTACCGCAGCTTTGTCAGCCGGCTCTGTTCGGTCACTTCCGGTATCAAGTATGTTCTTGATGCTCTTATAGCTCGGAGTGGCTGTAAAAGTGAGCGCTTTACTGCAGGCAGCTTCCAGTCGATCGACAGAATACTTGTCGGCCAGTTTTAAAAGTCCCATGCAACTACGGTAGGATTGCTGTTCTACCAGCTTGGAGGTAAGGATTGCATCCACGGTCTGGTAGGTACTGGAACCGATGCGCTTCGCCCATTGCCGGAAGCGGTCGCCGTTCCACTCAAGATACTGCTGATGAGAAGGCGGCATATGCTCTGTGATTGTGCTATACTGACCTTTGCGACCATACAGTCGACGGTGAGACGCGATTCGGTTGTGGTTGTAAAAAACCTCAATGGTTTTGTCCGTGACCCTCACATCAACTTTGCGCTTTATATACTCATGTGGAACGGAGTATAGCATTCCTGCAAACGCTATGTGATAATTGAACTGAACGGTGGCTTGTCTCCATTCCGCCAGTTCATATGGGGTAGCAGGTAACGGGGCCAGTAATGGCAGTTCTTCGTCGCGGAAGATTTCATACCGGCTCCCCTCTTTCTTTTGGAACGGGCGATGGCTGAAATCTTCCAGTTTCTGCCGGATCGCCTGATTTAACTCACTGAGAGAAAAGAACTGCTCGTTCCGTAGCGCTGCTGTGATCCATGTGGAAATGTTGCCTACACTGCCCTCGGCATTAGGCTTATCTTTTGGAGAGCGGACGCGTGCCGGAATGATGGCGGTACCATAGTGCTCTGCCATTTCCTGATAGACGGCATTGATCCGTGGATCATTCCAGCTTTTATTATTATGATCTACAGCAGTGCGACAGTTGTCTGGCACGAGGATCTTTGCAACACCGCCAAAGTACTCGTACATGTGGATGTGTGCTGCAATCCATGACGCCTGCTTCTGATCTACAAAGGCTTCTACGTATGGATACTGACTGTAGGTCATGACCCCCACGAAAATCTGGGCATCCATGATTTCGCCGGTATCTGGGTCGATGATGTGCGCCGGATCGCCTGCCCAGTCAACCTCGACCTGCTCTGCTGGCTTGCGGTTGATATGCATGGTGGCGCGGCGCTTCTGCTCATCCTGCTGGATGTAGTAGCAGAACTGAGAGTACATAAGTGGCTCTTCTTTGGAGAGACGGCATTCTTCAAGATACTCTGTCCAAAGGAGTTTCTTATTCACTCCGTTCCGAAGAAGCTCTTTGCGGATGTGCTCGTAATCGGGCATCCGCTTTGAGGTGGCTGGCTTTGCTTTCACTTCAGGAAAAAGCAACTTGCCTAAGACTGGATCGCTGAGTTTAGGATCCAGAGGCCAGACAAGATTTTGCTCTCTGGCCGCCTTCAGCACCTTGTTGACAGTTGTCTTGGATGCATTGCAGCTAAGGGCAATGTTAGTTTGGCTGAGATTCAATCCGGCAAGCCGGATGATCTCACGATACTTGGTCATAAATGGTGACCTCCTTCGTAATGAATTTACGCTGCAAAGCGTATGAATTCATTATAAAGGGAATCGGTATCATCTGACCGGAATCACGGTATCCGAATCCCGGATTCGCGGTATCGTCGAAAACGGAATAGCGGTACTGCAACGCCGGAACGGCGGTTCAGAATCCCCCGGAATACTCATTTCAGAATATTGAAAAATTTTATTAGC
>ENA-OPWC01002159-OPWC01002159.1-human-gut-metagenome-genome-assembly--contig:-NODE-2159-length-11405-cov-2.122379_pt1 | contig 11405 bp, 8 predicted proteins | sample MGYA00241504_ERZ502000 | MGnify/ENA primary metagenome ERZ502000 (study PRJEB25962, sample SAMEA2042005) | human gut metagenome | biome: human gut; feature: human-associated habitat; material: faeces...
AGAACACTTTCATGTACCTTCAGCAAATACGAAATGCTACCAAAACACTGTGGGAGAAGTAGACTATGAGAAAACAATCTGGTCAAGTTCATAGCAGGGAATCTTCTGCAACTCTCCAACTGACAGTAAGTTTACTCTATCCTTAATTGCTTAAGCTGGTTGTATATGAATAAAGAATGATGTATAGTATTTGCAAGAGGCACCTTCTTTCGTAAATGTTGCAAATGTTTGTTTCGTCACTTTCATTATACAACATCAAGAATCAAGGTGTCTTTCTTTTATGCAAAATCACGAACTTGCTCATTTATAGATAAAACGATTTTATTTTTATTTCAAAAGCCGTTTTTACTAAAAATACGTCTGCCGTTTTTGGTCATTATTACTATGCATTGATACCTGGTCAAATTTCTTCCGAAAACAGATGATTTCAGGAATCAACTTGTCGACACACTCCTTTGTAGTATGTTGTCTATCTTCCATTGAAATCTCTCTTCTTTGGTGATACAATGTGTTACAATGCTTATCAAAAGTTACATCATTTTGGGGGACATTTACACTACAAAGGAGAATTTTATTTATGTTTCAGGTTTTTGTTGATTCAGCGGCAAATCTGCCTGCTGTTACTGCGAAAAAATACGATATCCATGTCGTTTCTTTCGTCAATCTTGTGAATGGAAAAGAGCTGGTCTGCTTCGACCCGGATTTGTCGCCGGAAGAGGAGCTTTCCAAAGGAAAAGAATATTACAATGCTATGCGTACCGGCTGTGAAATCAAGACCGGACTGATCAGCACCGCAAATTTTGCGGATGCGTTCCGCACCGCTCTTGAAGCAGATCAGGATGTCATCTATCTTTCCTTAAGCAAAAACATCAGCGGAACTTATAACTCCGCAAGACTTGCTGCCGAGGAGCTTCTTGAGGAATACGGCGGAAAACGTAAAATCCGCCTCGTCGATTCCCTGAATGCCTCTCTTGCACAGGGCATCCTCGCCATCTATGCCAGCGAGATGCGCGATCAGGGCATGAACGTAGACGAAGCGGCAGATCTTCTGGAAACCTATGTTGGCAAAATGAACGGTGTTTTCACCGTCGGCGATCTGAAATATCTTTCCCGTACCGGAAGAATCAAGGGAAGTGTCGCTGTGGTCGGAAATATGCTGAAAATCAAACCGATTCTGCGTGGAAGTGAAGATGGCTATATTGTTTCCTACAAGAATGTCCGCGGGCGCAAGGCCGTTTTAAATGAACTGATCCGTCTCTTCTGTGAAACGATCGAAGAACCGGAAAAGCAGATCGTCGGAATCGCACATGCAGATGCCTATGAGGAATCTCTTTATATGATGGAAGAAATCCAGAAAAGAGTGAAGGTGCGTGAATTTATCAATACTTCTTACGATTACTGCACCGGAAGCCATGTCGGACCGGATACGATCGCTTTGTTCTATCTCGGAAAAGACCGCAGTCTTCTGTAAAAGGAGCAACCAGACTAACCACTGCTGTTCCACTGTATTTTTTCCGAAATTGCTGTAAACAGCGGAAATACGTTTCTTCTTTCCATGCATAATTCCACCTGTTTTTCCACATACTACCCATACAACACAAATTATGGAAAGTATGTGATGTACTCTCGGAGTCTTTCTGTGCTTGATTTTGTGAGATGATTTCTTGCCCGTTGTGCCTAAATTTCTGAGGCGTACGCGGTGCGTACGTTGATGAAATTCGGGTGCAACTGGCGGAAAATCAGCCGCAAAAGCAAGTGCAGAAAGATTCCGAAAGTACATTGTAAAAACAGGAGGAATTTTTCATATGAAAGCGACGGGAATTGTTCGAAGGATTGATGATCTGGGGCGTGTGGTAGTTCCCAAGGAAATCCGGCGCACGATGCGGATCCGGGAGGGACAGGCCATGGAAATTTATACCGGACGGGAGGGTGAGATTATCCTGAAGAAATACTCACCGATCGAAGAGCTGGCGGAATGCGCAGCTGGGTTTACAAAATCGATTTCAACGGTGACCGGATGTCTCGTCTGTGTTTCGGATCAGGAACAGATTGTGGCGGCAAACGGGCCGGAACAGAAAAATTATCTTGGCAAGTCCATCAGCAGCCGGCTGGAGGAGGCGATTCTGAACCGGAAAACAGTACTTGCGCGTCCCGGTGAAAAGGCTTATTTTTCAATTTTGGAAAACACAGACAATACTACTCCTCTGCCGGAGCTCATTTTTCCGATTCTCTCCTCCGGTGATGCCATCGGTTCGGTCATTCTCTGCGGCAAAGACAGGGAGTCCCTGCCGGGCGATACGGAAAAGAAGCTCCTCCAGGTAGCGGCAACGTACCTCGGACGGGAAATGGAAAACTAAACAGGGGATTTATCGAAGGCAATTTATCAAAGGCTTTTTGCATCATCCGCACCGGTTATGCAAGAGGCCTTTTCCTGTTATTCTGTAATTCGAGATATTCCAATTTTATCTTGCTATTTACACCTGCATTGTCTACAATAAAAATGACGTGCACGAAAACCTTCAGCCGATACGCCCGAAGCTTTTCTGTGCCTGCTTTTATAAGCCGGGAAAAATTCCCGGAGTATCCTACATTACACAAGGAGGAATTTCCATTCATGAAATACATTGCAAAGAAATTCGGCTCTCTCCTTCTTACGCTGCTTCTTGTATCCTTTTTATCGTTCTTTGCCTTTTCCGTCATACCCGGAGATGCGGCAAAATCGCAGCTTGGCACGGAGGCGACGCCGGAGCGGATTGAGGCTCTGCAAAAGGAAATGGGACTGGATCGGCCGGTTCTGGAACGGTATGCTTCGTGGGTAACCGGCTTTTTTCATGGAGATCTCGGCACCTCGTATTCGTACTCGATGCCGGTCGGAGAACTGATCCGCGATAAAGTTCCGATTACCATCGCTATCACCGTTATCGCATTCCTGATGATCCTTGTTGTCTCGATTCCCATCGGCATTTTCACAGCACAGCACGCCGGAGGCCATCTGGACCGGCTGATCATGACAATCAATCAGGTGATCATGTCTGTGCCGGGATTTTTCATCGGTATTCTGATCACGTATCTTTTCGGTCTGATTCTCAAATGGTTTCAGCCGGGCGCCTATGTGCCGATTTCTGAAAATTTTTCCGGTTTTATCGGTTATCTTGTTGCACCGTCTACCGCCATTGCACTTCCGCGCTGTTCCATGGCTGTCAAAATGCTGCGCAGCTCTGTGCTCTCGCAGCTCGATGCCGACTATGTGCGCACCGCCTATTCCCGCGGAAACAGTACACGCCGCGTTATGTATCACCATGTGCTGAAAAACGCCCTGATTCCGGTACTGACCTTCTGGGGCATGACAATCGCAGATATTGTAGCAAACAGCATTATTCTGGAACAGGTTTTTTCGATTCCGGGCATGGGCAATCTTCTGATCACTTCGATCTCCAACCGCGATTACCCCGTGGTTCAGGGCATCCTTGTACTGATCGCCGCCCTCATTATTATCATCAATTTCGTGGTAGATCTGCTGTATGGCAGAATTGATCCGCGTATCCGCGTAAAAGACTGACGGGAGCTTTCGATCATCAGCTCCCGCGACCGAAAGGTCATGGGGAGCCGCCCACGACAAAGGAAAGGGTTTTCATTATGAAAAAGAAACGCAATCTCACGCTGATCATCGGAGCTGTTCTCACCGCTTTTATGCTTCTGTTTCTTCTGATCGGCTTTTTCTACACACCGTACGACCCGGATGCAATGAACGGCGCAGCCAAGTTTGCTGCTCCATCTCTGTCGCACCCGTTCGGCTGCGATCACTTTGGACGCGATATTTTCAGCCGCGTCTTAAAAGGAACCGGTACAACCTTCTTCGTCGCTTTCGCTACTCTGCTGCTCGGCGGAACCATTGGTGTCCTCGTCGGTGCGTTCACCGGGTATTTTGGCGGATGGATTGACGAAATCCTGATGCGCATAAACGATGTCATTGTTTCCTTTCCGGGAATCCTGCTGGCGCTGGTATTTATCGCGCTGCTTGGCCCCGGCAAATACAACGTGATCCTTGCACTCGGTATCGTATTCATTCCGAGCTTTGCACGTATCACCAGAAGCGAATTTCTCGCACGCAAAGATATGGACTATGTCAAAAGTGCCCGTCTGATGGGTGTTTCCCATCTTCGGATCATATTTGTACATATCCTGCCAAATACGGTCCCGTCCCTTCTTTCGATGGCAGCAATCGGTTTCAACAACGCCGTTCTCTCCGAGGCCGGCATGAGCTTTCTCGGCATCGGTGTCCAGCCGCCCGATGCCTCGCTTGGACGGATGCTCTCAGAATCCCAGACGTATCTGATGACTGCTCCCTGGGGCTCTGTTTTCCCCGGTCTTGCTGTCATTTTACTGGCGCTTGGCGTATCGCTCCTCGGCGACGGATTACAGAAGAAAGGCGGTAACTGATATGGCACTTCTCGATGTACGTGACTTAAAAATTGCATTTTACGATACCACGCCACCGACCGAAGTGGTAAAAGGCATCTCCTTTTCCTTAGAAGAAGGTGAGACGCTTGGCATTGTCGGGGAATCCGGTTCCGGCAAAACCCAGACGGCGCTCTCCATTCTGCACCTTTTAAAGGAAAATTCCGCCGTATCCGGCGGAGAAATTCTCTACGAAGATTCTTCCGTTGCGCACGCTTCCAGCCAGGATCTGCAGCGCATCCGCGGAAAAGAAATCAGCATGATTTTTCAGGAACCGATGACCTCTTTAAATCCGGTTCTGACCATCGAAGAACAGATTGCAGAGGGACTGCTGATCCATGAGAGCTGCACACCGGCAGAACGTCATGAAAAGGTTCTTGCCATAATGCATGAGGTCGAGCTTCCCGACCCGGAAAAGCTTTGCAAAAAATACCCTCACCAGCTCTCCGGCGGTCAGCGCCAGAGGGTGATGATCGCTGCGGCGCTTATTACAGAACCGAAGCTTCTGATTGCAGACGAGCCGACAACAGCTCTTGATGTGACGATTCAGTCGCAGATCTTAAAGCTGCTGAAAAAAATCAATGAACGCCATCACACGGCGATTCTTTTTATCTCACACGACCTCGGCGTCATCCGTTCGCTCTGTGACCGGGTCATCGTCATGAATCATGGGACGATTGTGGAATCCGGCAGTGTGGACGATGTCTTTTTCCACCCGAAGGAAGACTACACCCGCCGCCTGCTCGATGCAATTCCGAACCGACGAACATCGCTGCGAAAGCGAATCAAAATCGCTCCAACAGCTCAATGGCCGACAGGCTCTGACAAAAAAGCTGCTCCGCCTGCGGAAAAGGAGGAATAACCCATGGAAGAAATCAGTCCAAACAACATTCTGAAAGTCAGCCATATTTCTGCCTCCTATCAGGAGGGAAAGCAGAGAAAAACGGTGCTTCATGATATCTCTTTCGAGCTTCATGAAAATGAAATTCTCGGTCTCGTCGGAGAGAGCGGATGCGGAAAATCGACACTCTCCAAAGTGATCTTAGGATTTATCCGCCCAGATGAGGGCGAAATAATTTCGCAGGTCGACCATCCGCAGATGATTTTCCAGGACCCGTTTTCCTCCCTGAATCCGGCGAAGAAAATCTCCTGGATTTTAGAAGAACCGCTTCGGATGCAGAAGGTTCCGAAAGAAGAACGAAAAAAACGGGTTCTTGCGATGGCTGAAAGAGTCGGTCTCTCCGCAGAGCACCTGAAACGCCGCCCGCATGAGCTCTCCGGCGGCCAGCGCCAGAGAGTCAGCATCGCGGCCGCACTGATCCAGGGCTCACGCCTGATCCTTGCCGACGAACCGGTTTCCGCTCTCGATGTGACGATTCAGAAGCAGATCATGGAGCTGATGGTTCAGCTTCAGGAGGAGCTTCAGCTCTCGATTCTCTTTATCTCGCATGACCTCAACGTGATCTATCAGATGTGCGACCGGGTTCTCGTGATGAAAGAAGGCCGGATTGTGGAGAACGCGGAGACGGAAGAACTGTTTGCGCATCCGCAGAATGATTATACAAAGGAGCTTCTGGCGGCATCACCGGAGCTGTAGTTTTATTTCCAGCATTCTCTAAACACCCGAAGTACATTCTTGGAAAAGACCTTCTCGATCTCCTCATCGGTGAAACCGTCGTGGCTCATCACATCTGCGAGATGCTGCATATGCGCGGTGTCCGGCACATCCGTTTCACCGCTGAAACCGTCAAAATCGGTTCCAAGGCCGATGATATCGATACCGCCGACGTTGCGCAGATATTTCATATGGCGTACCATATCCATCGTCGATGCCTTTTTCGTTGCCGGCTCCTCCTCGCGCAGAAACGACGGACAGAAATTGATACCGGTGACGCCGCCACGCTCTGCGAGCTGACGAATCATTTCATCTGAAAGGTTTCGCAGATGGAAGCACGCACCGCGCGCATTGGAATGGGATGCAATGACCGGACCTCTCGTATGTGCAAAAACATCGCGGATTCCGGCATCATTTAAGTGTGATAAATCGATCACTATGCCGAGCCGCTCCATCTCCTCGACAAAGGTAATACCGGTCGGTGTCAGCCCGTTTTCAAGATCCGGAAGATATGGCTTTCCCTCTTCCTGCGCCGGGTTCGGGAATCCAAGCTCATTCGGAAAGTTCCAGGTCAGCGTGGAAATCCGCACACCGAGATCGTACAGTGTGTGCAGTTTTTCGATACTGCCTTCGTAAACACCACCCTCTTCGACGGTCATCACCGCACCTATTTTTCCTTCCTTCTGTACCTGCATCAGATCCGCATACGTTTTGATCTGACAAATGCGGTCCGGATACCGTTCCACCTCTGATTTCCAGAGATCAGCCAGCTTTCTCACATGCTCAAACGGTGTTTCGTCTTTCAGTCCCTTCAGGAACGTAAACAGAGAAAAGCACTGGCAGAGGCTGCCGCCCTTTTCCAGCTTATCCAGATTGATCTGAAGATCCGCATCCGCAAGATGCTCCTGTTTTTCCTTCCACTGCAGCGCCGGGATGGTGTCGCAGTGCATATCAATTACCTGAAACATGGCAATAATCCTCTTTTCTGTTTTTTCTCTATTCTATCATACTTCGCTGCATTCCTTCACAAAAACTGGAAGAAAACGTAAAAAACCGCCTGGCTCATGGTAAACCCATAAGGCTAGAGAAAATATATCTTTCCGGAATCGCAAAAAATTGGGGGTCCGCGTTTTTTCTCGAAAAAAACTTGCAAATCTCGTCTGAGATGATATACTTTTTGCATTGTGTTACTTTATGAAAGCACTGATCTTCCAAGAAAGTGCTTCTGCTTATGAAAAAGAAAGAGGTATCTATGCTCCAACTGATTGAAACCATCAACAATGCCGTGAACAATTTTATCTGGGGTGTTCCGGCTATGATCTGCATTTTCGGTGTCGGCCTTTACCTGAGTCTGCGCACCCGTTTTCTCCAGATTCGAAAATTCCCGTATGCGATCCGCACAACGCTCGGAAGAATGTTCCGCAAACGAGATGCTTCCGATGGCGCAATTACACCGTTCCAGGCGGTCTGTACAGCACTTGCCGCCACGGTCGGTACCGGTAATATTGCCGGAGTTGCAGGTGCAATCGCAATCGGAGGTCCAGGTGCCGTATTCTGGATGTGGATTTCTGCTGCCCTTGGTATGTGCACTAAATTTTCAGAAGTTACCCTTGCAGTTCACTTCCGTGAAACCAACGCACGGGGAGAACTGGTCGGCGGACCTATGTACTACATAAAAAATGGTCTTGGAAAGAACTGGAGATGGCTTGCTGCTTTATTCTCTCTTTTCGGTGTCTTAACTGTATTCGGCACCGGAAATGCAACACAGGTTAATACGATTACGACCGCCATCAATTCCGCATTATTAAATTATCATCTTATCAACGAAGATGCTGTTTCCACCAGCAATCTGATTATCGGTATTATCATTGCCATTTTAGTTGCCACTGTACTGCTTGGAGGCGTGAAACGAATTGGACGTGTAACGGAAAAACTTGTTCCATTTATGGCACTTATTTACATCGTACTGTCCCTTGGTGTAATTTTATTAAACTTAAACCGTGTACCTTCTGTTTTTGCTTCTATTGTTGAAGGTGCTTTTTCTCCGGCATCTGTAACCGGAGGTGTTGTAGGAAGCTTCTTCCTGAGCATGAAAAAAGGAGTCTCACGCGGTATTTTCTCAAATGAAGCAGGTCTTGGTACCGGTTCTATCGCCCATGCCTGTGCGGATACCAAAAAACCGGTAAAACAGGGATTCTTCGGTATCTTTGAGGTTTTTACAGATACGATTGTAATCTGTACTTTAACTGCACTGGTTATCTTATGCAGTGGAACCCCTGTCGGATACGGAGAAGCAGCCGGTGCTGAACTGACTATTTCCGGCTTTACTTCTACTTATGGAAACTGGGTTTCCATTTTCACTGCAATTTCACTCTGCTGTTTTGCATTTTCCACTATCATTGGATGGGGACTTTATGGTGCACGTTGTATTGAATATCTGTTAAAAGAAAAATCTATCAAACCATTTATGGTTGCTTATTCTCTGGTTGCCATTGTCGGTGCAACTGCTGATTTAGGTCTGATGTGGAGTGTTGCTGAGACCTTTAACGGCCTGATGGCAATTCCAAACTTAATTGCTCTGTTCTTACTTTCCGGAACAGTAGCCCGTTTAGTTAAACAGTATTTTGAAACAGAAGGAAAAACCAATTAGTTTTTTCAATAAAAAAAGCCGAAAGCTTTAAGGGGTTACCTTAACCTCTCTCAGCTCTCGGCTTTTTTCTTACTCTTCCCGTTCTAATTGTTTCAGCAGATATCTTCCTACAATCCCTGAAAATCCTGCCACATCCCGAATATAGGCAAAATCTTTTCCAAAGATCTTTTTTTCTGCCGGTAAATCTTTTTCTTCTCCTGCAAATACTCCAAGCACACAAACACCTTTACTTCGTAATTTACGTACTTCAAATGCAGTATCTGAAATCGCATACTTTCCCTGATAGGGTTGTGGATTTCTTGCATTTGGACGGTTTAAAATCACATCATAAGGTCGTCCGTCACTTAACACAATCAGAATCTTATGTTCCTCTTCCCGATTTAACAATTCATACCCTGCTGCCTTAATTGCCAACCCATCGCGGTTATTGGAAGACGTATTATATTCAAAAATATTTTCATTGGCACTTCTATCATCTTCATATTCCCGAAAACGGTGCAAAATCGTATAATCCCAGAAGGTGCAAAAACTCATAACCCGATGTGGAACATTTGCGATGCTCAATGCTTCACTTAAAATATATGCCTGCATCGCCACCTGCCCCTGCCGTTTTCTCTGTGAGCCACTTGCATCAATTAAAACATCCACTACAAAATCACTGTTATCGTGATTTAGTTTTCTTAAAAACACTCTTGAATCATGACTTCTTCCAACTCTCCAAAGACGTGACGGCACAATTCTTCCCCTGTCAGATATTGTTTCCTGTACTTCATCACGCATCACCAGTGCTTTTTTTAGCATATCTGAGAGCTGTCGGATGTTATTTTTCACCATCCTGTGATTGTTATAATATTCATAGCGGTTTTTATCTCGCTGTTTTTTTGCATACTCATACTGATAATTACGAAGAACCGCATGTTTTAATACTCCTTCTGTAAAATACAGACTGCAGTCACTGTGAATTCCACGACATAATAACAGGTTTCGTCTTTTCTCTTCAGTTTCAGAAAGATATCCAATTCCGTAATTTCGCTGAACATAACTGTGCATCTTAGAAAGTGCCTCTTCATCTACAACCAAAATTTTCTTTTTCTGACTTGTCTCTTCTTCGGGTTCTTCTTTCTTTGTCTCCTGGTCTAATTCCATTTTATCCAGATTGGTCATTGCTTCATTTAAATGTTCCAGATAGGTGCCAAAGCTCTCTTCTAACGCCTCTTCTTCCAGATAATCTTTCCAGGAAAACTCGGCAAGTTCTTCCAGCGAAACTGCAAGTACCGTTTCCAGATTTCCATAACGTTTTTCAAAATTAGGATCTACCATAGCGTTATATAACTTATCTATCGTGTGAATCAGCTCTATCGTTTCTTTTGCATCAGAAAGTGCCTGAACCTGTTCCATAAATGCTCTCATCCGGTTTGTAGCAGGCTCAGAACCGTTTAAACATTCTTTAAACAGCATTAGCTTCAAACGCCCTGGCTCAGAAGCTGCAAGGCGTGAAAAATCCATTTCCAGTATATCTTCAAGCGCCTTTTTTCGGATTTCTTTGATTCCTTCCCGCTCCTTTGTAATCCGCTCGGCTACCGACCATTCAATACAAAGCTGTGCAAGGCTCATAAGAGGTCCTTCTTCCCCATGCAGATAGATTTTCTTCATTAAGTATAAAGAAAGCTCTTCTCTGTTAAAATAACGTGCAAATGCGCCCTGTTTGATTCCGTCATAAAGCCCAACTGCATGAGAACGATGATAACTCTCAATGTCTGGTTTTACATCCAGCGTATAATCTCCACTTACCGTCCAAATCAGATTTTTGATCCGGTTTTCTAATTCCAACTCAAATTCTTCTCTCATTCAAATACATCCCCTGGATTCCAGGACTCCGGTATTCTTGTCATTACGACATCCTGCACAATTTCCTTCTCAAAAATATCAAAGCATTTATTTACAACTCCCATTTTCACTGCAAGGGACGGTTTTAATCCGCAGGAAATCGTGCGCAGTGCCCCAATCATCCCTCGCAAATCCAATGCTTTTGTTGTAATCTCGCTGTTATCTGCCTTTAACTGCAAATCCAAGAAGAGTCCAATCCATTGCTTTAACGCTTCCTCTTTGATAGTTGGAAATTTCGTTTTAAAAACGTACTCAAGTGTCTCTTCATTCTGACCCGGCATATCTATCACAAGGAAGCGGGAAACTAATGCTTCATTTAACTCTTTTGTTCCTGCATAACCATAATTCATCGTTCCGATAAAACGTGTTGCGTCGTCCATCTCAATTTTATCATATCCCGGCACATCAATACTTCTTCTATGATCGAGGGTAGCATGTAAAACGGAGACTGCATCATTTTTTGCCATATTAATCTCATCAAGGATTCCAAAACCACCATATTCGGCACAGCGGTAGATACTTCCTTTTCTTAATTTGACTTCATTATTTTCAAAGGTATCTGTACCAATTAAATCTCCACTGTCTGTATTAACATGAAAGGAAATATTATAAACCGGTCTTGCGAAAATCCATGCCAGATTCTCAGCCAGTATATTTTTACCGGTTGCCTTTGGTCCTGTTAAGAGCAGATTTTCTCCCTTTAATAAAGTTGCAATTCCCATCTCTAATACTTCTTTTCCAAAAAATGCCATATCTGGCTTTATAATACGGTTTTTCACCCTCTCATCCACTTTA
>ENA-OPWC01002161-OPWC01002161.1-human-gut-metagenome-genome-assembly--contig:-NODE-2161-length-11399-cov-2.752556_pt1 | contig 11399 bp, 7 predicted proteins | sample MGYA00241504_ERZ502000 | MGnify/ENA primary metagenome ERZ502000 (study PRJEB25962, sample SAMEA2042005) | human gut metagenome | biome: human gut; feature: human-associated habitat; material: faeces...
TCATGCTTGCATGAATGAGCATAATTTTGAAAATTTCTTTGGCGAAGTAACCACAATGAGCAAATAACAAGCATGCTTGTTATTCAAAGAAAGCTCTGAAAGAGCGATTTTGCGAATGAGGTTCTGAATAGTTACATCTTCTTACTTATTTAACGATGTGATGAGATCTGAAAGTGTTGCCAGATAATCGGATGTGACATCTTTGTCCGTGGACTTGTCTGTCGTCTCCGAATCTTTTTCTGTACTCTTTGTCTCCTCCTCACTGTCTTTTGTCTCTGTCTCAGCAGTTTCGGTCTCCTCCACAGACTCTGTGCCCTCTGTCATGTCATTGTCTGACGTAGTACCGTCTCCGGTAAGAGAGATATCGATATTCGCTGCCGCAGAGTTAACAAAAAGCTTTTTATCAAAATCGTCGTATCCCTCTGCCTCCGCATGCAATGTGTGCACGCCATAGGTCAGTACCACAGGTGCGCTGTAATCCACAGTATCCCCATCAATGGAAAGCGTTGCTCCCTCCACATCAATATAAAATATGATACTTCCAGTCTTAGGGCCCTCACCTTTTAATTCATCCAGATCAAGCGTGCAGGTCTCCCCTCTTGCGATCTCCACCTCTGTGCTGCCGCCATATCCTTCATTTGCAACGGTAACCGTATAAGTTCCCTCCGGGATCTCCAGCTTCATATTGTGTGTGATCTGTGCAAAAATCTTACTTCCCACCTGAATAAAACTTCCCTCAAATACGGATGTATTCTTTAACTCCAGAGTTCCCTGTCCGGTAGTGACGGATACGGATAATATTTTTGTTCCGATTCCAACGACACGGATCTCATCTTTTTCGTTCAGGTCGGACAGACGGATTTTTTCTCCATTCGATTCCACGAACAAATCTGCGTCATACGAATACTTGGAATCCGCAATTTTGAAAATCCCACGCTCTGTATCTACCGAATATTTTGTGATATCCGAATATTCCCAGACTTCATCTGCGATCTGTGCCTGCAAGAGCCGTCCTTCGCCATCTTTTTTTCCAATATGGATCACCCTGCCCGGCTCAAAATCCATCGTTGTTGCACTGTTTCCGTATTTATCCAGAAAGTCTGTAGACAATGAATAAACATACAGATACTGCTTTCCTGATGCAAGCTGCTTTAAATTCAACTGTTCATTGGTCATGTCATTGCCAATGATCAGATAGAGATCGGTTCCGATCGATGTCTCCGCCCCTGCACCCTCTGCTTCCTCAGTATCTGCCGCTGTCTCTTTCGCCGGATTATAATACTGTGCAGTCGAGACCGGTCTTGTCTGCTGTCCACAACCCGCTAATAAAATCATACTTAAAATAATGCTATAATACATGTATCTTAATTTTCTCAACGTATCACCTCTTATGTAAATTGCGAAACTCATCAAAGCGTAAATAGAATTGTGAAAAAAAAGTTTCGCTGTTACCTAATTATATCCCATTTCCCACTTTCCCTGCAAGCGTCTGCAAAAAATGCTCCCTCGCCCCCTCCTGTGTGATCACCTTGCTGAGTTTTTCGGTGTTTCTGCCGGAAAGCCAGGCTTTGTGGGACTGGCTATAATGATTTGCAATTTTCCAGAATTTCTCGGGGTATGCAAGGTAAAAATACAGATAGGACAATTCCTGTGGTTTTAGTTTCCGCACGGAATCATATGCCCCGATCAGCTCCATTCCAAGCGATGTGTTCCAGTTATTTTTTTCCATCATCTTCCGGACAAAATTCGAGAGGTCACTCACCCGGATCTGATAGGAAAAATTGAGGAAATTGACGACCGCCACGCCCTCTCTGGAAAAAACGACATTGTGCTGATTATAGTCGCCATGACAGAATCCGGTCAGTTCTTCACAGATCTCCATATTTTGCAGCTGCTCTGTGACAGCCTGTGCCTTTTCAAAAAAACCTGCAAACTGGCGCATGAACATTTCTTCAAACTCATTTTTCTGTTTTCTGCCACGGATATAATTGCGCACCTGCCGCAATTCACGGTTATGTTTTTCATAAAGCAAAAGCAGGGCGTTAGGATTCATTTTTACAAACTCAGGTACCTCGTCCGGATACTGTTCAGTTGCATTATGTAAACCAGCGAGCAGTCTTACCGCATACACCATGTCCTCCCTGCTCTTCGTATCGCACTCGGCTCCACGGAAAACTGACAATAGCAGATAATTCTGTTCCTCTTCGTCCCTGGCAAAAATTTCCCCTTCTTTTGTATAAAAGATCTGCTCTGCCACAATATTCTGCTCTTTCAGGAAATCAAGCATTCCAGCCAGAAATTCTGCACGCTCCACAGAGCCCCTATACTCCTTCAGTGCGCGCATTCCGAGATCTGTTTCACACAAAAAACAGTCCCTTCCCTTCGAAATAGACTTTACCTCCATCTCATATTGTTCTGCTATCTGTTCCGGCCTGATATACATGAAAATCCCCTCCATACGATGAATCTGCGATAAGAGAGCAAAATGCTCTCCTGCCGTGTCAATTCATCATATGTGAGGGGATGCGATATTATGAACCTGTTCCATTAATTTTTCTTTGGTGTTGTCCTCCGGGTGTTCCAGCACATGCTCCAAAAGCTGTTTCAGCGTCTCGCCGATCGCCTTTCCCGGCTGCATTCCTTCTTCGATCAGATCCGTTCCCGTAACTGCAAGTTCCTTTATGGAAAGGCACTGCCGCTTCGCCATGATCTGCTCATATATTTCTTCGTATTCCTTTAAATACTCTGCTTTTTCCTCCCGCCTGTATGCACTCTGCGCCAGCATGTCCGCTCTTTTTACTGCAAAAAGCCGCGGATACTGATCCACACCGTTCCGGTAGATTGCCCTGCGGACCGTCCGCTCCTGCAAAGGCGGATTATCGTCGTGGCATAAGATCAGTCTGCATACCCGGTCGGTCGTGTCATTGTCAAACTTCAGCCGCCGTAAAATCTTCTTTGCCACAAGACTTCCTTCCTGCGGGTGTCCATAAAAGTGATCCACGCCATGTTCGTCCGTGGTTCTGCACATCGGTTTTGCCACATCATGTAACAGCATTGTGATACGCGCCACTTTATCCGGCTGTATCTCCATCAGGGCATGCAGCGTGTGCTCCCCCACAGAATAGCAGTGATGCGGATTATTCTGCGGTGTTTTCATCATCTCGTCAAATTCCGGCAGAAAAACTGCGGTGAGTCCTGTCTCATAGGCCGTGCGCAGCAGTTCCGGATGTCCGGACGTGAGAAGTTTTACCATCTCAATCTGAATACGTTCTGCACTCACTTTTGCAATGTTTGGTGCCAGGGAAACAATCGCCTCCCTTGTCCGGTCTTCAATCGTAAATCCCAGCTGCGATGCAAAACGAACTGCACGAAGCATACGAAGTGCATCCTCTGCAAACCGCTCCACAGCAGCTCCCACGCACCGGATCACACCGCGCTTTAAATCTCCCACGCCATCAAACGCATCGACCAGCCCATCCTTATCATTGTAAGCCATAGCATTGATCGTAAAATCGCGGCGCTTCAGATCTTCTAACAGATCAGAAGTAAACTGTACCTCTTTAGGATGTCTTGCATCCTCATATTCCCCGTCTATACGGTATGTGGTCACCTCGAACCCTTCATGGTCGAGCATCACCGTAACCGTTCCATGCTGGATCCCAGTATCTATGGTATGCCGGAATAACTCTTTTACCTGTTCCGGTTTTGCTGATGTCGTGATGTCCCAGTCCATGGGAATCCTCCCTAACATCGTATCACGGACGCACCCTCCTACAGCATAGGCCTCAAAACCATGCTGTGTCAGTGTGTCAATAATATAAGTTACTTTCTCAGGTAAAACGATTTTCATATACGATAGGTTCCTTTTGTCGTTGTTTTGATCGAATATAACAGGTCATCCGCCTTCTTGATCATCTCTGTCATATCATTTTCCGTACAGATATGGTCTCCGGCTGCAATACCGATGGAGCAGGAGATCTGATGCTGTTTATCGATTGAGAATGACTGTCCGAGTTTTTCACTGATCTCCGCCGAAAATCCGTCTGCCTCATCAATAATCTGATAGATACGCTCTGCCTTTTCTTTGAAAATATCCCTATCATCTGTATAAAGGAAGATCAGGAACTCATCCCCGCCATAACGGCACACAAAACCATCTTTTCCACAGACTTCCGTAAAAATATCAGCCATTTTGATCAGAACGAAATCGCCCACATCATGTCCGTACGTATCATTATAGTGTTTGAAATTGTCCAGGTCAATAAACATCACTCCCAGCTTTGGTTTTCTTTTTTCCCCTGCGATCTCTTTCAGAAGTGCGTCTAATTTGCGGTAGAACCCTTCACGGTTATAGCACCCTGTCAGCTGGTCTGTAACTGCCGACATATACAGTTTTGTATTCATCTCATAAATCTTGTCATAGGCATCAAGCCTGTTCAATGCGTAACGCACCTCACGGAACAGAAGCTGATAAAAGTTCAGATCGTCCTCATCAAGCATATAACGGTTCACCGAGGAATGCCAGTTATCCTTCATCAGCACATAGGTGATGACAATATTCTCGATTTTTGCGTTGTTAAAAAATGGGATCGCCACCATGGAACACACATCTTCATCACCAAAAATCGATGTGATATCCTGATGTTCAGAATAATTGCTGCTGATCTTGGAGATCACAAATCCACCCGCATTTTTCCGCATGGATTTTTCCATGATCTTCATGATCTCCGGCGTCATCTCTTTCTCTGTGTCATTGTAAAGTACCTGCGGCACCCTCTCGCTATAGCGGATATAGACTGCCCGGTCGACGTCAAAATGATTTAAAAATGTCTTCATGACCATATTGAGCATCTCTTTTGCAGTGATACCATTTACATCGATCAGTTTCTGCCAGATAGAAATAAAGTCGAGCTGTTCTTTCTTACTCTTATATGCCCGCTCCACGCTCTCCTGCTTTAACAGATCCTCGATTTCCCTGGTTGATAATTCCTCACAGTCGTCATCTACCGGTGGCAGAAGATCTTTCATATCCTCCGCGTACTCATGGAACATGATACGATGTGTCTCTTCATACTGTTTTAAAATAAACTCTTCCTGCTCATAAAGGATCTCTTTTCCTGCATTCCTGAAGCATTCCATCCTGTTCCTTCGGAACAGCACATAACAGAAAAACTGGTTTCCCTCTGCTCTCTTTAAATAAATATCTGCCTGCTCATATAATTTTAGCGCCTCCTCGTTGTCTCCGTCATGCTGTGCTAATAATGCCTTGGAAAACGTATAGAGGAACATATCATCATCTGCCTTTGCGTAGTCATGCACAGTGGCGAGGTTGTTTTCTGTCTTTTCCTTCTCGAAAATATAATTCAAAAACTGGCGGCAGCTATACAGATACCTCTCACAGTTAAAACGGTTTCCCTGTAAAATGGAAACCAGAGCAAACAATCCATACAGTTTGGACAGGTTGCAGACACGCAGACTGTTCAGATGCAGCTTTTCGATCGCTTTCATACACTGTGTCAGGTATTCCTGCGCCTTGTCATACTGCCCCAGCATAACGCAGTTCAATGACATATTATAGTGTACTTCTGCAATATCCTCTGGTTTTCTCAGTTTACATAATATTTTAATCGCCTTGTTGTAATAGCTCTGGGCTCTCTCATTTTCTCCCATTGCGCATAAATTATACGCAATACCGGAATAGATCCTTCCGCCCTCCACGCTGTCAACATCCTTCATCGCCTCATAAGTACGGATCGAATATAACAGGGAAACTTCGTACTCGCCATTTGTGGATGCTATCATGATATTTTTCCGGTATGCAATGCTGATAAGCTGCTCATTGCCAATCTCTTTTGCCAGCGCAACGCCCTTGGAAAAATAAATCAAAAATGCTTCCGACCGGTACGCTTTTGCCACGATCTCCGGTTTATTGTCGTATGCATAAATATAAATATGCGCCAGATGATTTTTGTAATGGTACGCATTCAGCTTCTCGATCAGTTTATCGCTGATCTCAATATCCTGGGCACAGAAGAAAATATTGCACCAGCCGGACATCTGGTTCTGCGCTTTTAAAAGTTCTGCACGGAACACTAAAAAATCATCCCCAAGCGCTTCTCCGCACTCCTTTGCCTTCTGTACATAAATCATGGCTTCCTCTAACTTGCCAAGATACATGTAAGAAGTTGCCATCCAGAAATTATAATAAAATGCTCCCTCTTTCTCCTGATCCTGCAGTTTTTCCAGATCTTCGCAGGATTCCAGAGCCTTCGCAATATCTCTTTGCAGCACCGACACCATAATCTGTAACAGCAAAAGCTGATAATGCTTTTTCTCAGAAATCGTAAAGTTATCAAACTTGATCCGGCGCTCAATCTTGCTCAGATGATGGTCTGCCTGGTCAAAATCCAGAAAGTATACCAGATTATTCAGTTTCCGATAGCCATCGTCACTCTCATAATCAGAGTAATAGTCCATGACATCCGGTTCCATGTTCCTGCCTGCATTTCCGATATGGTACACCATGTTCCGGTCATCCATACTCTCACAGATCGCATCCCACTCTTCATGTGCAAATTCCGGAATCGACTGCACATCATTGACTCCCAAGACAATGCCGATATTTTTATTCTTTGTCTGAAGCAGTCTGTTGGTAAGCTGCATGGTGCTTTTCGAAGCCAGCTGAAAGCGGTTCAACACAATGACGATTGGACAGATCTCCGATAATTTCTGAAGCATGGTCACGATCGAACTGTGCATGCGCTCCTGCTCATACTCTACCTCATCGATCAGAATCTGTTCCGTTCTCTCGCAAAATCCCTTTTCAAAATAACTTTCAAACACAGGTCTCTGAAGCTTGTAGACATCACATTCTTCCATAAACTCTTCCAATGTGCCGCTGCAATACTTATGGAACATCTGCCGGATCAGTCCCAGATATGGTTCATAAGCCTCTGCGATCTTGTTATAAGAAAACTCATGACAGGTAAAAAAGATATCTGTCTGGTCCTTATAATGATTGACACTCTCTAAATCCCATATAGAAAAATCATTGCTATACCGCACAAGGATACTGTTATGTTCTACATTTCCGATTCCTCCTGCGACCTGTTCGATAACCCCATTATAATACTTTTCTATCATACGATCCCCTTTTGCTCCAAAAAAACGCTTGCTGTTTTGTCACATTCTATATCCATTACCGGTTATACAATAAAACGTTCCACATTTTTCTGTAGTTTTTCAGCAGAATGATAGGTTGTCTCTGCCTTCTGTTTAATTGCCTCTGCCTCCTGCACAACGTTTCCTACTTTTTCAGCAATATCCGTTGTTCCGGTAGCTCCCTCTGTCGCAGTCTTGCTGACATCGGAGATAGCATCCATCACTCCGTTAATGGATGCGAGCAGCTGCTCCGATGACGCTGAGAAATCTGTTACAAGGGAATCTACATTGGCAGCATCACTATTATAGGAATTTGCCATTTCTGCAAATCCTCCAAGACTCTCCACAACATCATTTCCGACAAACTCCAGCAGCCTCTCTGCATCATTTGCAAGATTCTCAACGGCTGCGGTCACATTGCCAGTCACTTCCTGAATATGGGCAACTGCTGCTTTGGACTGCTCTGCCAATACTCGGATTTCATCCGCAACAACCGCAAATCCTTTTCCTGCCTCTCCCGCCCTGGCAGCCTCAATGGATGCATTCAAAGCCAGAAGGTTCGTCTGTCCGGTAATATCCATGATTGATTTGGCAAGAACATTGATCTGATCCACAACCTTAATATCTTCGAGTGCTTTTGTCAGGCTCTCATTAATCTCCTCATGAATCGATCTGGTACGTCTGTCATTTTCGTCTGTATCTTTTTTGATTTTCACAGCACGTTCCCTGATCTCATCTGCCTCGTTAGCGCCATCCTGAGATCTCTCTGCAATACTCTTCGCAGCGCTCTCAATCTCATGTGACATTGCATTCATCTCTTCCGAAGATGCCGCTGTCTCCTCCATACCTGCCGCAAGCTCCTCCGTTGTCGCAGATACATTTTCAATCTGATCATCTAATGCCCGAATACTTGTATCAATCTCCTGCACCATGCCGGTGATCTCTAATGCTTCTGATTTTACCTCTCCAATCAGTTCCTTCATCTCAGAGCGCATTTTCTCAAGTGAATCTGCCAGTTGTCCAAAATCATCTTTTCTCTTTAACAGATCCTGTTCAAATTCTTTTGAAAAATCGCCCTGCGCTATCTCGTCAATATGGGTAAGACTCTTTTTCAATGGCTTCACAATGCTGGCTGTGATCAGTGTCAGGACTAAAATTAAGATTACTTCCATGACAACAGCGATTCCGATGATCGCCATTCTGCTGTTGGATTCATAGGAAGAAAATTCATTTTTCACACCCAATACGTCCTCATCAATATCGTCCGTGTAGTTTCCAGTTCCAAGTACCCAGCCAAATGGTTCAAATGCCTTGCTGTAAGCACGTTTTGGAGATGGTTCCGTCTCACCCTCTCTCGGGAATACATAATCCGTAAAACCGCCGTTTTCCTGCCTTCCTGCACTGATGATTGCCTGCATATACGCAAATCCATTGGTGTCCACTGCATCCATACGATTTGTTCCCTCTGTGTCATTGCCGAGAAGGACTACGTTTGTTCCATCATAGGTATCTACCCAGAAATATCCATTATTGCCGTAACGCAGATCACGAATCTGGTCTGCTGCAAGTTTTTCTGCCTCGTCTAAGGTATATTCACCTTTTTCATACCGGTTGTAAATGCTCTGGCAAAGAGATATTACATTATCTACCTGTGCCTTGATCTGTTCATCATACGAGGAACGCATATCATTCTCGATAATGTCTAACGCATTATTTCCAAGTCCTGACAGACTTGTGTTGGAAATGACGGCGCATAGTGCCAGTGCGATCAGTGCAATCACCATTACAATGACTAATTTTGTTCTCACCTTAATATTGTTCATACCCATACCTCCTACTACATCTTTTTTATTTTATGAACCCAATTTTAAATCCTATTTGTATTTTAGCACATTATGCTTATTTTACCACTCTATTTTCGACATTTTTCGTGATTTTATTCTATTTTTCGTTACTGTTCACTCATACTTCGTTCCAGTAACGATTCGCTGACTCATTTCAGTTTTTGCTTCACAAAAGGAGTCTGCTCACTCCTGAATCACTTTCTTACGCAGCAAAACAGCAAGTGTTTTACTGCTGAGTGAACAGTAACTATTTTTATAGCAAAAACGCAGAAGTTATTTGTAACTCCTGCGTTTCTGTCTCAGATGAGAAATGGATTCCTGATTTCGAACTCCATTTTTTTATGTGTCTTTGGATGTTTAAATCCGATTTTATAAGAGCAGAGTAAAAGACCGTTTCCACTCCGTGTCATTGTCTCTTTAAAATTATACTTCGTATCCCCTACGATCGGGATTCCTGCATTTGCTAACTGTACCCGGATCTGATGATGCCTTCCGGTGTCTAACCGGATCCGGAGAATGGCGTTCGTTTTATTCTGTGCGGTCACTTCATAGTCCAGCCTTGCTGACTTTGCGCCCTCCGTACTTTTAGATACCACTTTTGAAGTGTTTGTTTTTCCATCCCGGAGCAGGTAATCCTCCAATGTACCTTTTTTCTGTTCCGGCACACCGTCTGTCACCGCATAATAAAATTTATCTGCCATTTTTGTCTGCACCTGACGGCTTAAATCCGCCGCAGCTTCTTTTGTTTTGGCAAAAACCATCACTCCGCGCACCGGCTGATCCAGCCTGTGTACCACCCCGATATACGGCTGTTCTCCCTTTCCTGCCCGGTAATTTTTCAGAAGGCTTTCCATGTCCGCCTGTCCTAACCGTCTTGTCTGCGCCGCAACCCCCGCCGGTTTTTCGCAGACAATAACCTCCTCATCCTCATATAAAATATTTATGTTCATGTCTGATGATCTCCTTCGTTATTCTATGGCATTTCTGCTGTTTTTATCTTCCTTTGTTCATTGTAGCATGATTCTTTTGTTTGGGCTACTGTTGCGGAGATTTGAATGAATGCTTTTATTCATTTTTTTAGTACTCATAATATTTAAAATTTTACTATTTTCTCCATTGCATTTTCTGATGTTGGTATGATACAATATCCCAAAGCATATTTTACAAAATCTTTGTGGCTGATGAGCCATCTGTATTCTAGGAAGCACTCGATTATCAAAAACAATCGGTGTCATTCATTTCGTATCTATGCTTTTATTACCCATTAACCAATTTAAAAGCAGGAAACGGATGAAAACTATTTTTACAATGCTCTATTCTCCTGCCGGAGGCACGATGCATTTATGTGCATCTGCCGTCCACCGTGATAAGGAGGAAAGCCTATGGCAATGCGACCACAAGATCGTTACAAATCAACTACAGCAGGAGCAGTTTCTGCAAATCGCAACTACAAAGATACTGTTTTCCGGATGTTATTTTCAGACAAAAAGAATCTGCTCTCGCTTTACAATGCAGTAAACAGCAGAGACTATACGAATCCGGATGATTTAGAGATTGTTACTTTGGAAAACGCTATCTATATGGGAATGAAAAACGATCTGGCATTTATCATTGACACGAATTTATACCTGTACGAACATCAGTCGACTTACAATCCAAATATGCCACTTCGTGATTTATTTTACATTAGCAGTGAATATCAAAAAATGCTGGATCAAAAATCTTTATACTCATCCAGCCTGCAAAAGATACCTACTCCTAATTTTATTGAGTTTTATAATGGTTCTGATCCAGTTTGCGATGTTTTTGAGCACAGACTTTCCTCTGCTTTTGAACATCTGTCGGGTGAGCCAAAACTGGAACTGATCGTAACTGTCTTAAATATCAACGAGGGGCACAATGCCCTTCTTATGGAACATTGCAAAACATTAAGGGAATATGCACAATATGTTGCAAAGGTGCGAAAATACACAGCCGACATGTCTCTGAACGAGGCAGTGGAATGCGCTGTTGATGAATGTATCAAAGAAAATATTCTTGCGGATTTTCTTCGAAAGAACCGCGCGGAGGTTATCAGTATGAGTATATTTGAATATGACAAGGAAGAAGAAGAGAAGAAACTTCGGAAAGCGGAGTATGAGGCTGGTATTCAAAAGGGTGTCCTTAATACTGCACGTCATCTATTGGAGCTTAATCTGCTGTCTTTAGAGAATATTTCTCGTGCTACTGGTCTATCAATTGATGAATTGAAAAAGCTCCAGCAATAGCTTAGTAAAAGAAGCCCACAAAACTGCGGGCTTCTTTTTTGATGCATTTTACACAAATTACTGTAACAGAGAGAGTACACCCTGTGTAGACTGATTAGCCTGTGCAAGCATAGACTGACCTGCCTGT
>ENA-OPWC01002169-OPWC01002169.1-human-gut-metagenome-genome-assembly--contig:-NODE-2169-length-11360-cov-2.512870_pt1 | contig 11360 bp, 9 predicted proteins | sample MGYA00241504_ERZ502000 | MGnify/ENA primary metagenome ERZ502000 (study PRJEB25962, sample SAMEA2042005) | human gut metagenome | biome: human gut; feature: human-associated habitat; material: faeces...
CGTTCTTAGAATATAGATGACAAAAATGTCATGAAGATTTTGTAAAATATGCTTTTAGTCATTGTAACACAGAAATTATATTGGAAGCAAGAAAAATTGGCTGTTTACTTCAACTTTTTTGTAGAGTAAAATAATAAAATTATAATTAGTGAAAATTTTGGGGGAAAGATTTGCATCTTATGATCGTTGGTATCATAATGGTGCAAAGGAAACTTTGGAAAGGTGGTTTGGACATGAAATTTGGACCGATTGAAATCAAGGATAAAAGTAATCGGACGATTGTACTGAGAAATGCAACGCCGGAAGATGCAGAAGATTTAATCACGTACTTAAAAGTCACCACAGCGGAAACACCATATCTGATCCGGGAACCGGAAGAAGTTGTCATGACACAGGAGCAGGAGACAGCGTTTATCAATAATTGTCTGAATTCGGACAGATCCTTAATGTTAATTGCAACGTTGGATGGAAAACATATCGGAAACTGTTCTTTCAATCCGGTTGGAAACTATAAGAGATATCGGCACAGATGCGAAGTGGCAATTGCTTTGTATCAGGAATTCTGCGGATATGGTATTGGAAAAATCATGTTGGAAACGGTGCTGAAAGCAGCAAAAGAGATTGGATTTGAACAGGCAGAACTTGAAGTGATCTCGGAGAATCAAAATGCAATTGCATTGTATGAAAAACTGGGCTTTCAGAAATATGGCACATTTCCAGATAACATGAAATATGCAGATGAGCATTATGCGTCTGCAGACTGGATGATGAAAAAATTATAAGATAACAAAAACTGCCCTCGTTTTTAACAAAATCCATCCGGTATTGTTAAGGATACCTGGTGGATTTTCCATTTTCTGCAATTTATAATAATGTTAAAAATAATTGCAAAGGTGGTAAAAATATGAGAAAGTTATACATAGACAATATCAGATGGATCACAGTTGTGCTTGTGGTTTTGTATCATGTTATTTATATGTTCAATGGAATTGAAACATTTGGAGTGATCGGACCATTTTCGGATGTGCAATATCAGGATGCATTTCAGTATATCGTATACCCATGGTTTATGCTGTTGTTGTTTGTAATATCAGGAATGAGCGCAAGGTATGAGCTGGAACATCGCTCAGAAAAAGAATTTATAAAAAAAAGGACAGGAAAATTATTGGTTCCATCCACCCTTGGGCTTTTAGTGTTCTGGTGGATTTTAGGATACTACAATCTGCTGATCGGCAGTGGATTAGAGCAGATGGCAGCAGTTCCAAAACAGGTTTTATTTATCATTATGGCAGTCAGTGGCATCGGACCGCTATGGTATATCCAGATGTTATGGTTTTTTTCAGTACTGCTCATATGGGTTCGCAGAGTGGAAAAAGACAGATTGTGGAAGCTGGGAGAGAAAGCAAACGTTCCATTTCTTGTGCTGTTTGCAATTGTGATCTGGGGCGCAGCTCAGATTTTAAACACACCAATGATTGTGGTATATCGCTTTGGTATCTATGGGGTTGGATTCTTTGTGGGATATTTCATTTTCTCACAAGATGAAGTGATGGAACGCCTGGAAAAATGCTGGCTGCCGCTTGCGGTGTGTGCCGTAATTTTAGCGGCTGCATTTACAGTGTTATACTGGGGCAGACCATACGCCGAGCATTCAGTTTTAGACACACCGCTATGCAGCCTGTTTGCATGGATCGCGGTTATTGCAGCTTTGGCTTTCATGAAAAAATGGGGGGGATATTTCCAACACATTGACAAGATGGATGGCAGCGAAATCATGGGGACTTTATTTATTCCATTACCTTTTCATTGCGATGACAGCATATTATCTGACTATGTATACAAAATTGCCGGCAGTGCTTCTTTATCTTTTTGTGGCAGCTGCGGGATTTGCCGGTGCATATCTGGCCAATGAGATCATCCGCCGTATTCCGGTGCTCCGGTGGATCGTCTGTGGAATTGGAGGAAAGAAAAAATAATGTTTGCAGAAAATCTCATTCAGCTTCGGAAACTAAATCATATGTCGCAGGATGAACTGGCAGATCAGATCGGTGTGTCGAGACAGACACTCTCGAAATATGAGACAGGGGAATCCCTGCCGGATATCGAAAGGTGCAAAAGGCTCGCAGATGTCTTTGGCGTGACGGTGGATGACCTGATCAATTATGAAAAAAAGGATTCTCTTGGCTTAGAAGTTCCACCGAAGGGAAAACACATTTTCGGCATGGTAAAAGTAGGTGAGAAAGGTCAGATCGTGATCCCGGCAAAAGCCAGAAAGATATTCGATATCAAGCCAGGAGATAATCTCATTGTGCTTGGTGATGAGGGGCAGGGCATTGCGCTGATCAAGGAAAAAGGACTGCTTGATCTTCTGAAAGCCGCAAGGGAAGAACATTAAAAAACTTCCCACATATCGCAGGAAAACCGGATATGTGGGAAGTTTTTTAATGTGTTTTGCGGTTGATATAATTGGTCTTATATTTGGAGTAAATAATTTTCTGGCTGCTGTATAGGCCATAGTATCCGGAAAGCATGTAGCTGAATGCAACGGCAAGCAAAAAGTAAGGCATGCCGTCATAGCCGAACAACTCAAAGCTGATGAGCAGGGCAGTGATCGGGCAGTTTGTCACACCACAGAAAACTGCAGCCATGCCGACTGCCGTACAGAGGGTCGGTGAAAAGCCTGACAGATTTCCAAACAGACAGCCAAATGCCGCTCCGGTAAAAAACGATGGAACAATCTCGCCACCTTTAAATCCGGCACCTAATGTTAAAGCAGTAAAGAGCATTTTCATAAAAAAGGCTTCCGGGCGGACCGTACCGTCAATACACTGTTCAATGATATTGATTCCCGTACCGTTATAATTCTGGTTGCCCACAAGCAGCGTTAAAATGAGTACGAAACATCCACCGGCGAAAATGCGCACATAAGGATTTTTGAAAAACTTCTTATAAAGGTGTTCTGACTGATGCAGCATGACACAGAAAATAATGCTGACACCGGCACATAGAATCGCAAGGACAGAGATTTTTACAGCACTTGTGATCTTAAAAGCAGGAATCTGATCAATCAGGAACATTTCCTGTGAGACGCCAAAGAATTCTGCAACAGCATGTGCGACCAGTGAGGAGATCACGCACGGGACTAACGCTGCATAATATATAACGCCGACACTGACAACCTCCATGGAAAAGACAGCCGCAGCCATCGGTGTGCCAAACAATGCAGAGAATGCGGCGCTCATGCCGCACATGATCATAATGTGTTTGTCTTTTTCATCAAAGCGGAACAGTTTTCCAAGACCGTTTCCGATACTTCCACCGAGCTGTAACGCAGCACCTTCACGTCCGGCAGAACCACCAAACAGGTGGGTGATGAGTGTGGAGATAAAAATCAGCGGAGCCATGCGCAGCGGCAGATCTTCATCGGAATGTATCGCAGATAATACAAGGTTGGTTCCGGTATCTTTTTCATCATGAAGCAGGCGGTAACATCCGACGATCAGGATACCACTCACCGGGAGCAGAAAAATAAGCCACGGGTTTTTGGTTCTGGTCAGTGTGACCACATACATGCCGAAATAGAAGAGTGTGCCAACGCCTCCGACAAGCAGTCCGGAGACGATGGAGAAAAGCACCCATTTGGCAGAGGTTTTTATTCGTTTGAAATCATGTTGTAATTTATGACGGATCAGTTCTTTCATATGTTCTTTCCACTTTCCCTTTTGATCAGAATGAAACGGCAGTGCCCGGATTTCATTTCCATAATATTATAGTAGCATTTCAAAAAATCTTTTTCAATGTAAAACATCATTGCATTCTAATTTCATGAAATAAAAGCGGCAGGGCAGAAAGTAATACTTTGAGCAAATTTCCACCAGAAAAAAGAAAAATAAGAAAAAAGTATCTTGCTGATATACAATTTACACAAAAAACAAAAACAAAAATTATGAAATATAGAGAAGATAACGATTCAGTATTGCTTTTTTATGAAAAAAGAATATAATTCAATTATCAACTGAAAACGTTACCGAAAACAATACCGAAAATGTTACCGGGAACATTTCAGCGAAGTGGCAGAGTGCCAGAACAATCATTGCACAATACAGATGTGCAGAAAGTATACGGGAGGAAACGACATGAAGAGAAAAGTTTTATCAGTAATGCTTGCTACAGCAATGACAGCAACTTTATTTGCAGGATGCGGCAGTGATGCTTCCAATGCAGACAGTGCAAACAGTGCAGATGCAACAGCAAGTACAACAGAAGCAGGAGATGCGAAAACAGATGCAGCAGCATCAGGAAGTGGTTCCGTTTATTATCTGAACTTTAAACCGGAACAGGATCAGCAGTGGCAGGATCTGGCAGCAAAATACACAGCAGAGACTGGAACAGAGGTTACAGTTATCACGGCTGCAGATGGTACATATGAGCAGACATTAAAATCAGAGATGGCAAAATCAGAAGCACCAACCTTATTCCAGGTAAACGGACCTGTAGGACTTGCAAACTGGAAAGATTATTGCATGGATCTTTCAGGCAGTGAGTTATATTCACATCTGACAAGTGATGATTTTGTATTAAAAGATGGAAACGCAGTACAGGGTATCGCTTATGTTATCGAGACTTACGGTATCATTTACAATAAGACAATCTTAAATGACTACTGCACAATGGACAACGCAGTGATTTCTTCTGTTGATGAGATCAACAACTTTGCGACATTAAAAGCAGTTGCAGATGATATCCAGTCCAGATTAGATGAGATTAATGATAAGTTTGGATACGATCTTCAGGGAGCATTTACTTCCGCAGGTATGGATGGATCATCTGACTGGAGATTTAAAACTCATTTGGCAAATCTTCCAATTTACTATGAATACAAAGACAAAGGAATTAATTCTACAGATGCAATAGAAGGAACATACCTTGACAATTACAAACAGATCTGGGATTTATACATTACAGATTCCACTTGTGATCCGGGAATGCTCTCATCTAAGACAGGTGATGAAGCAGAATCTGAATTCGGTATGGAAGAGGCAGTATTCTACCAGAATGGTACATGGGAGTATGGTAACCTCACAAATGAAGAGAATGGTTATCTTGTAACCGCTGAAGACATGAGCATGATGCCAATCTATATTGGTGTTGAGGGAGAAGAGAATCAGGGACTCTGCACAGGTTCTGAGAACTACTGGTGTGTAAACAGCAAAGCTTCTGCAGAAGATCAGCAGGCAACACTTGATTTCCTGAACTGGGTTATCACATCTGACGCAGGACGTGAATCCATGGCTCATGAAATGGGATTTACAACACCATTTGATACATTCACAGGCGAATATGAAGCAGACAATGTATTTATCCAGGCTTCTAACCAGTACATCGCTGATGGTAAATACTCTGTAACATGGAACTTCTCTACTATTCCATCTGAGACATGGAAAGACGGTGTAGGTTCTGCATTATTAGAGTACGCACAGGGAACAGGTGACTGGGACGGCGTTGTCAGTGCATTCGTTGACGGATGGGCTACTGAGTATGCAGCAGCTGCAAACAAATAAAAAGTAATGATGAAGTAACATGGAAAGGGTGTGTGGCCTGCCACTCACCCTTTCAGATTATTAAGGTTTTATGAGAGGATGGAAATTATGGAGAAAGCAATCAAAAAATATTTTCCTGTTTTTGCACTCCCTACATTAGTGGCATTTACAATAGGTTTTATAGTTCCTTTTATTATGGGTATCTACTTATCATTCTGTGAATTTACAACCGTTACAGATGCAAAATTTGTAGGATTAAAAAATTATCTGCGCGTGTTCAGTGATCCGACATTTATGCATGCATTATGGTTCACTGCATTATTCACCATTGTATCAGTGCTGACGATCAATGTTTTTGCATTTGTAATTGCGATGCTTTTAACAAAGGGAATTAAAGGTACGAACTTCTTCCGTACAGTATTTTTTATGCCAAACCTTATTGGTGGTATTGTTTTAGGTTATATCTGGCAGATCCTGCTGAATGGAATCTTAGGTCATTTTGGAAGAACACTTACTTATTCTTCTTCCTATGGATTCTGGGGATTGATCATTTTAATGAACTGGCAGCAGGTCGGTTATATGATGATCATTTATATCGCCGGTATCCAGAATATTCCGGGCGAGCTGATCGAGGCGGCAAAAATGGACGGGGCGTCCAACTGGCAGTTATTGAAGAGTGTTACGATTCCAATGGTAATGCCATCCATCACAATCTGTACATTCTTAACACTGACGAACTCTTTCAAACTGTTCGATCAGAACCTGGCATTGACAGCAGGAGAGCCGTCCAATAATTCGCAGATGCTTGCGCTTAACATCTTTGAGACATTCTATGGAAGAACCGGTTGGGAAGGTGTCGGTCAGGCGAAAGCAGTTATCTTCTTTATTATAGTAGCAGTTATCGCACTGGCACAGAACAGACTGACTAGAACAAAGGAGGTACAGCAGTAATGGCAAAGAAAGTAAAAGAAAATAATGAGGTAAGTGCTGTAAGAAGATCAAAACACGGAGGAGTGCTGACCGTATTTTTCAGTCTGCTGACCGTTTTTTATCTGTATCCGATTTTTCTGGTGCTGATCAATTCCTTCAAGAAAAAAGGATTTATCACAAAAAATGCATTTGCATTGCCGGATGAGAGATCCTTTACCGGATTGTCAAATTTCATCCGGGGTATTGAAAAAACAAACTTTTTTCAGGCGTTTGGCTACTCGGTGCTCATCACCGTTGGCTCTGTTGCAGTGATTATCTTATGCACCTCCATGTGTGCATGGTATATTACAAGAGTACATAATAAAGTGAATGCAACCATTTATATGTTATGTCTGTTTTCCATGATCGTACCATTCCAGATGGTAATGTTCACCTTGTCAAAACTGGCAAATATGATGCATCTGAGCAACCCGGTCGGTATCATTTTAGTATACCTTGGATTCGGTGCAGGACTTGCGGTGTTTATGTTCTGCGGCTTTGTAAAAAGTATTCCGATCGAGATAGAAGAGGCGGCGATGATCGATGGATGTACTCCGATCCAGACATTCTTTCAGGTGGTATTTCCAATTATGAAACCAACGGCGATCACCGTTGCAATTTTACAGGCAATGTGGATCTGGAACGATTATTTACTTCCTTATCTGGTATTGGATATCAAAAAATACAAGACGATTCCAATCGTCATTCAGTACTTAAAAGGTGGTTATGGAGCAGTAGACTGGGGTACGATGATGGCAATGCTTGTACTTGCAATTGTTCCAATTGTAGTTTTCTATGTGGCTTGTCAGAAATATATTATTGAAGGAGTAGTTGCAGGAGCGGTCAAAGGCTGATATTACAGTAGAAGATTGTAAAAAAATACATATTTTACGAAAAAAAACGAAAAAACAGTAGACAGGAAAGAAAAATATGGTTACGATAAAGGATATAGCCAGGGAATCAGGATATTCCATCAGCACGGTTTCCAGAGTCCTGAATCATAGAAATGATGTCAGTCCCGATGCAAAGAAAAAAATCGAAGAAGTAGTTGAAAAATTTCATTTTGTTCCGAATAATAATGCGAAGCATTTGAAGCAGAGCAATACGAAAACAATTGTTGTATTAGTCAAAGGTATTTCCAATATGCTGTTCTCCAACATTGTGGAGGAGATTCAGCAGATGATCGGAAGAACCGACTATACACTGGTTGTTTCCTACATTGACGAGGACGACAATGAGGTGGAACAGGCATTACAGCTCTGCAGGGAGCGAAAGCCGTTAGGACTTCTGTTTTTAGGTGGTAACCCGGAATTTTTTAAACAGGGATTTGCAAAGGTGGATGTGCCGAGTGTGCTTGTGACAAACCGGGCAAATAATCTTCCATTTGAGAACCTTTCCAGTGTTGCAACAGATGATATTGCCGCAGGAAAGTGTGCTGTGGATGCTTTGCTTGAAGCAGGACATGACAAGATTGGTATTATCGGTGGTGATCCGGTAAAATCATACACCAGCCACCAGAGATATTTAGGATGTAAGGAAAGCTTTGCAGAACATGGTAAGGAAATGGATCTTGAAGTCTGCTATGAGAAAGCAAGATTCTCATTTGACAGTGCTTACCGGGCGATGAAACGTCTGGTGGAAAAGTATCCTGATCTGACAGCAGTATTTGCAATGTCAGATGTGATGGCTATCGGCGCGATCCGTGCGCTGCGCGATATGGATTATCGTGTACCGGAAGATATTTCTGTGATTGGTTTTGATGGCACCGTATTAGCAGAATATTATAATCCGAAACTCGCCACGATCAGGCAGCAGTATCAGACACTTGCCGTGAGAAGTGTGGAGATACTGTTTGGACAGATCGAACTGAAGAAAGAACCGATTTATGAGGTGGTTCCGTTTGAGTTCGCAAGTGGGGAGAGTATAAAGAATTTGAAATAGGAGTTTTTGAACTCAAATAGGAGGAATTATTGTTATGAGAAGCAGCGGTGTTTTAATGCACATTTCATCCCTGCCATCCCCTTATGGAATTGGTACAATGGGAAAAGAGGCAAGAAAGTTCGTAGATTTTCTTGATAAATCAGGTCAGAAATACTGGCAGATCCTTCCAATCTGTCCGACCAGCTATGGTGATTCACCATATCAGTCATTTTCCAGTTTTGCAGGAAATCCTTATTTTATCGATCTTGAGATTTTATGCAAGGAAAAACTGTTAAAAAAAGCAGAGTGTGAATCTTTTCCATGGGGCAGCAATCCTCATTATGTAGACTATGGGGTTATGTACAATTCCCGCTATGCATTACTGAAAAAAGCCTATGTACGTTTCATGAAAAAACAGCCGGAGGATTTTGCATCTTTCTGTGAGAAAGAAGCAGAATGGCTCGAGGATTATGCACTGTTTATGGCATTAAAAGATGCCCATGGCGGAATTGCATGGTTTGAATGGGAAAAAGAATTAAAGACAAGAGAACAGAAAGCATTGTCAGAAGCAAAAGAAACTTATGCAGATGACATTCTGTTTTACAAAATGCTCCAGTATCTGTTCTTTAAACAGTGGTGGGCGTTGAAGGAATATGTAAATGAAAAAGGCATTGAGATCATCGGAGATGTTCCAATTTATGTTGCAGGAGATTCTGCGGATGTATGGGCTAATCCGGCTCAGTTCTACTTGGATGAGAACTTAGATCCAATCGATGTTGCAGGATGTCCGCCGGATGCATTCTCCGCAGATGGACAGCTTTGGGGAAATCCGCTGTTCCGCTGGGATGAGATGAAAAAAGACGGTTATAGCTGGTGGACAAAACGGATCAAAGCAATGTCAAAATTATATGATATTGTACGTATCGATCATTTCCGTGGATTTGATTCTTACTATGCGATTCCTGGAACAGACGACACGGCACGTAATGGTGAGTGGAGAGAGGGTCCTGGAATGGATCTGTTTCATGCATTGGAGAAGAAGCTTGGCAAGTTAAATATCATTGTGGAGGATCTTGGATTCCTGACACCTTCTGTATTGAAGCTTGTAAAAGATTCCGGTTTCCCGGGTATGAAAGTGGTACAGTTTGCATTTGATTCCAGAGAGGGAAGCGATTATTTGCCACATAACTACCCGACACACTGTGTTGTATACACAGGAACACACGACAATGATACGATCCTTGGCTGGATGAATACAGCACCGAAGGCAAGTGTAAAATTTGCAAAAGAGTACTTAAACCTCACAAAAGAGGAAGGTTATAACTGGGGCATGATGCGCGGTGCATGGGCTTCCGTCGGTGATCTCGCAATCGTTCCGATGCAGGATATCATCGGTGTCGGTTCTGAGGGACGTATGAATACGCCATCCACCTTAGGCGGCAACTGGGAGTGGAGAGCAACCGCAGACCAGATTGACAACAAACTTGCAAAACGCCTTTATAAATACATGCAAATGTACGGACGTGTAAGGAAAGATGTGAAGGAAGAAGCCAAAGAAGAAGCTAAAGAAGAAGCGTAGATAATAAAAAAGTAAATTGTAGAAAGAAAAGTCGCACAGACAACAGTGATTTCCTTTGTGAGCTCTGCGAGCAGGAACATCACAGTTGTCTGTGTGACTTTTCTTTTTGCCAAAAACTTGAATATCTACGCTTCCCAATGGCTTGTAAAAATGGAGAAAACCATCTATAATAAGTAGACTGTGGTATATCCACGGAATACGTGAGAGAAGAAGGTTTTACATATGCTGATCGAGAAATTTTTAAAACAGGCAAAAGAAGAGATTATCATGGATACCGTGTTATCCGATGAGTTTATGGATAAAGTGCAGGACAATTTTGCACCGATCGAGAGTCTGATGGCATACTACCGGTGTGCGATCATGGAAGTGGAGACAAAGTTCAATGTTTTGAATGAGCAGTTTTCCCTGCAATATGACAGAAATCCGATCGAGTCCATTAAGGCGAGAGTGAAATCGTTTGACAGTATTTTAAAGAAAGTGAAGCGGAAACAGATTCCGTTTTCACTGGAATCCATAGAGGAAAATATCAACGATATCGCAGGAGTCCGCGTGATCTGTTCATTTCAGGAAGATATTTATATGCTGGCGGATTGTCTGCTGCAGCAGGACGATGTCAGACTGATCGAGCGGAAAGATTATATTAAAAACCCGAAGCCGGGTGGATACCGCAGTCTGCATCTGATTATCGAAGTGCCGATTTTCCTTGAAAAAGAAAAACGTCCGATGAAGGTAGAGGTCCAGCTCAGGACGATCGCAATGGATTTCTGGGCAAGTCTGGAGCATAAATTACGTTATAAGAAGAACATTCCGGAAAGCGAGGCAGAGTATCTGGCAAAAGAACTGGTGGAGTGTGCCGGCATCAGTGCATCCCTGGATCAGAGAATGGAAGCTATCCGTGACCGGATGGAAGCTGCACAGGAGAAGATATCATGACAACACAGGAAAAGAACGGGATCACAGAGGGAGTGATCTGGAAACAGCTGTTGATTTTCTTCTTTCCGATTCTGGTGGGAAGTTTTTTTCAGCAGTTATATAATACGGTGGATTCGATTATTGTCGGCAACTATGTGGGAAGTAACGCACTGGCAGCAGTCGGATCCAGCGGTGCGATCATTAACCTGCTGATCGGTTTCTGCATAGGAGCATCGACTGGTGCAGGTGTTGTGATCTCGCAGTTTTATGGGGCCAAAAATACAGAAGGCGTGAGGAAGGCCGTACATACTACGATGGCGATCGCGCTGGTAGCAGGAGTGCTTCTGACTGTAATCGGAATTACAATGACACCATCGATGCTGCGCCTGATGGGAACACCGGACAAGGTATTTGAACAGTCGGTAATCTATCTGCAGGTA
>ENA-OPWC01002206-OPWC01002206.1-human-gut-metagenome-genome-assembly--contig:-NODE-2206-length-11198-cov-2.407251_pt1 | contig 11198 bp, 9 predicted proteins | sample MGYA00241504_ERZ502000 | MGnify/ENA primary metagenome ERZ502000 (study PRJEB25962, sample SAMEA2042005) | human gut metagenome | biome: human gut; feature: human-associated habitat; material: faeces...
AACCCTGGCACGTCAATGGCGTAAGTATTCCTGCGAAATGTCCACCGGACATTCCTACGGAACACTTACTGATTGACTAGGACGCTGTCCTGCACCTGCCAAAGAGGAATATTGCATTTCCCCTTATGGAATTCCCTGCTAATCTACCAGCCGGAAAGGTTATGGCTGATTTATAAAAAAGATAGAGTGGAGAAAGGAGACGAAGATTTATGCGAAAACGAAATTATACAATAACAATACGAATGAACAAAACAGAGTATGACTTGCTTCAAAATAAAGTAAAGGAATCCGGACAGACTCAACAGGCGGTTGTCCTCCATGCAATAGCAGGTTTAAAAATTGCATCCGCAGAGGAAGTGGAAGAATTGAAAAAGCTGAATCTGATGCTTACAGAGATGCTCAGCCAGCTTCGTGGTGTTGCTACGAATATCAACCAGATTGCACGGAAAATGAATGCTGGTGGATTTATACCAAGAGAAGATATTTTGCATTATCTCAATCAGAATATCCGCAACTACCGGAAGGAGAGTGAAAAGATATGGCAGTCAATAAGACAGTTAATAAGCGGACAAATTCTCATGGAGCAATGAGAAACTGTATCTCTCAGAGGTCTTGCATATATTGTTACAGGAGGTCTTCCTGTATATGGATTTACAAAAGCATTTAGTTCTTTTGCACAGGGAAGTATTGTAGGTATTCCGAATCAGGTTATTCTGACAATTATTTTGTTTATTATCTTTATCTATGCATTAGCTAAGACGACATTAGGACGTTATCTGTATGGTGTTGGCGGTAACGAAGAAGCATCTCGTCTTTCAGGTATTGGTGTAACAAAGATTAAGCTGATGGCATACGGACTCAGTGGATTCCTCGCCGGAATCGCTGGTCTGGTACTGTTATCAAGAACAAGTTCCGGACAGCCATCTGCAGGTTCCGGATATGAAATGGATGCAATCACAGCTGTAGTACTTGGTGGTGTTTCTCTGAATGGTGGAGAAGGTAAATTACATATGGTTGTTATTGGTATGCTGATCATGGGTGTACTGACAACTGGTATGATCATGTGTGGTATTAACGATTATGTACAGCAGTTTGTAAAAGGTATCGTACTGATCCTTGCAGTTGCATATTCTGAAATCTCCAAAAAGATCAGAAGCAGAATGATCGTAACGGAATAAGAAGTTAATCTTGTATAGTTTTATATGACTGAATAAAAATATCTCTGGCTGTGTGGTCAGAGATATTTTTTGTTGATTGACCTTAGTATAAAATACATGATAAAATAAAAAGTAAAGCAAAATTTTGCAGAGAACGAGTCGATAGTTATAAATGAGGAAAGAGAGTGAATGCATGGCATATAGTTTCAGTGGACGTGTCCGCTACAGTGAAATTGGAGAAAATGGATTATTGACACTGCCGGGAATCCTGAATTATTTTCAGGACTGCAGTACCTTTCAGTCAGAGGAAGTTGGACTTGGAATCGATATTTTGAAGGAATGGAAACGTATCTGGGTATTGTCGGCATGGCAGGTGGTTGTAGATCGTTATCCATATATGGGAGAACGAATCAAAACATCTACCTGGGCATATGGATTCCGTGGATTTATGGGATTCCGTAATTTTACAATGGAAACAGAGGGCGGAGAACGTCTGGCGTATGCCAATACTTTCTGGACTTATATTGATGCGGAAAACGGACTGCCAGTCCGTCTGGAAGCGAAAGATACAGATGCTTACAGAGGAAAAGACGGGAAGATGGAATCGAAGCTGGATATGGAATATGCACCGCGTAAAATTGTACTTCCGGAAGATTATGAGCAGCAGGATTCTTTTGCTGTGCAGAAACATCATCTGGATACGAACCATCATGTAAATAACTGTCAGTATGTACAGATGGCAATGGATTATCTGCCGGAGAATTTCAAGATACATCAGATGCGTGCGGAATATAAGCAGCAGGCGAGACTGAATGATGTGATCTGTCCGGCAAGAGCAGTAGATGAAAATAAAACAACAGTTCTTCTGAATGATCAGAAGGGTGAACCGTATGCAGTTGTTGAGTTTAAATAAAATTGGAGGAAAAAAATGATCGAATTAGGAAAGAAACAGACATTACTGGTTGTGAAGTCCGTAGAGTTTGGCGTATATCTTGCAGAAGATATGAATGCAGATACAAAGCATCAGGTACTTTTGCCGGCCAAACAGGTTCCGGCAGGGACAAAAGCAGGAGATAAACTGGAAGTTTTTATTTATAAAGATTCTCAGGATCGTCTGATCGCGACAACAAATGAACCACTTCTTATGGTGGGGCAGGCAGGACTTCTGAAAGTAAAACAGGTAACAAGAATCGGAGCATTTCTTGACTGGGGACTGGAAAAAGATCTTTTGCTTCCATATCATGAGCAGACAACTCGTATCTTTGAGGGGCAGGAATGTCTGGTAGCTGTTTATGTGGACAAAAGCAGCCGTCTCTGTGCAACTATGAAAGTTTATCCTTACCTGTCCAAAGAAACACCTTATAAAGAAGGTGACCAGGTAAAGGGCCGTGTATATCAGATCAGCGAGAATTTTGGAGTATTTGTTGCAGTCGATAATAAATATTCTGCACTGATCCCTGCAAGAGAAGCAAAAGGTAAATATCGTCCTGGTACTGTTCTTGACCTGCGTGTGACCAGAGTCAAAGAAGATGGAAAGATGGATGTCAGTGACCGTCAGGAAGCATATCTTCAGATCAATGAGGATGCGGAGAATGTCCTTGAAGTAATCAATGAATTTGCAGGTGTTCTTCCATTTGATGACAAGGCATCACCGGAAGTGATCCAGCGAGAATTTGGTCTGAGTAAGGGAGCATTTAAACGTGCCATTGGCCATCTGATGAAGGAAGGCAAAGTAGAGATTAAGGACAAGAGAATCTACGCGAAATAGTAACAGACAAGCAAGTCCCCACCCAATGATTATTGCTTTTCGCAATTGAAGCATGGGACTTACCTGATTCAGTTAAATTTATAAAAATATGCTGCGATAAAATTGCAGATATTAGAACAGGAGAGAAATAGAGTTGGAGTTTACACATCTTCACGTCCATACAGAATACAGTCTGCTGGATGGTTCCAATAAGATAAAAGAATATGTAGCCCGTGTCAAAGAACTTGGCATGGACAGTGCGGCTATTACGGACCATGGTGTGATGTACGGCGTGATCGATTTTTACCGTGCGGCAAGAGCTGCGGGAATCAATCCGATCCTGGGCTGTGAAGTTTATGTTGCACCGGGATCCCGTTTTGACCGTGAAACAGGAAGTGGAGAAGACCGTTATTACCATCTGGTTCTTCTGGCAGAGAACAACCAGGGTTACAGTAATTTGATGAAGATTGTTTCCAAGGGATTTGTGGAAGGATTTTATTATAAACCGCGTGTGGATCTGCAGCTTCTGGAGAAATATCATGAGGGAATCATTGCGTTGAGTGCGTGTCTTGCAGGTGAAGTGGCAAGATTCCTTACAAGAGGTATGTATGAAGATGCAAAAGCGGCCGCACTTCGGTACCAGGATATCTTTGGAAAAGGAAATTTTTTCCTGGAATTACAGGATCATGGCATTCCGGAACAGCAGAATGTAAACCAGCAGCTTCTTAAGATGCACCGTGAGACCGGAATTGATCTGGTCGCAACAAATGATGTACATTATACCCTGGCAGAGGATGCCCAGCCACATGATGTCCTGCTCTGCCTGCAGACCGGTAAGAAACTGGCAGATCAGGATCGTATGCGTTATGAGGGCGGTCAGTATTATGTAAAATCTCCGGAAGAGATGGAACGTCTTTTTCCATATGCGACAGAAGCATTGGAAAATACGCATAAGATTGCACAGCGCTGTCATGTAGAGATTGAATTCGGTGTTACCAAGCTGCCGAAATTTGGCGTTCCGGACGGATATACTTCCTGGGAGTACTTAAATGAGCTTTGCTTCAAAGGACTGGAAGAACGTTATCAGCCAGTGACCGAGGAATTGAAAGAGCGGCTGAATTATGAGCTGACGACGATCAGGAACATGGGATACGTTGACTATTTCCTGATCGTGTGGGATTTTATCAAATATGCCCGTGATCATGATATCATGGTCGGACCGGGACGTGGATCTGCAGCGGGAAGCCTGGTTGCACATACACTGGGCATCACACAGCTTGATCCAATTCGTTATGATCTGCTGTTCGAGCGTTTCCTCAACCCGGAACGAGTATCCATGCCGGATATTGATGTTGACTTCTGCTTTGAACGAAGACAGGAAGTTATTGATTACGTCAGAAGAAAATATGGCGATGACTGTGTCGTTCAGATCGTTACGTTTGGTACACTGGCAGCGCGAGGCGTTATCCGGGATGTCGGACGTGTGATGGATCTGCCTTATGCACAGGTGGATACGATTGCCAAAATGATTCCACAGGAGCTGAATATCACAATCGACAAAGCTCTGCAGATGAATCCGGAATTTAAGAAGGTATATGAAGAGGATAAAGAAATCCATGAACTGATCGATACAGCGAAACGTCTGGAAGGATTGCCACGCCATACTTCCATGCATGCAGCAGGTGTTGTGATCAGCCAGAAGGATGTTTCGGAATATGTACCGCTTTCCAGAGCCTCAGACGGTTCGATCACAACGCAGTTTACGATGACGACGCTGGAAGAACTGGGACTTCTGAAAATGGATTTCCTGGGGCTTCGTACCCTGACCGTTATCCAGAATGCGGTACATCTGGTAGAACAGGATACCGGTGTGAAGCTGGATATGCAGCATATTGATTATAATGATAAGAAGGTACTGGATTCTCTTGGAACAGGTCATTCGGATGGAGTGTTCCAGCTGGAAAGTGCGGGAATGAAGAACTTCATGAAGGAACTGAAACCACAGAGCCTGGAAGATGTGATCGCGGGAATTTCCCTGTATCGTCCGGGGCCGATGGATTTTATTCCGCAGTATATCCGGGGAAAAAATCGCCCGGATACGATCAAATATGACTGTCCGCAGCTGGAGCCGATCCTGAAACCGACATATGGATGCATCGTGTATCAGGAGCAGGTTATGCAGATCGTGCGTAATCTGGCAGGTTATACTCTTGGGCGAAGCGACTTGGTACGTCGTGCGATGTCCAAGAAAAAAGCGGCTGTTATGGAGAAGGAGCGCCAGAACTTTGTTTATGGAAACGAAGCGGAAGGCGTACCAGGCTGTATTGCCAATGGAATTCCGGAGCAGACAGCAAATAAGATTTATGACGATATGATCGATTTTGCAAAATACGCATTTAATAAGTCTCATGCGGCAGCGTATGCTGTAGTTTCTTATCAGACGGCATTTCTGAAATATTATTATCCGGTGGAATTCATGGCTGCTCTTATGACATCTGTGATTGAAATGCCGATCAAAGTGGCAGAGTATATTCAGGTATGCAGGAAGATGAACATTAAGATCCTGCCGCCGGATGTGAACCGCGGAGCCTATGGATTTTCTGTGGATAATGGTGCAATCCGTTATGGACTTTCTGCAATCAAGAGTGTGGGAAGACCAGTGATCGATGCCCTGGTGGAAGAGAGGGAGGCAAACGGAGAATATCGATCGCTGAAGGATTTTATTGAGAGACTGACCGGTACGGTAAATAAACGTGCGATTGAGAACTTTATCAAAGCCGGAGCACTGGACTGTCTGGAGGGAAACCGTCGGCAGAAAATGGTTGTTTATGGTCAGATCGTGGACAGCATCGCGCAGGAGAAGAAGAATTCTTTTGCCGGCCAGATGAGTCTGTTTGACCTGGTCAGTGAAGAAGACAAAAAAGATTATGAGATTCGCATGCCGGATGTGGAAGAATATGATAAGGATATGATCCTTGGCTTCGAAAAAGAGGTTCTTGGAATTTATCTGAGTGGTCATCCACTGGAAAAATACAGAAGTATCATGGAGAAGATGATCTCAGCGAGAACGATTGATTTCCAGCCGGACGATGAAACTGGTATTCCGAAGGTTTATGACGGTCAGAAAGTGATCATTGGTGGTATGATCACAGAGAAGACAATCAAGTATACAAGAAGCAATAAGGTGATGGCGTTCCTGACGGTAGAAGACCTGATGGGAACTGTGGAGATCGTTGTATTCCCGAGAGATTATGAGAAATGGCAGACGTTGATCAATGAAGATGCGCGAGTCTTTATCCAGGGACGTGTCAATGCAGAAGATGATAAGCCGAGTAAGCTAATTCTGGAAAAAGTACGCGCTTTTGATGATATACCACGAGAAATCTGGGTTCAGTTTAAAGACCGTGAGGATTATGCACAGAAAGAGCAGGAACTTCTGAACTATCTGAGAGGTTCAGTGGGAACTTCTGCGGTAGTAATCTACCTCAAAGATGTGAAGGCGATAAAACGTCTTCCGGCAGGATACCATGTGCAGATCAGCGATTTTCTGTTAGAAGAATTAAAGAAAAAATATGGTGATTCCAACGTTAAAGTTGTGGAAAGAGTATTGAAAAACTTCTAAAAATGCTTTACACTATACAACGAATATGTGTAGAACAGATAACAAGGTTTCCTATTATATGCAAGCTATAAGAGGAAATCTGGAGATGGAGGAATGAATCATGGCAGAGAAACAGATAAAAACCATCGGTGTACTTACAAGTGGCGGTGACGCTCCGGGAATGAACGCTGCGATCCGTGCTGTTGTAAGACGAGGACTGAGCAGCGGACTGAATGTAAAAGGCATTTATAAAGGATACAATGGTCTTCTTAATGAAGAAATCGTTGATATGACTGCCAGAGACGTATCAGATACGATCGAACGCGGTGGTACAATTCTTTATACAGCAAGATGTGCAGAATTCCGTACACCGGAAGGACAGCAGCGTGGTGCAGAAATCTGCAAAAAACACGGTATTGACGGTCTGGTAGTTATCGGTGGTGACGGTTCTTTTGCAGGTGCACAGAAGCTGGCAAATCTTGGAATCAATACAATCGGTGTTCCGGGAACAATTGACCTGGACATTGCCTGCACAGAGTATACAATCGGATTTGATACAGCAGTAAATACAGCAATGGAGGCAATCGATAAAGTTCGTGATACTTCCACATCTCACGAAAGATGCAGTATTATCGAAGTTATGGGACGTAATGCAGGATATCTTGCTATGTGGTGCGGTATCGCCAATGGAGCGGAGGACGTCCTGATCCCTGAGAAATATGACTATGATGAGCAGAAGCTGATCAATAACATTATTGCAAGCCGTAAAGCAGGAAAGAAACACCATATCATCGTAAACGCAGAGGGTATCGGTCATTCTGAGGCTATGGCAAGACGTATTGAAGCAGCTACAGGTATTGAGACACGTGCAACGATCCTCGGACATATGCAGCGTGGTGGAAACCCGACATGTAAGGACCGTGTATATGCATCTATGATGGGTGCACTTGCCGTAGACCTTCTTGTACAGGGTAAATCCTGTCGAGTTGTTGGATACCGTCATGGAGAATTCATGGACTTCGATATTAACGAAGCACTTGCTATGCAGAAAGATGTATCCCCATATATGTGGGAAGTATGTAACTCTCTTTCTCATAACTACAAAAAATAAAAATACGACGTTTTTACAGCGGAGGCCACCGTCAGGCGGCCTCCGTTCTGGATTAAAGGAGTAACTGAATGATTTCCAGTGCACAGAATACACAGGTTAAGAATATAATAAAGCTGAATCAGAAGGCAAAGGCGAGAAGAGAACAGGGACTTTTCATTGCAGAAGGAAGAAAAATGTTCCTGGAGGCACCGGATGACTGGATTGAGAAAATCTATGTGGCAGAATCAATGCTCGAAGATGAAGAAGTAATGAAAAAGGTACGGAGATTTTCCTGGGATGCAGTTGAGAACGGTGTGTTCAGACAGATGTGTGATACACAGACGCCACAGGGAATCCTTACCGTACTCCGACAGCCTTCTTACGAACTGGAAGATCTTCTGAAAGAGGAAAAACCACTTCTTATGGTTTTGGAGGATCTGCAAGATCCTGGAAATGCAGGGACGATCATCCGGACCGGAGAAGGTGCCGGAGTGAGTGGGGTTTTCCTGACAAAAACCTGTGTGGATATTACAAATCCAAAGGTAATTCGTGCAACGATGGGATCTGTTTACAGAATTCCTTTTTTCTATGTGGAAGATGTGGTATCATTAAAACAGAAACTTCAGGGAAGAGGAATCCGCTTTTTTGCCGCACATTTACAGGGTAAAAACTCATATGACAGGGAATCCTATGAGGACGGAACTGCGTTTCTGATCGGAAACGAAGGAAAGGGCCTTACAGACCAGGCAGCGGATGCAGCAGACTGTCTGATACGGATCCCGATGTGTGGGCAGGTGGAATCCCTCAATGCAGCTATGGCGGCCGGAATACTCATGTATGAGGCGGCAAGGCAGAGGAGGGGATAAGATGGAACCTTTAATGTGGCTGATCGTGTTGGCGGTCTTTCTTGTGATCGAGGCAATCACGGTAGGGCTGACTACGATCTGGTTTGCAGGAGGCGCACTGGTCGCAGCGATTGCGTCAGGCGCAGGTGCAGGTATACTGGTGCAGTGGATCCTGTTTTTAGTCATTTCACTGGTCCTGCTGATTTTTACAAGACCACTGGCAGTTCGATATATGAATAAGGGGGTGCCAAAGACCAATGTAAACAGCCTGATCGGAGAAAAAGCTGTTGTGATTCAGAAGATCAATAATCTGGAACAGACAGGGCAGGTCCGTATCAATGATATTGAATGGATGGCGAGAACATCTTCTGATGAAGTAACGATTCCGGAACAGACAGTTGTAACAATTGAAGCTGTTCAGGGAGTAAAACTGATTGTGAAAGAAGAAAAGGAGGGTAAGTAACATGGCAGGAATTATTATTTTTATAGTACTCATCGTACTTGTACTCTGGATCCTGGCATCCTGTATCCGTATTGTGCCACAGGCATATGCAATCGTTGTAGAACGTCTTGGTGCATACAAAGAAACATGGAACACAGGTATTCATTTCAAAACACCATTTATTGACCGTGTGGCAAGAAGAGTCAATCTGAAAGAGCAGGTTGTGGATTTTCCACCACAGCCGGTTATTACCAAAGATAACGTAACAATGCAGATCGATACTGTTGTGTTTTTCCAGATCACAGATCCAAAGCTTTTTGCATATGGTGTGGAAAATCCGATCATGGCAATCGAAAATCTATCAGCGACAACCCTTAGAAACATCATCGGTGACATGGAACTGGATGAAACGCTGACTTCCCGTGAAGTTATCAACACTAAGATGCGTGCATCCCTGGATGTGGCAACAGATCCGTGGGGAATCAAAGTAAATCGTGTGGAACTGAAAAATATTATTCCGCCGGCAGCAATCCAGGAAGCTATGGAGAAACAGATGAAGGCTGAGCGTGAAAGACGTGAAGCAATTCTCCGCGCAGAAGGTGAGAAAAAATCTACGATCCTTGTTGCAGAAGGTAAAAAAGAATCTGCAATCCTCGATGCGGAAGCTGAGAAACAGGCTGCGATTCTGAAAGCAGAAGCGCAGAAAGAACGTATGATCAAAGAGGCTGAAGGACAGGCGGAGGCAGTTCTGAAAGTTCAGAAAGCCAATGCAGAAGGTATCCGTATGATCCGTGAAGCCGGGGCAGATCAGGCAGTACTTACACTGAAGAGCCTGGAAGCATTTGGAAAGGCAGCAGATGGTAAGGCTACCAAGATCATTATCCCGTCTGAGATCCAGGGACTGGCAGGACTTGCATCATCTCTGAAAGAGATCGTTGTTGAGGATAAGAAAACAGAAGAATAATTTTTTATAAAGAAACACGAAAAAAGAGGAATAACTGTTATGAACTTAAAAGGACGCAATTTTCTTACACTGAAAGACTTTACACCAGAAGAGATCACCTACATGATCGATCTCGCTGCTGAATTAAAAGCAAAGAAAAAAGCAGGAGAGCTTCATGAATATTATAAAGGCAAAAACATTGCCCTGATCTTTGAGAAAACAAGCACCAGAACACGTTGCGCATTTGAAGTAGCTGCTCATGATCTTGGAATGGGCAGTACATATCTGGATCCGACCGGTTCTCAGATCGGCAAGAAAGAAAGTATTGCCGATACCGCAAGAGTTCTCGGAAGAATGTATGAAGGAATCGAATACAGAGGATTTGGACAGGATATTGTTGAGGAACTGGCCAAATATGCTGGCGTTCCGGTATGGAACGGACTGACAAACGAATATCATCCGACACAGATGCTGGCAGACATGCTGACCATCCGTGAGCATTTTGGAGATCTCAAGGGCCGCCGTCTGGTATACATGGGAGATGCCCGTTATAACATGGGTAACTCACTGATGATCGCATGCTCCAAGCTTGGAATGCATTTTGTAGCATGCACAACAAAGAAATACTTCCCGAATCAGGAACTTGTAGATCTGTGCAGGACTTATGCAGAGGCTTCCGGTGGAAGTGTGACTCTGACAGAAGATGTACAGACAGGAACAAAAGATGCAGATGTAATCTATACAGATGTATGGGTATCTATGGGTGAGCCGGATGAAGTATGGGAAGAGCGTATCAAAGACCTGACACCATACAAAGTAACTGCTGATGTTATGAAAAATGCAGGGGAAAAAGCAATCTTCCTTCACTGTCTGCCAGCATTCCATGATCTCAAGACAAAGATTGGCAAGGAAATGGGAGAACGTTTTGGTGTATCAGAACTGGAAGTAACAGATGAAGTATTTGAATCCAGCCAGTCTGTTGTATTTGATGAGGCAGAAAATAGAATGCACACTATTAAGGCTGTTATGGTAGCCAGCTTTATAGGATAAGAGGACAAAATGGAAAAAGATAAGAAGATTTTATATAGTGCGATGCAACCGTCAGGTGTGCCATCTTTAGGCAATTACTTAGGTGCGTTGAAGAATTGGAAGAATTTACAGGAGGATTATAACTGCATTTTTGGTGTTGCTAATATGCACGCTATTACTGTTAGACAAAATCCTACTGAATTTAGAAGAAGAATTAGAGATTTATTTACTCTCTTTCTTGCTTTGGGTCTTGACCCTGAAAAAAATATTGTGTATGTTCAGTCTGATGTTCCAGCTCACGCAGAATTGTCTTGGATTTTAAATTGCTATACATATACTGGCGA
>ENA-OPWC01002207-OPWC01002207.1-human-gut-metagenome-genome-assembly--contig:-NODE-2207-length-11193-cov-4.327078_pt1 | contig 11193 bp, 9 predicted proteins | sample MGYA00241504_ERZ502000 | MGnify/ENA primary metagenome ERZ502000 (study PRJEB25962, sample SAMEA2042005) | human gut metagenome | biome: human gut; feature: human-associated habitat; material: faeces...
TCATCAAACTAGCAAATTAAAATTTCGTGATCATTTCCATGATTTCATTACTTCTCTGAACAAATTTTGTCATTTCTTCAGGAGCTAATGTTGTATGACTTAACATGGCAAGATCATACAGCTGTTCGCAAATAATCTTTGCATTTTGGGCATCTCCATGCTCAAACAGATATTTCACAAGTGTATTATTTGCATTTAGAGTCAGAACCTGTGCAGGAGCACCAAACATATTAGGGTCCATACCAGGCATTGCATACATCTTCATCATATCCTGCATACGTCTGCTTTCTTCAGATAAAGTGATGATAGAAGAAATCTTTGCATCTTTTAATTTTTCAACGTGAACTTCAAGATTTTCTTTGTTTAAAGTCTTTCTAAACAGGTCAGTTAAAGAAGTCTTGATTTCATCTAATTCTTTTTCATCTACATCTTCTTTAAGGGCATCTTCGACATCCGCATCGATACGTTTAAATTTGATATGCTGATTCTGCTGTTCGATCTGTGTGATAAATGCAGAATCAATGTTATGATTTAAAATGACAGCATCCATATCCTGTTCTTTGAACATATTGATATACTGGCTTTGCTGAACTTCATCTGTGATATAGTATAAAGTTGTCACATCATCATCGTTTGCAGGAGCTGGAACAAGGTCGCTTAATGTTACATATTTATGTTCCATATTCTTAAATAAGATGTAATCTTTGATCTTATCTGCGAATTTCTGGTCACGGATGAATCCAAATTTGATAAATGGACTGATATCATCCCAGTATTTTTCATAAGATTCACGGTCTGTCTTGCACATACCAGTTAACTTATCAGCAACTTTCTTTGTGATGTAATCAGAAATTTTCTTCACGAATCCATCGTTCTGAAGAGCACTTCTTGATACGTTCAGTGGAAGGTCAGGATAATCGATCACACCTTTTAATAACATTAAGAATTCAGGAATGACTTCTTTGATGTTATCGGCGATAAATACCTGATTGTTATATAATTTAATTGTTCCTTCGATAGAATCATATTCTGTATTGATCTGAGGGAAGTAAAGGATACCTTTTAAGTTAAATGGGTAATCCATGTTTAGGTGGATCCAGAATAATGGTTCTTTAAAGTCATGGAAGACTTTGTGATAGAAGTTTTTGTATTCTTCATCAGTACATTCATTTGGACGTTTATTCCAAAGAGGATGTGTATCACTTAAAGAAACAGGTCGTTTATTGATCTTAACAAGATCTTTTGCAGGGGAAACTTCTATAGTTTCTTTTGTACCGTCTTCGTTTTCTTTTTCTTCAGTTTTTGCATCTTCATGGATGTGTTCTACAACGACATCATCGTCTTTTACCTGATCTTCTGGGATTGTCTCAAATTCCTGTTCGGCACCTTCTACAGATAAGAAAATCTCTGTTGGCATGAAAGAGCAGTATTTCTCGATGATCTCTCTTGCACGGTATTCATTTGCGAATTCTGTGCTTTCTTCATTTAAGAATAAAGTGATCTCTGTACCAACCGTTTCTTTTGTACCTGTTGCCATTGTGTATTCTGTACCACCATCACAAGTCCAGTGAACAGGTTCTGCTCCTTCTTTATAAGAAAGAGTGTCAATCGTAACTTCGTCCGCTACCATAAATGCAGAATAGAAACCAAGACCAAAATGTCCGATGATCTGGTCACCTTCTGTTTTGTCTTTGTACTGTTCTAAGAACTGAGTTGCACCAGAAAATGCGATCTGAGTGATGTATTTTTCAACTTCATCAGCAGTCATACCAAGACCAGTATCGATGAATTTTAAAGTTTTCTTCTCAGGATCAAGGATAACTTCAACTTTGTTTTTATGTCCTTCTGGGAAATTGTATTCTCCCATCATATCTAATTTCTTTAATTTTGTGATGGCATCACATCCGTTAGAGATTAATTCACGGAAGAAAATATCGTGATCGGAATAAAGCCATTTCTTAATGATTGGGAAAATATTATCGCTGTTAATGGAAAGAGTTCCTTTTGTTTCTGCCATAATTTGTACACTCCTTTATCTAAAAATATTATGATCTTAATCAAGTGTTCTATGCCAAATAGAACTTTTACAAAGAGTATTGTAGAACCAAAGTTGATAAAAGTCAAGTAAAAATTAGCACTCATGAAAAAAGAGTGCTAACAATTAACTGCCGGTGTTTTCTTTTTATATAAATACTAGTATAATAGAAAGAAAACAGTAAAAAACAAAATCAGAAAGAGACAACCAATGAACAAAATAAACTACCAAAAACAATTAGATAAAGTAATCGAAAACTTAGGAGAAACCAAACCAACCCTATTACTCCACAGTTGCTGTGCGCCATGTAGCAGCTATGTCATGGAATATCTCTCCCAATATTTTGATATCACCATTGACTACTACAATCCAAATATCGACTCCAAAGAAGAGTATGAAAAAAGAGTCCACGAACAACAGCGTCTGGTCAGTGAAATGAATCTTCCTATTAAAGTGATCGATGCTGGATATGCCCCGCAGACTTTTTTTGATATGGCAAAGGGCTATGAACAGGAACCAGAAGGTGGTAAGAGATGTTATCGTTGCTACAAACTAAGACTAGATCAGGCAGCGAAACTTGCCAAAGAAGGTGGATACGATTATTTTACAACAACACTTACGATCAGCCCATTAAAAAACGCATCATGGCTGAATGAATTAGGACAGAAAGCAGGAGAACTTTTGGGTGTAGAATTTCTGCCATCAGATTTTAAAAAGAAAGGTGGCTACCAGAGATCTATTCAGTTATCCAAAGAATATAATCTGTATCGCCAGAATTTCTGCGGTTGCATTTTCTCGAAGCGAGAAAGTGAAGAACGGATGAACAAACAAAAAAACATAGAAAAAATGTAGAAAAATACAAAAAAGTACTTGCAACGACAAAAAATATATGATAAAATTTTTACAATTTGTAGAGAAATATTTCTGAAATAAAAAATAACTTGGGTATTGGAAGGACAAGATCGCTGAATTTCCAATACTTAGCTTTGTAATTTTTATTTTAGGGTATTTCTTTTTTTTATATAAAATCAAGGGTTTTGGCAAAACTCTTATTTTATAAATAGGAAGTTAGTTCTTCCTGACAAAATACAACCCTATGAAAGAGACTTTTTAGGAGGAAAAATTACATGAACGCATTTTTGATATTGGAAGACGGACACGTATTTGAGGGAAAAAGTTTTGGAGCCCAAAAAGAAGTGATCTGTGAAGTCGTATTTAATACTTCCATGACAGGCTATTTAGAAGTATTAACAGATCCTTCCTATCAGGGACAGGGAGTCGTAATGACTTACCCACTGATAGGAAATTATGGAGTATGTCTAGAGGACATCGAATCTGAAAAACCTTGGCACTCAGCCTTTATCGTAAGAGAAATCTCAAGAACTTCAAGCAACTTCAGAAGAGAAGAAGACTTAGAAGATTATCTGAAAGAACATGACATCCCAGGTATTTGTGGTGTTGACACAAGAGCTATCACAAAGATCTTAAGAGAACATGGATGCATGGGTGGAATGATCACCACAAATCCTGATTTCAATTTAGATGAAATCCTTCCAAAATTAAAAGAATATACAGTAACAGATGCAGTAAAAACTGTTTCCAGAACAGAAAAAGAACATTTCAATGGAGATGGATTTAAAGTTGCATTATTAGACCTTGGAACAAAGAATAACATTATTCGTTCTTTAGAAAAACGTGGATGTGATGTAACAGTTTATCCAGCAGATACAACAGCAGAAGAAATCTTAGGAGATCAGCCAGACGGTATCATGTTATCAAACGGACCTGGAGATCCAAAAGAATGTGTACAGATCATCAAAGAGATCAAGAAATTATATGACAGCGAGGTACCTATCTTTGCAATCTGTTTAGGACATCAATTGATGGCTTTAGCTCATGGTTTTAAAACAGAAAAATTAAAATATGGACACCATGGTGCAAATCATCCTGTTAAAGATTTAAATACAGGTCGTGTTTATATTTCTACACAAAATCATAACTATGTAATTTGTGATGATTCTATTGATCGAAATATCGCAAAACCTTGGTTTATTAATGTAAATGACCAAACAATTGAAGGTGTTGAATATATTGGTAAAAATATTAAAACAGTACAATTTCATCCAGAAGCATGTGCTGGTCCATTAGATACAGATGCTTTATTTGATGAATTTGAAAAAATGATGGAGGGTAAATAAGATGGCAAGAGATTTAAGTATTAAAAAAGTATTAGTTATCGGTTCTGGTCCGATCGTCATCGGACAGGCTGCGGAGTTCGACTATGCAGGAACACAGGCTTGCCGTGCACTGAAACAGGAAGGTCTGGAAGTTGTCCTCATCAACTCCAATCCGGCAACGATTATGACAGATAAGGCGATGGCGGATAAGGTCTATATCGAACCGCTGACGCTGGACGTGGTAAAGCGGATCATTCGGATCGAAAAGCCGGACAGCCTGCTGTCTACCATGGGTGGTCAGACTGGTCTGACCTTGTCCATGCAGCTGGCGGAAGAAGGCTTTCTGGAAGCCAACGGTGTCAAGCTGTTGGGTGCTGACCCGCTGACCATTCATAAGGCAGAAGACCGTCAGGCATTCAAGGATACCATGGAAAAGATCAACCAGCCCTGTATCCCGTCAAAGGTCGTAGAAACCATTGAAGATGCCGTAGATTTTGCCAAGATCATCGGCTATCCGGTTATCGTGCGTCCGGCATTCACACTGGGCGGCACAGGCGGCGGTATCGCAGACAATGAAGAAATGCTCCGCGACATCACCAAGAACGGTCTGCGTCTTTCTCCGATCACACAGGTTCTGATCGAAAAGTGCATCAGCGGCTGGAAAGAAATCGAGTTTGAGGTGATCCGGGACAGCAAGGGCAACGTCATCACCGTCTGCTCCATGGAAAACTTCGATCCGGTGGGCGTTCACACCGGGGACTCTATCGTAATCGCTCCGGCGGTGACTCTGGCGGACCAGGAATACCAGATGCTCCGTTCCGCCGCCCTGGATATCATCAACGTGCTGAAGGTAGAGGGAGGCTGCAATGTCCAGTTCGCCCTGAATCCGGACAGCTTTGAATACGCGGTCATCGAGGTAAACCCCCGTGTGTCCCGCTCTTCCGCCCTGGCCTCCAAGGCCACCGGTTACCCCATCGCCAAGGTGGCCACCAAGATCGCCATCGGCTACACGCTGGACGAGATCACCAACGACGTCACCGGCAAGACCTGCGCCTGCTTCGAGCCTGCGCTGGACTACATCGTGGTCAAGTACCCGAAGTGGCCCTTTGATAAGTTCGTCTACGCCGACAAGTCTCTGGGCACCCAGATGATGGCCACCGGCGAGGTCATGAGCATCGGCAACAGCTTTGAGGCTGCCATGATGAAGGCCGTCTCTTCCATCGAGCTGGGCATGGACACCCTGACCCACAAGCCCTTCGAGGAGCTGAGCGACGACGAGATCGTGGACCACATGCATGTGCAGGATGCCGAGCGCGTCTTCTGCGTCTATGAGGCCCTCAAGCGCGGCATCGACCACGAGACCATTTACCGCATCACCAAGATCGACTGGTGGTTCCTCGACAAGATGCAGCATCTGGCAGACCTCGAAAAGGGTCTGGCCAAGTGCGAGGGCGTCCTGAGCGTGGCCCAGTATAAGGAAGCCAAGAAGTACGGCTTCCAGGATAAGACCATCAAGCGTCTGGCCAAGGTGGACAAGCTCCCCGTGGAGAACTACCGCGCCGGCTTCAAGATGGTCGATACCTGTGCCGCTGAGTTCTCGGCCAACACCCCTTACTTCTACTCCACCTACGACGGCGACAACGAAGCCGCCGAGTTCATCGCGGAGAAGGAGGCCAAGGCCGCCGAGAAGGGCGAGCCCAGGAAAAAGAAAGTCCTCGTCTTCGGTTCCGGCCCCATCCGCATCGGTCAGGGCATCGAGTTCGACTACTGCTCTGTCCACTGCGTCTGGACCCTCAAAAAGCACGGCTGTGAGGCTATCCTTGTCAACAACAACCCCGAGACGGTCTCCACTGACTTCGACACCGGCGACCGCCTGTATTTCGACCCGCTGAACCCCGAGAGCGTGGACAACATCATCGCGACCGAGAAGCCCGACGCCTGCGTTGTTCAGTTTGGCGGTCAGACTGCCATCAAGCTGGCAAAGCATATGGACGAGATCGGTCTGCCCATCCTCGGCACCCCGGCGGATGCCATCGACGAGGCCGAAGACCGTGAGCGCTTCGACGAGCTGCTGGAGCGCTGCAACATCCCCCGCGCACCCGGCCGCACTGTCTTCAATCTGGAAGAGGCTCTGGCCGCAGCCGACGAGATCGGTCTGCCTGTTCTGATGCGTCCTTCCTACGTCCTCGGCGGTCAGAACATGATCGTGGCCTACACGAAGGCCGACGTCATCGAGTACATGGGCGTCATCACCGAGCACGTCGATATGGACCACCCCGTCCTGCTGGATAAGTACATCATGGGTACCGAGTGCGAGGTGGACGCCATCTGCGACGGCGAGAACTACCTCATCCCCGGCGTCATGGAGCAGGTGGAGCGCACCGGCGTCCACTCCGGCGACTCCATCTGCGTCTACCCGGCCCAGCACCTGACTCAGGCCGAGATCGACACCATGGTGGACTACACAGGCCGCTTTGCCCGTGAGCTCCACGTCACCGGTCTGGTCAACGTCCAGTATGCGGTCTCCAACGGCAAAGTGTACGTCATCGAGGTCAACCCCCGTTCCTCCCGTACCGTGCCGTATATCTCCAAGGTCACCGGCGTCCCGATGGTCGATCTGGCCGTCCGCTGCTGCCTCGGCGAGAAGCTCACCGATATGGGCTACGGTACCGGTCTGCACCCCAACGCCCCCTATGTGGCCGTCAAGGTGCCTGTCTTCAGCTTCGAGAAGCTTCACGGCGTCGATACCCAGTTCGGCCCTGAGATGAAGTCTACCGGCGAGGTGCTGGGCATTGCTCCCAACTTCCACGACGCCCTGCTCAAGGGCCTTATCGGCGCGGGCTACACCTTCAAGACCCCCGGCCCGGCTTCCTGCTGCATCTTCACCGTGAAGGACAGCGACAAGCCTGAGTTTGTGGACATCGCCTGGAAGCTCAAGAACATGGGCTATAAGCTCTACGGCACCTCCGGCACCTGTGCATGGCTCAACAAGCACATGGTCCCCTGCAACGAGGTGCGGAATATGTCCGGTGAAGCGCCGAATATCGTGGACCTGCTGCAGAGCGGTCTGGTGGACTATGTCTTCTCCACCAGCGCCAAGGGCCGCGACCCCAAACGCGATTCCGTCCGCCTGCGCCGCAAGGCCGTGGAGCTCAGCATCCCCTGCATCACCGCCGTGGATACCGCCAACGCTCTGGTCAACTGCCTGCGCAGCGACCACAGCATGAAGGACATCCCGCTGGTGGATATTGCAACGCTGTATCATAAAAAATAATCCCGCCCTATTACTTCGTGCGCAAAAATATACCGTTTGTGCGCAGCCCCTCGTAATGAGGGGCTGCATTTGTTATACTCATCAACGCAAAATTTGCCAAAAGACGTTACTTTTGGACGTTCCAGGAGGATATAGATACATGACTCGTTCCCAGATGATCGAAACCGTGGCACGCAAGACCGGCTTTACCGAAGCTCAGGTCGAGACCACGATGGATGCTATGTTTGACCAGATCGCCGACTGCCTGCGTGCGGACGAAAAGGTGACCATTGCCGGCTTTGGCCGCTTTGAGATGCGCCCCCGCAAGCCCAAGGCCTACACCAACCCCAAGACCAAGGTCTCCAGCCGCCTGGAGTCCACCTCCATCCCCGGCTTCAAGGCCAGCGGCCGCTTCAAGCAGAAGCTGGAGGCCGGCAAGGCCAAGGCTGCCGAAGAGAACGCCTGATCCCACCTGCATAGCACAGAGCTGCACCCCGCCAACAGGGTGCGGCTCTTTTTTGTGCTGACAAGGCCGCTGTTTCGTGATATACTGATTTCAACAGAAAAAGAACGGAGTTGTCTGAATGCTTTACAGTGAACTGCAGTGCAGCGAAGCCATCCGCAAGGCGGTGGAGCGCATGGGCTTTGCCGAAATGACCGAGATCCAGGAAAAGACCATCCCCGTCATGCTGGCCGGGCGTGACGTCATCGCCAAGGCCCCTACCGGCACTGGCAAGACCTGCGCTTTCGGCATCCCGGTGGCCGAGCACATCGACCCGGCTCTCAAGGCCCCGCAGGCCGTTATTCTGGCCCCCACCCGTGAGCTGGCCCAGCAGATCGCTGAAGAACTCACAGGGCTGACCTATTTTATGCCGGAAGTGCAGGTAGTCTGCGTTTACGGCGGTGCGAATATGGAAAAGCAGGCCAAGCGCCTCGCCGAGGGCTGTCAGATCGTGGTGGCGACCCCAGGCCGCCTCATGGACCACTACAAGCACCACAATATCGACCTCGACCATGTGACACAGGTGGTCCTCGACGAGGCCGACGAGATGCTGAATATGGGCTTCTATAAGGACGTGAAGCATATCATCAGCCTGATGAAGGCCCGCAAGTCCCTCTCGATGTTCTCGGCCACCATCAGCCGCGAGGTGATGGACATCGGCTGGATGTATCAGAAGGACGCCGAGGAGATCACTGTCCAGCCCAAAGAGGAGAGCCAGCCCAAGATCACCCAGTATATGCTGGAGACCTCCGGACGCAACAAACTGTCCGATCTGGCCCAGATCATCATTGGGGAGGGCTACAAGCGGGTCATGGTCTTCTGCGATACTAAATTCAATACGGCGGCTCTGGCGAACCAGCTGGCCCGTCTGGGCTTCTCTGTGGACTGCCTCCACGGCGACCTCTCCCAGAACGAGCGCAACCGCATCATGCAGAACTTCCGTGACGGAAAGCTGAATGTGCTGGTAGCTACCGATGTGGCGGCCCGCGGCATCGACGTCTCAGATGTGGATGCTGTCATCAATTACGATGTCCCCGGCGACAATGAGCATTACACTCACCGCATCGGCCGCACAGGCCGCGCAAAGAAGGAGGGCGTGAGCTATCTGTTCTATGTGCCGGAGGAGAAGAAGCGGGTGCAGGAGCTGCTGCGCCTGACCCGTAACACCGATTTATGTACGCCGGTGCATTTCGATTTCAACCATGAGCATATCGTGGTGGAGAAAAAGCAGGACAGTGCCGATTGGTTCCAGATCAAGTGCTATTTTTAAAGGAAGGAGCTGCTGTACAATTTTGTGTGGCGGCTCTTTTTGCAAAAAGGCTTGACCTTCCCCTTTGTGGAAGGTGTAGAATACTCCCGTAAGGAGGGGGGCGTGACCCATGAAGATCAACGAAGTGGAAGCCGCCGTAGGCATCACCAAAAAGAACATCCGCTTTTACGAGGAGGAGGGGCTCATCGCCCCCGGCCGCGAGCCGGGCAACGGCTACCGCAGCTACTCGCAGGCAGATGTGGAGCGCCTGCAACGCATCAAGCTTCTGCGCAAGCTGGATGTGCCTCTGGCAGAAATCCGGGAGATGCTGGAAGGGCAGCGCACGCTGGCCGAGGGCATGAGCCTGCAGCTGGAACGTCTGCGCAGCCGCCGCGCCGACTTGGAGGAGGCAATCGGTTTCTGCACGCTGCTGCAACAGGAGAACGGCCCTCTGGAACAACTGGATGTGGAGCAGACGCTTGCGCGCTTGACCGCACGGGAAGAACAGGGAGTGACCTTTGTGAACATTGAACGTACAGACCAAAAGACCCGCCGCATCCGGGGCGCCTGCATTGGTGCTGCCCTTTTTGTGGCCATGATGGCCTTTGTAATGGCTATCATGGGCTGGGCAGTTTACACCGACCCGCAGGATGCTCCACCGCTGCCGCTGCTGGTGGTGATGTTCGGCATTCCGGCGGGCTGCATCGTGGGCACCCTGAAGGTGCTGCTGGATCGAATCGAAGAGATCGGAAAGGGAGAAGAAGATGCTTATCGTAACTATTAACGAGATCCCGGGCAAAAAGCTGGAGGCACTGGGCGTGGTGCGTGGCAGCACCGTGCAGAGCCGCAACCTTGGCCACGACATGATGGCCGGCTTCCGCACCCTTGTGGGCGGCGAGGTGACCGACTACGCCGATATGCTCACCGAGGCCCGGCAGATCGCCACCGGCCGTATGGTCAAGGACGCCGAAGCTCTGGGCGCGGATGCCATTGTCGGGATGCGCTACGCTTCGGCCAGCGTCATGCAGGGCGCGGCAGAGGTCATTGCTTACGGAACGGCGGTGAAGTTTGTATGACGGCAAAAGAAAAACAGGGCTTCGGCCTATACTTCCTGTTCGCCTTTGGCATGGCGTGGCTGCTGCAGGTCTATGCCAGCCTGCTGCTTCTCCGGGACGGCAACGCCGCGGCCTACCAGCTGCTGCTGGCGGTGAGCATGTTCTGCCCGCTGGTGTCCGTTCTGCTGGTGCAAAAGTTCTGGCTGCATCAGCCCACCGGCATCAGCTGGCGGCCCCGCCTGAAAGGCAACGGCAGGTATCTGCTGGCGGCATGGTTCGGCCCGGCGGTATTCACCGTGCTGGCAGCGGTGCTGTACGGCATCATCTTTGGTGCTACCGATGCGCTGGTGGGCGTGTTCAACAGCGAGAACTCCACCCAGATGGCGCAGTTTGCCCACATGGGCATGCGGCTGTACTTTGTGGGCTACTTCTTTGCCGGGTTCAACATCGTGGCGGCGGGCTACCTGAGCGCCACCAACCGCCCGCTGGAAGCCTCGGTCACCTCCATCTGCCGCGGCGTGGCGGCCATTGTGGTCTGCTCGCTGGTGATGAGCGCCCTCTTTGGCATGAACGGCGTGTGGGCGGCCTTCCCGGCATCGGAGCTGCTGACGGCGCTGCTGACCCTGTTTTTGCTGTTGCGGAAGAAAAAGCAGACTGTGTGAGTTCCAGCGGTGAAATATCCGCAAAAAACAGAATGCTTGAGTAGAACGTGCAGACGCCGCGATGTACCGGGTGAAGAACGAGAAAAAGGCAGCGGCAAGATCTTAAATATAAAGTTCCTGCTCGCGCAGAGCTTCTTCGGGCGAGAGCCCGGACTGCGCAGTGTGACCGGCCAGCGCCCGCCATTGTGCGGGGGACTGGCCGGTTTCTTTTTTGAACACCCGGCACAGGTAGTTGGCCCCTGAGAAACCGCACAGGCTGG
>ENA-OPWC01002208-OPWC01002208.1-human-gut-metagenome-genome-assembly--contig:-NODE-2208-length-11188-cov-1.502380_pt1 | contig 11188 bp, 10 predicted proteins | sample MGYA00241504_ERZ502000 | MGnify/ENA primary metagenome ERZ502000 (study PRJEB25962, sample SAMEA2042005) | human gut metagenome | biome: human gut; feature: human-associated habitat; material: faeces...
AAAAAGAGGATAAAACAAAAAGAAGACAAAAAAACAGACCGGAAGCACGGAAACAGAACCCGGAAAGCAATCCTGGGTATTCTGAGTGTTTTAGTGCTCCTTTGTCTTAACAGCTGCGGAAGAGAGCTGGAGGAGCGGGAATTTCCGGATACACTAGTGATCCGGGACAGTGCACTCCCGTTTGAAAAATCTTTGCAGACAGAGCAGGATAAAAGCAGCAAATACCTGGATTATGGACAGGTACGCTGTGTCCTGCTGGAAGATGATCTGGCAGAGGATGATGAAAAACTGGGAGAAGTATTGCTGGCACTGGAAAAACGCCCGGCTTTTTCGAGAAATATCTATTTTTTCACAGCAGATGGCAAAGCACTGGAACAGCAGGAGAAACAGAAAGAAGAATCGCAGGATTTAACCGGATTTTATCAGAAAAGCACAGACCATAAAAGAGAAGCTGCCACACTGGGAAGCCTTCTGTACCGTCTGCACAACGGAAGCGGGGAACATAAAATTTTAAAGCTCAAAGAAGAGGATGGCAAACTTGTGCCGCAAAACTATCTCAATGTTTTAAAGAAAACAGAAAACGAAAATACGGCAAAGAAAACAAAAACAACAAAAACAATCCATGGAATAGAGAAACAGACAACAAAAGAGACAGCAGATCAGATCCAACAGGGGATCGCAAAGGAAATCCTGCGTTTTCATGTGCTGGCAAACAGCGACAGCGAAGAAGACCAGAAACTGAAACTGGAAGTCAAAGACCGGCTGGTAGATTATATGAAAGACATTTTGGACGGAGCAGAAGATGTTAAGGAAACAAAAAAACGTATCACAGAAAATCGGGAAACGATCTGTCTTGTGGCAGAACAGGAAATCCAGAAACAGGGCTATACTTATCCGGTGAGTGTAAATCTGGAAAAGTGCTATTTTCCGATGAAAACCTATGGGGACTGCACCTTTCCGGCAGGAACTTATGAGGCACTGCGAGTCTGCATCGGGAAAGCAAAAGGCAGAAACTGGTGGTGTGTACTCTACCCTGGCCTCTGCTTTGCTGACAGCGTAAATGTCATCGTGCCGGATGAGAAAAAACAGGAACTGAAAAACATTCTCACCGAAGAAGAATACGAAAGTCTGTTTGACTGGCGGGAAGATGATTATCAGATCCGATCCGGATTTTTGAGATTGTGGAGAAAACTTTTTGCATAAAAGAGGATACCGGAAAAGTATCCTCTTTTTCAAAATCAAGGTAATATTTATCAGCCGCGGATCAGTGCCAGAAGCTCTTCTTTTGACTGAACTCCGATCGTTTTTCCGGCAACTTCTCCATTTTTAAATACAATAAAGAACGGGACGGACATGATACGATATTTGCTTACCAGTTCCGGGTACTCATCAATATCGACCTGTCCGACCTTAAAATCTTCTTCCAGGTCAAGCTCTTCCAGAACCGGATGCATAGCCTTGCACGGACCGCACCAGGTGGCAAAAAAATCAACAAGAACAGGTTTATCTGATTGAAGTACTTCTTTTTCAAAGTTTTCGCTTGTAAAAATCAACATAAAAAATCATTCCTTTCTTTTGCAGATCTGTAATTCATGTTATACTGGCTTTGAAATGCCGGAAGATGCGAAGAAAAATTCGATATCTTCATGGTTAGTATACCACAATCGGTAAAAAATAATAGTGACTTTTGCAACAAAAATGCAAATACCAAACAGAGAGAGAATTGCGGGGATTGTGCTGCAATAAAGCAATATATGGGCATTTTTCGAAGAGAGGAAAGAAAGCATATGCAGGATTTTCAAGAAGATGAGAAAAAGAATCATGATCGGATCATGCTGGTGGAGGATGATACGACGATCACACATGTTCTGAAACGGCAGCTGGAGCGATGGGGATATGAAGTATTTGACACGGTGGATTTTGAACATGTGATGGAAGCATTTGCCGGGTGGAAACCGGATTTGGTGCTGATGGATCTGACGCTTCCGTTTTTCAATGGCTATTACTGGTGCAGCGAGATACGAAAAGTAAGCGATGTACCGATCATTGTGATCTCATCTGCAGGGGATGACATGAATCTTGTCATGGCGATCAACATGGGAGCAGATGATTTTCTGGCAAAGCCGTTCGGCATGGAAGTGGTTGTAGCCAAAATACAGGCAGTGCTTCGTCGTTCTTATGCATTTGTATCGGAAAAAGCACTCTGCTGTGTCGGAAACGTGACATTGGATCTGACAGAAGCCGTTCTGCATTACAAGGACAAAGAGCTGAAGCTGTCCGGTAATGAATTTGGAATTTTAAAAATATTGATGAAAAATCCCAAAAGACCCGTCTCCAGGGAAGAACTGATGCGTTCGCTGTGGGAATCAGAACATTTTATTGATGACAATACGCTGACGGTCAATGTGACAAGACTTCGAAAAAAACTGGAAGAAATCGGACTTTGCGAATTTATTAAGACGCGAAAAGGGATTGGCTATCAGATCAGGGAGGAGCAGGTTAGATGAAAAAGGCTATGGCTGCCCTGATATTGTTTCTGATGGAGACGCTCTTGTTTTATCTCTATGAAATGCCGCTGGAGGCATGGGCTTACAGCAGTGTGTTTATTCTTCTGATTTTTGGCGGATGGATCATTCTGGATGAAGTGCAACAAAGAAAAAAATATAAACAACTGAAAAATATCCAAAAAGAAGCAGAAGTTTATCTGGAAACGGAACATTTTGGAAAGCCGGAAAACGCTGTTGAAAAAGAATATCAGAATCTTGCAGAGATGCTGGGAAGACAGTGGGAAAATGCCAGGCAGGAAGCAAGATGTCAGATCAGTGAAGCAAATCGTTATTACATAAGGTGGTCACATCAGATCAAGACGCCGATCGCTGCCCTCCGCCTGCTTCTGGAGGAAGAAGAGCCGGATCGTGCTGCCATGGAAGGAGAAATCTACCGGATCGAACAGTATGTGGAATTTGCACTCCAGTATCAACGTTTGGAAGGCGGGCACAAAGATCTGGTATTTGCCCATTACAGCCTGGAAAGTATTGTCAAAAAAGCCCTGAAAAAAACAGGCGTTCTCTTTCGCCGGACAAAGCTTGCCCTGGAGCTAGGCAATCTGCAGACAGATGTGCTGACCGATGAAAAATGGCTGGTCTTTGTGCTGGAGCAGGTACTTACCAATGCCGTGAAATATACTAGGAAAGGAAAAATTTCCATTTATCTGGATCCGGAAAAAGAAAAAACGCTGGTCGTGGAAGATACCGGCATGGGAATCCGTCCGGAAGATCTGCCGCGTATCTTTGAATGGGGATATACCGGGTACAACGGAAGGATCAAGAACCGTGCCACCGGCATCGGACTGGCCCTGTGCAGACAGACCATGGAAATGCTGGGACATCGTATTTCGGCAAAATCCGAGCCGGGAAAAGGGACATGTATTTATCTGGATCTTGCAGTCGATCCAGTCCGGGATTACTGAAAACTTACACAGATGTAAGGTTAAAAAAGGAATTGTAAGCCATTTTGATGGATTTGCAGTTCCTGTTTTTATACAATAACGGATGTCAGGAATGAAAACCTGAAACGATCATGTGGATGGTGGAGTATCAAATACAAGCGGTCCGCAGGGTATTATAAGACACAGTAAAAAATGGCAGGAGGACTGGAAATGGAATTATTAAATGTTTCACACTTGAAAAAAATATATACCACAAGATTCGGCGGCACGCAGGTGCAGGCACTTTCGGATGTGAATTTTTCCGTCGAAGAAGGAGAATTTGTGGCGATCATGGGAGAGAGCGGCTCAGGAAAAACGACGCTTCTGAACATTCTGGCAACACTCGACAAACCGACAGCCGGAGAAGTTCTGCTTTCCGGAGTGGATATGGGTAGCATTCCGGAGAAGCAGCTTGCCATGTACCGCAGAAACAATCTTGGCTTTGTTTTTCAGGATTTCAACTTGCTGGATACGTTTTCGCTGAAAGACAACATCATGCTTCCGCTGGTCTTATCCGGAAAGACTTACAGTGAAATGGCACCGAAAATGATGGAACTTTCACGCAGACTGTCCATTGAAAAGCTTCTGGAGAAATATCCGTATGAAGTGTCCGGCGGTCAGAAACAGCGTGCAGCAATCGCAAGAGCACTGATCACAGAACCGAAGATCATCCTGGCGGACGAACCGACCGGGGCACTGGATTCCAGAGCGGCGGCAGGTGTGATGGATCTGTTTGAGTCCATCAACCGGGAAGGACAGACCATCTTGATGGTAACGCACAGCATTCAGGCGGCAAGCCATGCATCCAGGGTTCTGTTTATCAAAGATGGCGAGGTATATCATCAGATCTACCGCGGAATGTCCGGACAGAGGGAAATGCTGCAGAAGATTTCAGATACACTGACCCTGATCACAGCAGGGAGGGAAGAGGCATGAAACGATTCTTTTATGCGAAAATAGCACTGACAAATCTGAAAAAAAACAGACAGACCTGTTTTCCGTATCTTCTGACCTGCATTGCAACGATCATGATGTTTTATATCATGTCCAGCCTTTCCACGAATTCTGCACTGAATAAAATGCGGGGCGGGGAAACGATGAAAATTGTGCTGATATTTGGAAGCGTTATAGTTGGGATTTTTGCAGTTTTGTTTTTATTTTATACAAACAGTTTTCTTGTGAAACGCAGAAAAAAAGAGTTTGGTCTTTATTACATTTTAGGTATGGAAAAACGCCACATCAGCCGTGTGATGCTGTGGGAAACAATCTATACGGCAATACTCTCGCTCCTGTTTGGAATCGCATGCGGAATCCTGTTTTCCAAGCTGGTTTTTCTGGGACTTCTGAAAATCCTGAAGATGGAGGTTGTGATCGGTGTGGAAGTCAGTGCTTTTACGCTGGCAGAAACTATCGGACTTTTTACAGTGATCTTTCTTTTGATCTTCTTTAACAGCGTCCGCCTGATCTATATGGTACGGCCGGCTGAACTGCTAAAAGGAGGTCAGATCGGTGAAAAAATGCCGAAAACAAAATGGCCATTGGCAGTGCTTGGTATCGTGACACTTGCAGGCGGCTATATCCTTGCACTGAAGGCAGATAATGTTATGACCGGGCTGAACACTTTTTTTGTGGCAGTACTTCTCGTTATCGTCGGAACGTTTTCCCTGTTTACGGCAGGGAGCATTGCCTTTCTGAAACTGCTGCAGAAAAACAAACGCTACTATTATAAAACAAATCATTTTATTTCGGTTTCCGGAATGATTTATCGCATGAAGCAGAATGCGGCCAGTCTTTCTCTGATCTGCATCATGTCAACCGGAGTCCTGCTCCTGATCTCTTCTACAACAAGTCTTTATGTCGGACAGGAGCATTCGCTGTATATGCATTATCCGAAGGAATTCAGAATTTCACTCAGTCTTGGAACGGAACCGGATGACAGTGCACAGTTTGAAAAAGAATTAAAAGAAATCGGTACTTATGCAGAAAATTACCTGAAAGATAACAAAATTGACGTAAAAAACGAAGAAAGTCAGACCGTGATCGATGTGGCTGCATTGCAGAAGGATGGAAACGTGCAGATTACATCGAGCAGAATCTACGGCTCTGAAGATTTTGAAAATCTGTGCATGCTGCAGGCAGTCACGCTGGAAGATTATAACCGGGAAACAAAAAAGAACGAGACATTAAAGGATGGAGAAGCACTGGTATTTCTGGAAGATGTCCCACTGCAGCAGGACACTTTCTCTGTCAACAATATGAAGTGGAAAGTGAAACACCTGCCGGAGGATACCAGGATGGGAGATACCGGACTGGAATTTTATGCAAATCCGGTATACCGTATCGTGGTAAAAGATTTTGCACAGCTGCAGGAACTCTGGAAAATAAACAAAGAAGTATACAGAGAAAACGCATCGAGAGTAAAATATGAATACAGCTTTGATGTGGATCTTCCGGAAGAAAAAATACAGAAACTGACAAGCAGTCTGCATGCTTATTTTGGAGAACAAAAAGATGCACCACACGCTTTTGTGTATGGAATCGAGAACAGGACAGAAGGCAGAGCGGAATTTTACAGCCTGTACGGCGGACTGTTTTTCCTTGGAATCTTTCTGGGACTTCTCTTTGTCATGGCAACCGTCCTGATCATCTATTACAAACAGATATCCGAAGGTTATGAAGACAAAGAACGCTTTGCAATCCTTAAAAAGATCGGTATGGAACGTGGTGAGATCAACGCCTCTATCCACAGCCAGGTTCTGATGGTGTTCTTCCTGCCGCTTGTTTTAGCCGGAATCCACAGTTGTTTTGCTTTCCATCTGGTCAAAGAAATCCTGATGGGTGGTTTTGGGCTTTGGGATGTGAAACTTCTGGTTCTCAGTGCAGTCCTTACGTTCCTGGCATTTGCCGTATTTTATGTGATCGTGTATCTGCTCACTGCCAGAGAATACTATAAAATTGTAAGTGAGTAAAAAACTTTTCTGTATATGCACCCAAATGATACACAGCCTCGTCTAATAAGTGAAAGACGCAAATGAAAGGGGGAACAGAAATGTTTCTGGTAAAGCAGGCACAGAGGGGAGATGCCGATGCCTTTGTCGCTCTGATCGAAAAATATAAAATGGATCTCTACAAAGTCGCAAAAGCCTGTCTGAAAAATGAAGAAGATGTGGCAGATGTGATGCAGGAGACGACACTTTCGGCGTGGGAACACATAAGCGAGCTGAAAAAGGCAGCTTATTTTAAGACGTGGCTGACCAGAATCCTGATCAACAACTGCAACAACGTGTTAAGAGAACGGAAACGCTGCATTGCCACGGAAGATTTTTCCATGCAGGGCGAAGAGCCGCAGGCAAAGACCGATGCAGAATTTTATGAGATGCTTTCCTGTCTGCCGGAGAAATATAAACATATATTTCTTCTGTATTATGGACAGGGATTTCGAACAAGAGAGATCGCAGAGATTCTGGATCTCAGTGAGAACACGGTGAAGAGCAGACTTAGAAGGGGCAGGGAAAGTCTGAAAAGTCAGTTAATACTTTAAAAATTTGCTTTTATGGATAATGTTAAGAGGAAAAGAGGCCATACGGTTTCTAATCCTGGCATCATGGTATAAGGAGGCTGGAGTATATGCTATATACAGAAAAAGAATTACAGGATACATTAAAAAAAGACGTTACCATATCAAAAAAAGTAGAAAACCGGATGCAGGAAACTTATGCACAGATCCGAAGGGATGCAAAAACATCGAAAAAGCGTGGTAAAAAGCATACAAGCATGGCAGCAGCCGTGGCACTTGCCGTGCTTCTGATCTCCGGAACAACCGTAGGAGCTGCGTATATCAGTGCACATACCGATCTGCTTGGCAATGTGTTCGGACAGCAGAGCCGTACGACAAAAGAAGCTTATGATACGGTCGTAGATAATGGAAAAGGCGGCACGACCGTGACGATGCCATCAAGAGAATATGTGGCAGTCGATGAGGCACAGGCAGAAAAACTGGTGGAGCCTTACGTAGAAGATTTAAATATCACAAGAAAAATCGGAGATTACACCCTGACGATCATCAATAATATTTCGGATGGAAATGCAGGTGTTCTGTCTCTGAAACTGGAAAATCCAAACGGAATCAAAGCCATTCATGCAGATGAAGGAACAAATGAGGCAAAAGGTGCTTATTTTACACAGGATCGTGACTTCTATTTCTATCTGGAAGGTGCAGATGAGAGCCTTGTAGCAGACAAAATGACGATCGACAGCAAAAAGAGCAGCGACACCTGTTATTATCTTTATTCCAGCTATGTCTGCTCTGCTAAGAATACTGATCTGAAATTTCATCTGGAGCAGTATGGAAAACCAGTTTCAGAACTGAAAGATAATGATATGGCTACGCAGAAAGAAGACATTGCACTTGGAATCGGAAAAATGCCGCTGACCAGTGCAGTGAATCCAGAAAACAACAAAGAACAGTTTGCTTATTCAGCAATCTCACTTTCCCTAAATCTGGCAAATGGATTTGGACTGGACGATGAGATCCAGAAAGAAGACGGACAGACCTTTGTAGATCCATATTACCTGAAAAAACTGGTGCTGAAATACAAAGACGGAAGCGAATACACCGTTCTGGATGAAAATGTGGACAACACAAACTATCTCTGCGGCGAAATGGAAAACGGAGATACCATCAAGATCGTGTTTAACCGCATGGTGGACTGGAGCCAGGTGGAGACGCTTGTTGTAAATGATGTGGGAATGGGTGACCCATTCTTTTGCAAGTATCTCTGCCCGCAGGGAGTTTTAGAGGGGGCAATTCCTTTGTCAGCCGTTAATCCGGGGATCCGGTCGGCATTGGGACAGCTGTTTACCGGAAAGCTTATGATCCTGATCGGAGTTTTCGTTCTAAGTGTGCTGTTTTATCGGCCGTTCTGCAAATGGATCTGTCCCCTCGGTGCGTTTTATGCGCTGATGAACAAGGTATCCCTGCTTGGGATCAAAGTGGATGAACACAGATGCATATCCTGCGGAGCATGCAGAAGAGTCTGTCAGATGGATGTCGATGTCACAAGCTCACCCAATCACACGGAATGTATCCGGTGCGGGAAGTGTATCAATGTCTGTCCCACGGATGCCGTCAGCTTTTGCTACGGTTTTGCGTCCGACTCAAATAGAAATGGAGAAAAGAAATGAAACGATCATATATGACAGCGATCCTGTTCATCGTTGTGTTGGCATTTGGCCTCACAGCGTGCGGGGGAGCAAAGAATAACAAGGAAACTGCCTCCGGGCAGACGTCAGAGAGCGGAACGTCACTGTCCGCGGAGCCGGGAGATGACAAAGAAGCAGCAGACCTGTATCAAAAGCTGATGCAGAAGGAGGAGGACATCCAGTCAGCCAATGCTAAGCTCTGGGAAAAGCTGTTCCTGACGATCGATAAGGACCAGGTGGTAAGCGGAGACAATAATAATTACGGCGATTTTCTTCTGAAGGCGATCGGAGCCGCAAAGGATCAATTTACAGCAGATGAGTTGAAAATTCTGAATGACGGAGCCGGACAGATCCGGGAGATCGAGGAAAAACTGATGGCTCTGGAGGAGAAATATCCGGATTGCGTCAAGATGCCGGGGGAAGGTGAGAGTGCTGCGGCAGGAAATGCTGGGAGCGGTCAGGAAAAGTTCCCGGACTTTCAGGGAAAGGATCTCGATGGCAAGGAGGTAAACAGCAGTGAACTCTTTTCCGGCAATACCGTAACCGTCGTGAATTTCTGGTTTACGACCTGCAAGCCCTGTGTCGGAGAGCTTGCGGATCTGGATGCGCTGAATCAGGAGCTGGCGCAAAAGGGCGGTGCGGTCGTAGGAATCAATGCATTTACGCTGGACGGCGATGAGGGTGCGATTGCCGAGGCGAAGGAGATCCTGTCAAAAAAGGGAGCAGCCTATCAGAATCTCTGGTTTGACTCCGACAGCGATGCCGGTCGTTTTGCCGCCGGACTGTACGCATTCCCAACGACCTATGTTGTTGATCAGGACGGGAACATCGTGGGACAGCCGATCGTAGGCGCGGTCACATCCCCGGAGCAGACGAAGGCGCTTAATGCCCTGATCGAGCAGGCGCTTGCCACTTGTAAAAGAAATCCCCGCCCCGTATAATAAAAGTCAGGGAATGGAAACATGATTTCCAGAAAAACATTTGAATGGAAAAGGTGAAAAAAGGTGCAGACAGACCAGAAAACAGGCGCACAGGCGGCGGACCCGATGACGGGGGCAGAGGTTCTGGATCCCGTCTATCGGCGACGACGATTTTGATGCCGACGGTCATCCCGCTGATCCCGGGAGGTTCCCTGTACTATGCGATGGACGCGGCGCTCCGCCATGATGCTCCGGAGTTCATCCTGAAGGCCCAGAAAGCCATCGGGCTTGCGGTCGCGCTTGCGGCCGGAATCATGATCGTTACGTCATTGAGGCGGCCGATCGAGGCGCTGGTGCACATAGTAGCTAAGAAAAAATATTGACGAACAAATGTTCGTAATATATAATAGTGATGTGGGAAAGCAGAATACATGAAAGGCGGCCTGCCCTCCGGTTTCGGAGGGACTAACCCTCCAGACGAAAGAAAGGAGGTTGCTGAGTGCCGGTGGCACTCGTCCAGCAACGACCGGAGTGGAACGTAGAAATGCCAATGTACGTTACATATTCGGATTTAATCCAGATAGGTATCTTCATTGTCGCTCTCGTTGGATTGTGTTACACAATCTTCGGGAAAAGAAAATAGCCGCCACTACTGCAATAGTGACGGCTGTTACAATGTAACAAACTAAACTATGAAGGGTAGGCCACATGTATCTGACTTTCCCTTTTGTATTTATAGTGTAGCATATTCGGAAATTGAATTCAAGTCTTTATTTATTTTCCGTCGTCACCGACATTCCAGGTATAATCTTCCCTTCAGCTGCCTTCTTAAACATCTCCTCCATCGTATGCCATCCCAGCACCGCGCACTTGACCCGCGCCGGCATATGGGACACATCCTGTAAGATGGAAGCTTCCTCCAGAGGTTCCAGCTCATCGCCCTTCGCAGTGCCTTTGATCATCTCAAGAAACAGGTTCGCGAGGCGCAGCGCCTCATCCTTTTTCTTTCCAATGATCAAATCTAACATCATATCTGCGGAGGCCTGGGAGATTGCGCAGCCGTCTCCGACGAAAGCTCCGTCGACGATCTCATCGTTCTCGACCTTTAATTTCAGCCAGATATCATCACCGCAGCTCGGGTTTACGCCCTCTAAGACGAGGTTTGCGTCCGGCAGCTCATGCTTGTGAGTCGGATGAAGATTGTGTTCAATTAAAATTTCATTATAAAATGTATTACTCATATCCCATTTTTCTCCTTAATCCGCCAAGACTCTCAATGAATGCCCGGATCTCCTCCTCTGTATTGTAGAACGCGAGGCTCACACGCGTCGTGGAGGCGGTTCCAAGGTACTGTAACAGCGGCTGTGCGCAGTGGTGACCGGCGCGGACACAGATATTGTCAGCGTTTAAGATCTCTGCCACATCATGGGGGTGGACGCCATCCACAGCGAAGGACAGGATTCCGTGATGGTTGTCCGGATCGCTGCTCCCGAGAACACGGATTCCGGGAATATTCATCATGCCCTCGTAGGCGATTCTCGTGAGCCTGTTCTCCTGTGCCTCGATCGCGTCGAAACCG
>ENA-OPWC01002210-OPWC01002210.1-human-gut-metagenome-genome-assembly--contig:-NODE-2210-length-11174-cov-3.495728_pt1 | contig 11174 bp, 8 predicted proteins | sample MGYA00241504_ERZ502000 | MGnify/ENA primary metagenome ERZ502000 (study PRJEB25962, sample SAMEA2042005) | human gut metagenome | biome: human gut; feature: human-associated habitat; material: faeces...
CTGCTCTGCTCTGCTCTGCTCTGCTCTGCTCTGCTCTGCTCTGCTCTGCTCTCAAATTATCCTCCATAACTTCTATATATACAATACAAAATATTGATTAATCTATCACATATTTATAATTCTTTATATTTAATCTCTTTTAAAAATATCTCGTGTATATACTTTTTCTTTTACATCATCTAAACAATTATCATATCGATTTGCAATAATAGCTTGACTTTGCTTTTTAAATTCATCTAAATCATTTACTATCTTACTTCCAAAAAAAGTAACTCCATCATCAAGAGTTGGTTCATAAATAATCACTTTAGCACCTTTAGCTTTGATTCTTTTCATTACTCCTTGAATTGATGATTGACGAAAATTATCAGAATTTGATTTCATTGTTAATCTAAATACTCCTACTACTACTTCCTTTTCCTTAGTAGCATCATATGTATTTTCATTTTCATAAGAATAATATCCCGCTTTTTGTAATACTCTGTCCGCAATAAAGTCTTTTCTTGTCCTATTAGATTCTACAATTGCACTCATCATATTCTGAGGAACATTTGAATAATTTGCTAGGAGTTGCTTAGTATCTTTTGGTAAACAATATCCTCCATATCCAAAAGATGGATTGTTATAATGCGAACCAATCCTTGGGTCTAAGCACACACCATCAATTATTTGTTGAGTATTTAATCCCTTCATTTCTGCATATGTATCCAATTCATTAAAATATGAAACTCTTAATGCAAGATATGTATTAGCAAAAAGTTTAACAGCCTCTGCTTCTGTAAATCCCATAATTAATGTATCTACATTTTCTTTGATTGCACCTTCTTGAAGTAAACTTGCAAATAACTCAGCCGCTTGTAATAATTTTTCATCTTTTTTATCCGTACCAACTATAATTCTTGAAGGATATAAATTATCATACAAAGCTTTTGACTCTCTTAAAAATTCTGGACTAAATATAATATTATTACTTCCCGTCTTCTCTCGAATTAATTTTGTGTATCCTACTGGAATTGTAGATTTAATAACCATAATAGCACTTGAATTATATTTCATAACAGTATTAATAACTTCTTCAACCGCTGATGTATCAAAATATTGCGTTTTACTATCATAGTTTGTCGGTGTTGCAATTATAACAAATTGTGCATCAGTATATGCTGTTTTCTCATCCATTGTTGCATGCAAATTTAATTTCTTTGTTGATAAATATTTTTCTATATATTCATCTTGAATGGGTGATTTTCCATTATTAATAATATCTATTTTTTCTTGAATAATATCTACTGCATACACTTCATGATGTTGTGCTAATAATACTGCCAAAGAAAGTCCTACATAACCTGTACCTGCTACTGCAATTTTCATTACTTGTTCCCCCTAATTCTATTAATTAAATTATCTTTTGTTTTTATAACAACTGACTCCTTAATTATGATTAATATACCTATGTAAACTACAACTGCTATTACACCTATAAAAATAAATTTAATAATAGCATTTTCTATAAAAATAAATTTATATACATTTTGTGAAATAATAAACATAATAACCGTTGCAATTATATGTTTACACATTGTTTTTATTAGCAATTCTAATTTTAAGTCCTTATTTTTTTTCATTAATTGTACCATTAATAATATTGTACAAACAGTTGCTGCAATAGCCGTAGCTGCTGCTAGCCCCAAATACTTAAATTGCCTAATCAATAACAAATTTAAAATAATGTTCATACAAACAGTAATTCCTCCATTTATCATTGGAATAACTGTGTTTTTCATTGCATAAAATACTTTATTTAAAACATCTCTAAACGAAGCCCCTGCTATCCCTAGTGCATATATTTTTAATGCACGACTCACAAACAAAACAGTTTCTTCTGTAAATGCACCTCTTCCAAATAAAATCTGCACTATCTCTTTTGAAAGTACAAAAATAATAGCTGATAACGGAAATACAAGAAGTGATACTATTTGTATATAATTCTCCGTAAATTCATTTTTATCATTGCTATTTTGAGCATATAATTCTGTTAATTTAGGATATAAAATCGTTGTCAAGCTTAATATTATAACCTGTGTCACTATATTCGTCACTTCATTTGCATAATTCAATGCTGATGCACTTCCTTCAATCAAACCTGAAGCTAATGATCTATCTATAATTGTATTTAGCTGATTTATTGCTGTACTTATAAAAACTGGTCCAACTAAAATCAACATTTTTATAATGGTTGGATCATTAAATTTTACACCAATTTTATGTTTAAAATTAGTCTTTCTTGCCATTAAAAATTTCAAATAAAATAATTGTCCAAACGAAGATAAAAGAATACCTATTGCCAACAAATATATATTTTTTATATAAAATGCTGCCATTATAAATAAAATTTGTATAACATTATATGGCACGTTCATTAAAGAATTTTGATTAAAATATCCCTCTGTTTGTAAATAAGCATTGTACACATATACTAAAATAATTGCAATACTACTAGGCATAATTATTTTAGCAAACTGATTACACAATGCATAAGTTTTTCCAGAAAATCCACCTGCAAAAATTAAAACTAATTCTTTTGAAAAAACAATTCCTAAAACTGTAAGCACAATTGCAACAAAAAAGAATATATTAAATACATTATTCATAAACTTATGTGCTTCTGATTTACCATTTTTTACTTTTAATTCACTATACAAAGGAATAAATCCTGTAGTCACAGCTGTTCCAAACATTGCAAAAATAACTGCTGGAATATTCTGAACAACTACAAATACATCAGATACATAATTTGCTCCATAGTAATTTGCTAATACCATTTCTCGAACAAAACCTAACCCTTTAGCAACGAAAGCAAAAAAAATTAATTGAATAGTCTTTTTTATATAGTTATTTTTCATTTTCACTCCATTATTATTTTATTTTATTTGATTTTGTAGATGCATTTGAATTTATACGATTTTTCTCACGTTGATATTTGAGTTTAAATGCATTGAATATTTTCTTAATTGTAATTTTCTTTCTATTAAAATATGCAACTTTTATATAAAAATATAATGTTGAACATTTTCCATATTTATTTAAATAACTTGCCGTTATATTCTTATTCATTTCTTCAACAACATGCGGCCTAGCCACATATTCTTGATTAATATCTATTTTCTTTAATTTATAGCTAATTGGACTTGAAAAAAAGTGTAAATACATAAATTCTTCTGTTTTAACTTCCTGTTTATCTAAATAATATCTAATAATTTTTCCTTTCTTCCAAATAAAAACTTGTCGTTTATTTTTATAATCCTCTTCAACTGGTAAATGTCCCAGAAAAAAGCTATTGTGAAATCGATCTAAATGTGCAAAGTTTGTCTCTCTAAAATATGGGATACCCAAATAATCATATATCTCACACATCCCATTCTCGTCAAAGCAATGACCTTCCTTGCTACTAAAAATTTCTCTATAATCAACTTTTTGAGGTACTATTGTTTTATATCTTCCATTGACTTCTGGAGTATTTTTATATAATATTGAATGTCCTTGAAAACCAATTTTTTCATATTTTTCTAATATATTATCAGTAATAAATTTCCTTATATCTCCCCACAATAAATCAATGTCACAATGCCCCCAAAAATCATATTTTTTTAACTCTTGTTTAAAAATCTCTCCATACGCAGATTTAAATTCACACAACTTCCATGGTCTATCTATAACAACAGAAAAGTTAAAATGATTTTTTATCCTCTTTTTAAATTGTTCATACTCTATATAATTTACTTTTACATTCTTAGGATAATTGTATTGCGTTTCATCATCTGTAAATAATATCCAATCTATTGTTGGATTTGCTTCACATGTTAATAACCATAATTCAAATCCTTTAGGTAACTTCCCAAAATAAGGGATTATATATGCTATACTATACATATTAATTTTTTTCTCCTTTTCTCCCTAATGCGCTAAAAACAAATATCATAGATAATGTTGCTGCTGGATAATTATACTGTCCATTAAAAAAGGCATTAAACATAAATATAATTATCACTAAAATTAATACTCTAAAATTAATATTTTGCCTTTTTACTGTTCTAATAACAAATCGAACAAATGTCTGTAAATATATAAACAATCCCAATATTCCATTTGCTAATAACACATTTAAAAAATCATTGTGCGCATAAATATATGCATCAATTGCTCTTTTATTAATATAATAAACTAAATTATATCCATGGCCCACAATTTTACGAAAAATACTTGCATTTTTAAATGCTTCTAAATCCATGGCCCAGAATACTGTCCTACCACTAGTAAAAGATCCTATAACATCAAAATTCCCCACCTGTTCTGGTTGAAAATATTTCATCATACCTGAATGCATAACAATTAAAGTTCCAATAATTATCAATGGAATAATTGTTAAATAAAATTTTTCTTTGTATTTAATCTGATTATAATATGCTATCATTAAAAATATAGCTAACATAATCAAATATGTTCTACTTGTACTATTCAATATAGCAATACAAGGCAATAACATAGCCAGCCAATATCTTTTATCTTTAGTTTCTTTAATATAATAATATACTTCTACTGCTAACAAAAAAGCTCCCGATGCCATCCTATGTCTTCCATTAAAAAAGAATCCCCTATCCATAACATAAAAAAATACTATTAGAAAATTACTTATAATAATAGAGATTTTTAATAACTTCTTTTTAGACTTCAAAATGTTTGTATATGTTTTGTATTTCAGAGTTACATAATTAAGAAATATTACCCAAAAAGGTAAATACATTACATCATTAAAATTAATCAATGTCTCCCCTGTTAAATGATAATCGTATATTACCAATACTGCTATTAAAAGTACTGTAATCAATGCTTTTAATTTTTCTACACTATTATAAGTCCTTGTAACATTCATGAAAAAGGCCACTATTAACATAGCAAACAATAATGAAAATAAGATTCGATTCGGAATATTTATATATATTTGAATAAGCACCGTTATTGGGAAAATACATATCAAACTCACAATTGCTCTATCCAAGTTAATCTTCATAATTTAACCTCGATTCATAAACATCTATAAATTTTTTTACTAATGCATCCCATGTAAATTTCTCCATAATAGTTTTTTTACTATTCATCGAAATCTTACTATATTCATTTTGAATATTTAAAATAGTCTCTACCCATTGATCAACAATTAATTCGTCTTGAATATATCCGTTCTCCCCATTTTGCAATAACATACTACTTCCGCCATTAGGACTCGAAATTACTGGAATTCCAAAAAACATTGCTTCCATTAATACCATCCCAAAAATTTCATAAGTTGATGGAAATACAAAAGCTGTACACGATTTATATACCCGTGATAAAAATCTTTGCTCTATACGTTCTACATAAAAAATATTTTTTGATATTCCAATTTTTTTAAAATATTTTTTTACATTGCTCCCATATTCACTATCTGATTTTCCTATTAATATTAATTTACATTTATATCCCAATTCACCAATTTTCTTTACAATATCTCCAATGAACTCTAAATGTCTTCTTGGCATGAATTCACCTACATAAAGTAATTTTATATCACACTTTATTTTTTCTATTTCATCACAAATTATGTTACTTTCCTGATTAGCATTGTCTAATGCATCTCTATTCATGCCTACACCTAATGCATATATATTAGGTTCATACAATTTCTTCTTTACAAGATACTCCTTTGCTAAATTACTTTTTGTTATAAAAAAAGTTTTATACTTTTTATATACATGTAATCCAAATTTATCAAAAATTGAACACCATAAGTTATATTTTTTATTTTCTTTTCCAAAATATTGTCCATGATAAATTACAGTTTTATCTGGATATTTTTTAGCAAATATATAAGACTGAAGTTGATTATACTCACATGGCTGAATTATATCATATTGTTGTATTAAATCATCTATTAAATATATTGCATTTTTTAAAAACGTTTTTGCGTTTCTATAATAAATTTTTATAATTTTTTTACTATTAGGAACTTCATATTCTATTATTTCTTCTTCTTTATCAGTCCAAAATACAATATCACATATATGTCCCGCTCTTACAAGTGCTGAAGCTAATCCTAACTCTTGAATATTGTACGTCGCATTTTTTCCAACTGCCATATAATTAGGATAATTTCTTACAATTAATATCTTCATTTTCTCACTCCATCTAAAAAAATATCTTAAAGTTATTTCATTATATTTTTGTATATTTCTTGATATTTTTTATTTTTTTCTTGCCATGTATACATTTCTGCTTTTTTTCGTGCATTTTCTCCGCGTATTTCAATCTCTTTACGATTAGATACACACATAATTATCTTATCTTTTAAATTATTAATATAGCTTTCCTTGCTGTCTCCTTCATATAACCATCCAGTAGAATCATCTAATAATATTGCACCACCAAATTTATTAATTGTAATAACAGGTACACTTCTCGCCATAGATTCCAAAAGTACTGTTCCTGTTGTTTCCCTTATACTTGGCATAATAAACACATCAGCTTCCTCATACTGTTTTTCCATTTCACTATAAGGAATCGAACCCGTAAACCTAACATGCTTTGATAAATTATTATCTGCTACACATCTTTTCTTTAGATGTTCCAATTCTGGACCTTCCCCCACAATCCTAACTTCATATTCAAAGTTCTCAGGTACTCTCATTAATGCATCTAAAAGTAAATCTATTCCTTTTCTATAAATCATCCTACCAGCAACTAAAAAAATGCACTTTCCCTGATTCAACTTATTTCTAACTAGTTTCTTGCTAATTTCTGTTTGATCTACTGCAATTTCAGTCATAGGTTTTCTATTAATTTGATCATGTTTACCTACAAATTCTAACGTTTCTTTATTTGCAAACATAAGATAATTACAATCATTAAATTTTCCTGTTATTCTTAATTTTACTTTATAACAATAATTAATAATTAATCTAACAATTTCAACAATTGCATGACCTTTTGCATAATCTTTCAATTCTTTTGGAAGCTTTTCCGCCCCGCCAAGTGGTCCACATACAAATTTTGTATTTTGTATTTTCCCATAATCCCCAATTGCTCTAAATTCTACAGGAGTTATTTGATGAATAATATCTATCTTTTTATCTATACATATTCTCTTTGCCACCTGAAAAGCTCGCTTATTCCAAATATTTAAGCGTCCTGAATACATAAAACCACTAAATATTTTTTTATAAAATGACGGAATATCCACAAAGAAAAACTCAATATTTTTAACATCATGTTCTGATAAATATTTTTCTACAGGTTTTCTTTGTTCTTCTTTTGAAATAACATATACCTTATTTGTTTTCGCACTCTCCACAGGAACATTCCAACCAATTTTATCTTCACTTCCCTGAAATGGATTGCATGAATAAGCTATATACAATATATTCATCTTCTACTTCTCCATCTGTGCCGCAATATCCGCATCCACAATCTCTTCTCCACTCTTACCAACTAACTGCTCCTTAGAAGCCGCAGACAATCCATCATTGATTGTCGCACACATATCACATGTAGAGCACTTATCCAGTTCTTCCTTCGTAACAAGTCCCTTCTTGTAATCGCGAACAATCTTATTCTCATACATACTATATTTTTTCTTCTTAAAGAAACGTAAGAATTTATGTTTCACAACCCAAAGAGCAGGAACCCAAATATACTTATGCATCGCAGGTGATACAGAACCGATCATCCAGCAATCACGGTCACAGCAACGAACTTTCTTACGAACTTCCTCTGCTTCTTTACTGTTCCATAATTCATTCCAACTCTGTTCATTTAAGTTACCCATAACTTCTTTATCTTTTGTTCCATTACATGGCATAACATCACCATATGGATCAATAAAGAATGTGTCAAAACTCATATCACATGGAAGTAATCTCTTCTGTCCATAAATATAATTGATCAATCCATGGTTAAAGTAAGCACGGAACCATTTCTTTGGTGAATTGCTGTTTAACAGTTCATTTACTAAATTTTCAAACTGTTTTGCAACCATTGGACGGTTTTTGATGATATTCTTTGCTTCTACAAAGTAAAAACTGTTATGTAAGGAAGCCGTTGCAAATTCCATTCCCATCTTATCGGAAATCTTATAAAGTGGTACTAAGTCTTTACAGTTTGCATCCTGTACTGTCATACCAAATCCAACGTCTTTCATACCCATCTGTCTTAATTTCTTTAATGTTGTATATCCACGCTGGAATCCATTTTCTAATCCACGGATCTTATTATTTGTTTCTTCTAATCCTTCGATAGAAATACGAATTCCGACATTAGGAAATTCTTTGCAAAGATCTACGATACGATCTGTAAAGAAACCATTTGTTGAAATAACGATACGATCGGATTTTTTCTGTAATTCACGTACAATATCTTTTAAGTCTGTACGGATAAATGGTTCTCCACCAGTAATGTTTGTAAAGTACATTGGTGGTAACTTCTTAATTGTTTCTAAGCTGATTTCTTCATCTGGTGTAGATGGTTTCTTGTAACGATTACACATATTACATCTTGCGTTACAACGATATGTAACAATAACTGTACCATTTAACTTCTTAACTTTCTTATCTTTACTCATATTTTTCTCACTCAACTTTCCTTTTTGTTTACTTGCTGCTCGATTTCCTCGAACTCTTCCTGTATAAATCTTCATCAACTTCTCATAGTACTCATCAATTGTATCAAAACTGATATCTTTACAATTTTCTGTATAAGAATCTGTTAATTTCTTATCTTCCCACAGATGTTTGATCTTTTCTTTCAGATCCGCTGTATCTGCACTTTCAAATAATTCTCCTGTTTTTCCTTCCTGAATCAGCTCTGGAATTCCACCAATGTTCGCTCCTAATACTGGAGTTCCATACATCTGTGATTCCATCACTGAGAATGGGCAGTTTTCATACCATTCTGATGGATAAATAGAAAATCTTGCTTCTCTGATCAGTTTTTCTAAATCTTTGCCTGTCTGGAATCCTACATTCTTAATGTTTGGAATTCCTTCAATTTGATCTTCTAACGGACCAGTTCCAGCAAAGATAAATGGAACATCTGGTAATGACTTACATACATCAATTAATGTCCCAATTCCCTTTTCTTCAGAAAAACGTCCAAAATACAGAACATAGTCTTTTTTCTCTATATTCTTCCATTCTACTTTATCAATAAAGTTATGTAATGCGATTGTTTTCTTTGCAAACAATGGATTACTATCTAACTTTTTTTTCATAAAATGACTGCAACAGATCATTGCATCAATATATTTATAAGTTCCTTTTAATTTCCAGAACTCCGCTTCCATAGTTCCAACTGCACTCTTTGCGGTGCTTCCATGGATACATTTTCCTTTTGTACAATTTAAGAAATGTCCACCTAAACATTTTTCACAGTTTTCATGTGTGTTAGGATTGTTACACATATGGTTTGGACAGACAAGCTGATAGTCATGTGCTGTAAATACGATTCTGCAGTTCTTTCCTGTCTCTTTTCTCCATTTCTGGATTTCTACAATAATACTTGGTGTCAACTGATAGTTGAAGTTATTGATATGACACACATCTGGCTGAAAATCATCCAGTACCTGCCTAATCTTTGTTCTTGCTTCTTTGGAATAGATTGTTTTTAATGGATATGTTAACTTTGCAAGTTTACTTCCACCATGAAAGTCCATATCAGATGTATACGCATCTACATTGTTTCCTACACATCTTCCTTCATGTTCCATTCCAAAAAACTCTACTTTATGTCCCTGTTTTTCTAAATATTCTCCTAATTTGAAGATATATGTTTCTGATCCACCATTAGGATATAAAAACTTATTTATCATTAAGATTTTCATTGATCTTTTTTCCCTTCTGATATACTCTCAATGTTCTCTCCACAACATCTTCCCAATTATACTTCCCACAAATATATTCCGAAGCTTCACTCTTATATTTCCGAACGATTTGTTCATCATCACAAACCATCTGCAGCTTTTCTTTCAGATCCTCAACATTAGCCTTCTTAAACAATATCGCCTTATCCTCAACCACATCAGCAATCTCAGCAATATCAGACCCGATCACACAGTTCCCATAACTCATAGCCTCAAGCAGACTAAGTGGCATTCCCTCCAACTTAGAAGGCAGCACATAAACATAAGCATTACTATAAATCTCTTCCAGTAACTTTCCAGAAACAAATCCAGTAAAGATAATATTCGGATCATCTCCAGCCATCTCTTTCAGCATCTTCACATACCCATCCGTATCACTCGTAGCCCCAGCGATCACTAGTTTCTTATCTGTTTTAAGTTCCTTATACGCCTCAATCAAGAAATGAATTCCCTTTTCTTCTGTCAGTCGTGATAATGCACAAATATACTCATCCTTATGAAGTCCAAATTTCTGAGTGATCAAATCCGCTTTCTGATTCTCATGCGTCATAACCCCATTCGGAATCAAAACAGTATCTCTATCATAAAACTTCTTAAAATACTTCTGTACTTTTTCACTTAATACAATCACTTCATCTGCATACTTTGCTGCAATATATTCCCCAAACTTAATATATCTGGAACCAAATCCGTGTTTCCATTTATCTCTCGCCCAGTCAATTCCATGAATCGTTACGATACAGCGCTTTCCAAACAGTTTCGGAATCCATAGAAATGCACTTGGTCCTTCTGCATGAAAATGTACAACATCATATTTTCCAAATGCTGCACAAATTGCAGCAGAAAAAGAGGATGTCATCGCTGCTAATCCTCTTTTATTGATCGTTATTACTTTCTTTAACTGAACTCCCCTATACTTTTTCCTTTTTACAGTTTTTACATATTCATTTTCCACTTTATCGCCAGATCGGTTAAAGCATGTTACTTGGTGGCCTTTTTTTATCATTAATGGACACATAATCGTCAATACGCGCTCAATTCCACCTCTTCTAGATGGAACAACCTTATGACCGATCATCGCAATTCTTAAATTCTTGTTACCTCTTTTTTTCAATTTGATAGTCCCCTTCATTCAATCAACAATCAACTAATCCACAACTCCACACTCTCAAATCTACCTACTGTGCCCCATCATCCCCACAAACAACAAGCCACACTGTCTTAAACAATA
>ENA-OPWC01002221-OPWC01002221.1-human-gut-metagenome-genome-assembly--contig:-NODE-2221-length-11139-cov-9.719054_pt1 | contig 11139 bp, 4 predicted proteins | sample MGYA00241504_ERZ502000 | MGnify/ENA primary metagenome ERZ502000 (study PRJEB25962, sample SAMEA2042005) | human gut metagenome | biome: human gut; feature: human-associated habitat; material: faeces...
GTAGCCGCTGTTCTTTTCTACCCGAAAAACTGCCATTTCACGGATGCCTCCTTTCTGTTTTTGGGCAAAGAAAAAGCCGCAGGCTTTTTGTGAAAGTCTGCGGCTATGCCGATTGTTAGATATTCAATTCTTTGTGTTTCCGCACTCCATATCAATTACCACCGAAACAGTAATGTGATTTTCAATGCGTTTGTTGCGGAGTTTATCGCCCTCGCCATCGAACACAACGTGACGAGAAAATAACGTAAAACGGAGGATTTCTACTAGATTTCTCTTTGTAGCGAAACTATCGCTTCGACGTGCTGAGTTCACCGTAGACCTGTCCCCAGTTTCGAATGCTCATAGTCCATTTTTTAGTGGCTTCGAAAGTTGCCAGATATAGGGCTTTCAGAAGTGCTGTATCACTTGGAAATACACTTCTCTGACGGTTGAGCTTACGGTAGGTGGAATTCAGACTTTCGATTGCATTGGTCGTATAAATAACCTTTCTGACATCCGGTGAGAACTTGAAAATCGGCGTAATTTCCATACTCCAGTCTTTTATAAATCCATGAGACACAGGCAGCAACATCTTTAAAGACCTGCTCATCTTCAGGGTGAAAAAAGATTTCACGCCAAATACTCTCAATTGTATCCCCAAGCAAATTTTGATCTGCATAGCAGTTTGCTATGCAGCGTGCCTCATCCTTTGGGATGATTTACATTTCGAAACAGACTCGTATAATATAATTTGAGACAGGTGGCGAAAAGCTTATGGCGATCTCGCTCTGTGTCAAAGGGAGGAAAGAAATGAGCGAAAAAATCATTATAAAGCCTTCTGTTCAGAAACGGTTTGACAGCTTCATGGTGCATGGCAGAGTCCTTTTTTTCAGTGCGCCCTGCGGCTTTGGAAAGACCGTACTGGCGGACGCGCTGCTGCGCGGGCGGAATGTGCTGCGGCAAAGTGCGGCAGCCCCAGACTGGGCGATTCCATCGTCAGCGCAGGATTGGGACATTCTGCTGATTGACGATCTTCAGCTTATGCAGGAGGAAGCCGGGCAGCAGGCTCTTTGCGAACTGATTCGCTCAAGTCCGGAGCGCCATTTCGTCCTGCTTTCGCGCGGTGCGCCGCTGGGCTGCCTGATGGCGTTTCAGTACACAGGGCTGATGACGGTGCTGGAGGCCGACGACCTGCTTTTTGACGCGGACGATGTGCGGCGACTGTTTCAGCTTTCGGGAGCAAATGTAACAGATAACGAGATCGACGGAATTTTGAAAGAATCCCTGGGCTATCCGCTGGGTGTGGCCATCACGGCGCGGTGCATGTCCCCGAACAAGCCGTGGGCGCCGGAGCTGGTGGCGCGGGTGTTCCACGAGGTGTTCCTCTACTTTGAGACCGCTATCTACCGGCGCTTTGACCTGCCGGTGCGGCGCTTCCTGTTGGAGCTGGCCCCCTTTGAAAGTTTTGACCTGGAAATGGCGCGGATGGTCAGCGGCGATCCCCGCGCCGGCGAACGGCTGGACTGGCTTCTTCGATACACCACTATGCTGCGCTACGACGACTGCCAGCGCTTCCACTTCTGGTCGGGTTTCCGGGCTTTTCTCCTTTGGGAGATGGAACGGGAGTATACCGAGGAAAAGCGCAAAGCGCTCATCAGCCGGGGCGGGCTGTACTATGAGCTGAAGGAGGACTATGCCCACGCCCTGGAATGCTACACCAGCGGCGGTGACCATTCCAAGGTTTCCGAGCTGCTGGTGCGTAATGCAGAACTACACCCCGGCATGGGGCACTATGCCGAAATGGAAAAATACTACCGCAGCCTGCCGGAGGCGGAAATTCTCGCATCCCCCTCTCTGATGCAGGGCATGAGCATGCTCTGCGCGCTGGTCATGGATTACGAAGGCTCGGAGCGCTGGTATGGCGAACTGCAAAAGTTTGTCGAACACTGTGGCAGGCAGGACGCCGCCGGAAAGCAGGCCCGCGGCCGCCTTGCGTGGCTGGACATTTCCCTGCCCCAGCGGGGCGTGAAGGGTCTGACGGAAACCATCCCCGCCGTGTTTCGGCTGCTGACGAACAAAGAGCTGGCGCTGCCGTCCTTCTCCGTCACGAGCGCGCTGCCGAGCATCATGAACGGCGGCAAGGACTTTTCCGAATGGAGCAAAAAAGACGACCTGCTCTACAAAACCCTCCGTCTCCCCGTGGAGGCAGTACTGGGGCGGGACAGTGTGTGTCTTGCCGACTGCGCCATTGCCGAGAGCAAATTTGAAAAGGGCGCGGACGTCACCGGACGGATGCTGTCCCTTCTCCCGCAGCTGAACGAGATCCGCAACCGGGGCACGCCGGACATGGAGTTCGCCGTCAGCGGGCTTCTGGCCCGCAGCCAGCTGGCAAACGGACAGGCGATGGATGCGCGGCGCACCATCGAGGTGCTCCGTGAATGCTTTGCCGAGCGCGGTTTGACACGCTTTCTGCCCAATATGGACGCCATGCTCTGCCGTATTGACATGCACACCGGCGACCTTGACGCAGCGGACGCATGGTATCGGGAAAAAGCCCCGTGCGAACCCACGCACCTGAACGTCATGCGGCGCTATCAGTATCTCACCCAGGCCATGGTGGAGCTGGAGGACGGCAGACCGGACACGGCGCAGCTGACCCTCTCCCCTCTGGAACCGTACATTCAAAACTGCGCCCGCAACATCGACGGCATTCACCTGAATGTCCTGACTGCCATCGCCTTGCACCGCAAGAAGGACGAGCGGTGGCGCGAGCGATTGACGGCGGCGCTGGACGCGGCGGCGGAGTACCGCTTCATCCGTACCGTCAGCGTATACGGCACGGCGGTGCTGCCGCTGCTGGAAGCGCTGGACTGGGACGGCGACAAAGCATGGCGCAAACGGCTGATGGCGGCGGTGCGGACGCAGGCGGCGTTCTACCCGCATTTCCTCGAACCCCGCCTTGCCCCCGGTGAGGAGTTGACGCCCACGGAGCTGCAAATTCTCCATCTGCTCTGCGCGGACAAGTCCAACGCCGAGATCGCGCAGATCATGGACGTGAAGCTGCCCACAGTGAAGACCCACGTCAGCCACATCCTCGACAAGCTGGACGTGAAGCGCCGGGCGGAGGCCAAGACCGCCGCGAAGAAGCTGCATTTAGTGCCGGACAACCTGTAAAACATCATCCGACAGATGTCGGATTTCCACATAAAAGCAAGACGATTTTTCAAGGAGGAAAGACATGAAAAAACGAATATTGAGTGTGCTCATGGCGCTGGCGCTGTGTCTAACGCTCCTGCCCGCGCCCGCGTGGGCGGCGGAGGACACACTGGAGGGCGGCACCATCGTGCAGGAGGAGCAGGAAGAAACTACGCCCGCCACATCGGAACAGGCGGTGGAGGACGCGTCGGAGGGTGGCACCATCGTGCAGGAGGAGCAGGAAGAAGCCACGACCGAAGGCAACGGGCAGTCGACCAACACGGGCGAAGGCGAACAGTCCAATTCCGAAACGAACACGCTTACGGAGATCTGGTTCGTAAGAAAGCCCGATTCCATTGGCCGCAGCTATGACGGTACGACGGACGGCAGCATGGTTTCGTTCGGCACACCGCAATTCACGGACGGCACAAATACGTTTGAACTCACGGAAGGAACGGACTTTACCGCCAAGAAGGCCTTCGATTCTGCGGACGCGGGTAATCATACCGTCACTGTAGAGGTCACGCTGATCGGCGAGGCCGCAGCGAAGTACAAGCTCAAGGCGGGCGAGGAAACGTTTACGATCAGCGGCACCATCAACAAGGCCTATCCAAATCTGACCGTATCTCTTTCCGAGACGACTTGCACGGTGGGCGAAAAGCTTCTTCCGCTGCTGTCTGTCAGCGGTGCTCCGGAAGACGCCGCGGTGACATATTACTATACGCAGTACCAAACATTAGCTGGGGATTCGGAGTATGAGGGCAGTGATGTCGTTCCTGCAATCGACGAAAACACTGCAATCAGCGAGCCCGGCACATATTACGTTTATGCCAAGTCCAGCGAGACTAAGAACTACGATGAGGAACGGTCGGATACCGTGGAACTCACGGTCAACAAGGCGGTCGTTAAGGCGGCTTCCGTGACAAAAGCGGACGGCACGGATGGCGGTACATACGAATCCCTCCCGGCGGCGCTGAACGCGGCGCAGGACGACGACACCGTCAAGCTGCTGTCGAACCATACGACAAATTGGAGCGACGTCGAAGCCAGCGATCTTTCCACACTGGCTGTCGTCACCAAACGGCTGACGCTGGAATTGAACGGCTGGACGGTGGATTATCTAGAAGTGGGCGAGGTGGTTCCTGACGAGGAAGGCGGAATCCTGGAATCCACCGATGGCAACCTGACCATCGTAGATAACATTCAAGATGGCTCCCACGGTAAAATCAAAGACCTCCAATTTGTAAATGGTTCACTGGAGATTCAGAGCGGTCAGATTGGAGATTCTGACGAAGGCAAGCTTACCTGTAACGGGAACAGCGGCAGCGTGACTGTCTGCGGCGGCACGGTGCTTGGTCTCACGGTGGGCGAGGGCGCTTCCGTCACCGTCTCCGGCGGCTCAACGCACGCGGGTTTCTGGTTCAACGACGGTACGCTGACAATCACAGGCGGCACGTTCGGCAATGTAAACTTCCGTAATAACGGTGGGACCATCGCCATCAGCGGCGGCACCTTCTCTACGATTCGAAATACGGGTGTAAGCAGCAACATTCCGCCCATGTCCCTGCTGGCGCCGGGCTATGCCTTCTATAAGGACAACGCCGTGCAGGACGGCAGCAAGATCGATTCTCTGCAAGATGTGACGGTCAAAGAACACACTCACACCATGGTGGACAACAAGTGCGCCTGCGGTTTTTCCTGCACCCACACGAACACCAAGGGCGTGAGCACCATCGGTAAAGATGGCAAGTGCACGGTTTGCGGGACGCAGGTTGCGGCTGGCATCGGTGAAACCTATTATACCGATGTGAAGTCCGCCCTGGATGCGGCAGCTGACGGTCAGACCGTACGGCTGCTGGCAAACGGGATGCTTCCTCGCGACATATATGCCAGCAAGACCCTCACGCTGGATCTGAACGGACATAGCCTGAGTGGGTACAGCTTGAATGTCGGCGGCCTTACGGCCACGAGCCAGATTCGCACCGGCAATCTGACGGTCATTGACAGCAGCGGCGGCAACGGCGCAGTGGGCGTGACCGTGCGGGACGGCGGTACGCTGGTATTTGATCCGGAGAATGACAGCACCACCCTGCTCCAGCTGGAGGTTTGGGGCGGCACAGTCGAGCTGTACGGCGGAAGGATTTTGAGAAAAGGTCTGCAGCTGAATAACAGCATCGTATTGGGCGATCTGCTTCCCCGGAAAGCGGGGCTTGCTTACTACCGTGAGGGCAGCGACACGCAGCTCACGCTGAAGGAAGCCGCTTCCAGGACCTGCGACCTGGTGGTAAAGTCTTGCGCCCACGGCGGCAAGAACGGCTTTGACGAAAACGCCACTGCCTGCCCCTACTGCAACGCGCCCGCGGTGGCGGAAGCAGCCTTGAACGATGGTGAGGGCGGTCGCCTGCGGCGGAGATTTACCAACCTACAAACAGCCATTGATGCAGATAGAGACGGTGGCGCGACTCTTCAGCTGCTGGCCGATGTGACCGGCGATTATACCATCGACGGTACGCAGGACACGGGACTTAACCTGAACGGACACTGCATCAAGGGTACGGTGACGGTCAAGGCGGCTACAGGCAACAATACCACCACTTTCAGCAACACACAAAACAATACCACAGCCAGCATTGATGCGGTCGTTGCCCACAGGGGAGCAAAACTCGCCGGGACGGGGTATCCCGCCGTGATCGGCAAATTGACATTGGCCGATACCACGAAGTGGAAGGATATCCTGCAGCAGCCTACCCGCCTTGGCTTCAGAGTCACGGACGCGGATGGCACCCACAAGTGGTATGCCCCGGATGATGTCAATGGTTCACAGTTGAACAACGTTATCATCAATAGCCTGCCTATCACCACCAAGACCCTGAATCTGAAGGTAGATGGCAAGAACCTGATCGGTAACTCGCCGAAGGTGGAGCGCGGAACGACCGTCCAGCTCTGTGCCGGCTGCAATGGGAAGGGTGCGGATGTATACATCTACATCGGGGAAAGCGTTGGAAACAACAATCCCACATACAGCCAGAAGAAAGCTGAATATAAAAAGATCGGCAGCAGCTGGTACTACGTTGTAGACCTCGACGCTAACACAATCGGAACCTACGATATTTATTTCACCGCTTCCAAGGACGGCTATTCGGTGACGAGCAGCCACAAAAAGCTGACCGTCATCAAGGCCGCCACCCCGGCCAGCGCGATCACCGCGCCCGCGGCAAACGCCCTGACCTACAACGGCAATGAGCAGTTACTCGTCACGGCGGGCAGCGTGGAGGCAAAATACGGCGAGATGCAGTACCGTCTGGGTACGAGCGGCGGCTTCAGTACTGACATTCCCACCGCCACCGATGCCGGAACATACACGGTCTATTACAAAGTCGCAGGAGCTGAGGGCTACGATGACACCATTGCTAAGTCCATAAAAGTAACCATCAGCCCGGTGAAGATCAAGGGCATCGGCAACGTCGCTTCCGTCTCCAAGACCTACGACGGCAGCGCAAGCGTTACGCTTCCCAAGACCAATCTTGCGTTCCTGGGCGCTGCGGGCAGCATGACTCCCATCCCCGGGAGCGTTTATAGGATCACGGACGCCCGCTTTACCACGCGGCAGGATGACTTTATTTATGAGAATTCGCCGGACGCCGGCACGAAAGAGGCCATTTCCTTCACCCTGACGCTCACAGATTCCAACTATGCGTTCGAGGGCAAGGCGGCAAGCGTCAGATCGGCCAACTTCAATTTCACCTCCAAGGATGACCGCTTTAAGATCAATCAGGCCACTGTGACCCCGGCTGAGATCACGCTGTATGTTTATAACGACGTGGCAAAGACCTACACGCTCAACCTGGCCACGCTTCTGCCGAAGCTGACTCCGGGCTGCGAGTACGGCAAAATCAAGTATCAAGGGTGCGATTACCATTTTACGGATAGCACCTACCTCGACAGTAACAACGGTATGTTCGTGTCAAACGAGGGCGTTCTGACTCTGCCCATCGTGGCCGCGCACTCCACAGATGTTAACAAGCAAATCGGCAAGATAACCGCCCCGGTTGTAGCCGCGAACTATCAGCAGTTCGAGCTGACCATCAAGGTCGTTATTGGTGAGAAGATCACGCCCGTAAAGTCAGATGACTTCAAAATCAGCGCAACGGGCATCATCTACCGCCAGACATTGGAAAACAGCAGGCTCACGGTCGAGGGCACGATGAAAGACCCCACCACAGGAAAAGAAGTCAAGGGCACCTTTGCGTGGTTGAATAAAGATATACCCAGCCGAACCGGCGATTACAACGTCGATTGGATATTCACCCCGGCGGAAGGCTACGAGAAATACGCAGCCGTAACCGGCATAGTGAAAGTCCACGTCGCCCCCAAGTCCATCGAGGGCGCAACCATCACGCTGGAAAAATACGAATTTGCGTACAATGCGGCGGAGCAATCGCCGAAGATTACCGGCGTGACGCTGGAGAACTGGTATGAAACAGGAATCACCTATGTTATCAAAAGCGGCGACAAGGCCACCGATGCCAATGACAGCATTCCCCTGACCATCGAAGGTACCGGCAACTACACCGGTAAGGCCACGGTCAAGTGGAAGATCACGCCAAAAGAAGTGACGCCAACGATTGAAGTCGCACCCTGCACCTACACCGGCGATGCGCTGGAACCGACCGTCACCGTCAAGGACGACACCGGCAACATCATCGACCCGAAGGAGTACGAGATTTTCTACAGCAACAATACCAATGCCGGTACTGCGACTGTGACCGTCAAGGACGTTGAAGGCGGCAACTATGTTCTCAGCGAGGCCGTCAAGACCTTCGAGATCACCAAGGCTGCTGCACCCGCAGCAGAGGCTGGCTCGCTGACCATCACCAACGGTCTGCACAAGACTTATTCCCTTGGCCTCTCGACGCTGCTGCCGAAGCTGACTGCTCCCTGCGACTACGGCGAGATCATCTATGACAAGAAGGTTGATACCGCTCTGGGCAAGGGTACCTATGTTACCCTTGTAAACGGCAAGACCGGTGAGCTGACGCTGGAAGCAAACAGAAGCGGCACGGACGAAGGACAATTCGGCACGATTACTGTTACAATCTCCACGAGCAACTATCAGGATATCACCCTGACCATCAATGTCAGCGCGAAGAACAGGCTCACCCCGGTTCTGACCGGTACACCGACGCTCACGCCTACCGAACTCACCTACGGTGAGTCGCTGAGCAAGATCAAGATCACCGGCACGATGAAGGTCGGCGATACGGTCGTTAAGGGCACCTTCTCGTGGCAGCAACCGGGCGATACGATTCTGGATGCGAGTACGTTGGGCCATGATGTCGGATGGAAGTTCACGCCGGAGGATGGGAATAACTATACGGAAGCAACCGGCACCGCAACGGTCAGGGTCAACAAGGCTCAACAGTATGGCAAGGTCAGCATGGCGGGCTATACTTACGGTCAAACGCCAGGCACACCGACCCTGACAGACCGGACGGGTGATTTGAATGCTCAAGTGACCTACGGTTATGCCGTTGTTGACAGCGGCTCCGTTCCGACGTGGGATATCAGCAATCCGCCCGCGCTGAACGCCGGTACTTACCGTATGTTTGCACGGATCGGCGAGACGGGCAACTACTGTGAGCATAATACCAGGTATTGTGAATTTGTGGTAGAAAAGGCAACGCCGGACTACACCGTTCCCACCGGCCTGACGGCAAAATCCGGTCAGAGACTTGCGGATATAAAGCTGCCGGACGGCTGGAGCTGGATGGACAGCAGCAAATCTGTGGGTGACGCTTCAACCGTAACCAAGACCTTCCAGGCGAAGTTTACCCCGACAGACACCGACAACTACAACATGGTGGAGAACATTGAACTTGAAGTCATGGTGAACAAGGCGGATAGCGGTAGCCTCAAAACGGAGTTCACCCCGACAGACACCGACAACTACAACACGGTGGAGAATATGGAACTGAAAGGCATGGTGAAGAAGGCGGATGGAGGCAGCCTCAAAACGGTCGAGCTGACGCAGAAGTACACGGACGCTTCCGTGCATACCTACACGCCAGACTGGTCGGGGCTTCCCGGCGGACAAGTGTGGAGCTATAATAGCGAATACAGCGTCAGCAACGGCTCGAATATCACACTTACCAAGCATGATTTTGCAGCGGACGGCAGTTTGCTGACCTACGCGATTTCCGGTGGCAAGGCCGGTGACACCGTCACCATTACCCTGAAAGCTTCCTGCAACAACTACAAGGACTTCACCATCATCCTGAACATCACCCTGACAGAAAAGGATAATCAGGAGGCACTTGTCATTATCGGTGCGGACAGTGTGTTCTATGGTCAGACGTTGACATTGACCACCAGAGGCGGCTCCGGCACAGGCGCTGTGACCTACCGCATTGACACTGCTCACAGCACCGGCGAAGCGACCATTGATCCCAATACCGGCGTTCTGACTCCGGTCAAGGTCGGCTCCGTGAGTGTCATTGCAACCAAGGCGGGGGACAAGGACTACAACGACGTTACCAGCGCCCCCTTCGTGCTCATGATTAAACCGGCCACTCCCGCCGGTGAGCCCAAGGACACCAAGATCACCGCTGATAGCGTTGGGGACGATCGGGACTACAGCAACTACACTATCAAGGCAACTGCCGGGGCTGGCGGCTCCATTTCTCCCTCCGGCGATGTCAGCGTCCGCGAGGGCGAAGATCAGACCTTTACCATCACCCCGGATGAGAGCTATGCTGTCGCCGACGTCAAGATTGATGGCAAGAACATCGGAGCGGTGAATTCCTACGCCTTTGAGAATGTCGGAAGAACCCATACCATCGAGGTCATCTTCGTCGAGGGCACTGCCAGCGCCAGCACCGGAGACAGCGGCAATCTTCCATTGTGGAGCGTCCTCCTGCTGGCAAGTACCTTTACTCTGGCCGGCGGCGTCCACTATAAGAGAAAACGAGCACGGTAATTGTCTTTATCATGCCTTAAAGGCCAACAAACAGCGCAGCTTCCGGGAAAATATCCGAAAGCTGCGCTGTTCTCTTTGTGCGCCTGGCGGCGCATGTTTCTAAAAGGTTAAAGTCCCGAATCCACCTTAGTAGTGGGAAGGATACAGCCGAAGACAAGGGTGTCCACCGTGAGGTGGAATCTGTAGACGATATCTGATAAAATAGAAGGTAAGAACAGCGATGCAAATCGGAATGAATGGAGGCTGACGTATGATTAAGACTGAGCGACTTTCAGTCAGGCGGGTTTATGCCAAAGATTGGAAAGCGATTCAAGCGATATGGGCGGACGAGGCGAAATCCGCTTACGCGCAATATGATAAACCAAATGATTTGGATGACCAGTCTGTTTCTCGCCGAATCGCGAAGTGGGCTTCCTTTGCGGACAGCGATGAGCACATGTTTTTTGCCGTTTGCCTGCGAAACATTGTTATCGGATACGTAGCCTTCCATGTAAGGGAAATAGGCTACGAGATAGGATACTGTTTCCATTCCGACTATCATGGAAAAGGATACGCAAAGGAGAGCATTACCACACTTCTTAATGTGATGAAGGACAGAGGCGCAGTTACGATTACAGCAGAAACGGCTTTGAACAACACACCTTCGGTCAGACTGTTGACTTCCCTTGGCTTCAGGCAGATCGGAACAGAGACTGTGTCTTTCTATAAAGACAGTGCGGGCAATGACATCACATTTGAGGGCGGTAATTACGAACTTCTTTTGCATACATAGAGAAATTCCGGTTTTTGAAACTGAAAAATCGAAAATTGCCGAGGGCGTAACCGAGAAATTAAAGTGTACCCGCCAAATGGAATGGGAGCACCGGTGCAATAAAATCCACAATCGGGAAGAAGAAATTGTTTTGCATGAGATAATTTATTTATAATAGTATGATGTCAGGATTATGACAAATCAGAGGTTAAAAGGTGCGTTATGTTAAAAAGCATAG
>ENA-OPWC01002229-OPWC01002229.1-human-gut-metagenome-genome-assembly--contig:-NODE-2229-length-11114-cov-1.880369_pt1 | contig 11114 bp, 7 predicted proteins | sample MGYA00241504_ERZ502000 | MGnify/ENA primary metagenome ERZ502000 (study PRJEB25962, sample SAMEA2042005) | human gut metagenome | biome: human gut; feature: human-associated habitat; material: faeces...
GGGGCACTATAGCTTCCACTATCATCCGAACCTGATCCAGATGTGCTTGATGGCGGCACCGGTAGAGGATTTTTAACTGTAATCATAAAGTATATATGTGCAGTACTCCAATCACCATCACCATCCTGATGTTCAAAAGAGTCTACTTTGTTTTTTGTCTTGCTATCAAATACTTCTAATCCTGTCACCTCTTGATCCCCTATATCCTTTTCCTCCAAAGGAGTACCAGATTCATCTTGACACTGAATATAACCAAAGTATTTATCATTTTTTAATTCATCATAAAGTTTTATTGCCTTTTTTCCCTGATATTCAATAATTTCTTTTACTACTTCCAGTTTTAAAGGGGTATCTCCCGGTTTGGTTTCATCATATTCTGTTCCAGGTGATACTGTCTGCTCTATAATATCGCCCTCTTCATGAACTCCCTGAATAGAATAATACTTTTCTTCAATCATAGAATCTCGCAGCTTTTTCTTTTTTACTTTTTGGCGTTTTGTCTCATTTTCGTAACGATAAGTCCAATATTTAGATAAATTATTTACATTCTTCTTTTTAACAAAATCAGGAAGCTTGTCCCAGTAGAAAAAATTTGTCTCATAATACTCAATCTTAATATCACTTTTTTTGTAATCCAGTTTCTCATTTTCATTGTCCGGGTTCTGTAACTCTTTTTTTGTAATTGTCTTTCCTGATATTTGCACTGAAACTAAGTCATAATAATCTTTCTTCTTATCTTTTACAGGAACAAATTGATCTTTATCATCAGTACTGATGCCTAACGCTTTTGCCATCGCATAAGCATTTCCCATATTCTTGAGATCCTTGTAGGTAAGCTCTGACTGACTGTTTAATGTCACACTCACTTCAATCGGTCCATTACTATGGATTGATTCTGTCTGCGTTTGTGTTTCTTCTGTATTGCTTTCTTTTTGCTGTGAATTATACAGCGTTTCTCCAACTTTTGGGTTCTGTTCTGCTACAGTCCTATCTGGTTTATCCAGATTAAAAACTGTTCCATCTACTCCTGCATACTCCACTTCCACCCCTTGCTTTTTCAGAGCTTCTACATAGTCCTGAACTTCTTGCTCTGTTTTTCCGGTAAGATCTGCCATTATCATAGTATCCGTGGAGATTGCAGTACTGCTGTTTCGTGTATTTCTTACAATATATACACCTCCGGCTACCACCACACAGGCAAGCCCGGCTACCAGAGCTTTTGCCCAAACTGGAATTTTTCCTGTTTTATTTTTCTGCTGTTTTACCTTTATACGTTTTACTTCCCGGCTGTTCAGCTCTGCAAGAAATGCTTCTGCAGACGGTGTCCTGTCTTTCTGATAAACATTCAGGGCATTCATCAGGGCATTTTCAATATTTTTCGGAATTGAAATTCCCAGCTTCGACGGCTCTTTCAGATCATCCGATAATGCACGTTCTACTGATTCCTGCGGGACTGTTCCGGTGATCATGTAGTACATAACTGCACCAAGTGCATACACATCTGTCCATGGACCTCGTACACCCTTGCTTCGATACTGCTCTTCCGGTGCAAATCCTCTTTTCAGGATGATCGATAAACTCTTTGAATTTGCCGTAGTGACATAACGTGTCGCACCAAAATCAGTCAGTTTGATATCACCGGAATTTGTAACCATAATGGTTTCCGGTGAAATATCACAGTGTACGATATCCATGCGGTGCACTTCAACTAATCCCTGCAGAATTTTGCGGATAAAGTTTGCTGCTTCTTCTGCTGAATAACGTTTTCCGTTTTCGAGAATTTCTTTTAATGTATGTCCTTCTACATATTCTGAAATCACATAACCGGTTTCATTCTCAGAAACACAGTCATAAACTTTTGCGATTCCATTTATATTCCGCAGATGTTGGATACGATTTGCCTCATTCAGGAAATTGGTCAGTCCCTGTTCAAACTGCTGCTGACCGTCTCCGGAATAAATCGTAACTTCTTTTTCCCCTTCCGAGCGGGTGGAAAAATCACTCGGAAGGTATTCTTTTACAATTACTTTTCTGTTTTTTTCTGCATCCATTCCCATGTATGACACCGTATGTCCGCCATAGCTCAGGACTCGTCCGACGATGTATTTTCCACCGATGATCGTACCCGGATCGAGATAGTAAGCTTCCTGGCGAAGTGCAGTTTCATTAAATCCACAATACGGGCAAATGGAAAGATGATCTTCTATCTCATTCATGCAGCCCATGCATAATTTCATAGCTCTTTCGTTCCTTTCTTTTTCTGCTGATATCGGAACATTTACTCCGACTTACTTTTCTCTTAATGAGCCCTGACTGTATTCCAGTTATCAAATGTTCCAACGTAAGACATATACTGATTTCCTGAAATTTTCGTCTTATTTTTATAAAATTTCATTCCGCTTCCTGATGAAACACTCTTATACTGCACAACTTTTTTCAATTTTTTACCGCTCAGTTTATAACAGGTATAAGTGTTATCAGATGCCCCACTGGAAGTTAAAATGCAGATCTGTTTTTTGCCTGAATTATAATAAATGCAGCTGATTCCTGTTGAAGATTTTACACTTACCACTTTTTTCTTTTTGTAAGTATAGATTTTAAATCCTGATCTTGCACCGCTCATGTATTCAAAAAACATTTCCGGTACGCCATCCCGGTTAATGTCATACAAAGTGTACGCTCCATATGGATATTTTGATTTGGATAACAGTTTTTTTGATGCATATTTTTCATAAGCTCTTTTGACTGTTGCGGTACTTGGTTTTGCTGCGGATATCGGTGTCGGTACAGTAAAAACTGTGGCACATACTGCCAATGCCATTGCTGCTTTTTTTAAATTTTTGCTCGTTCTTAACATCATTTTTCTCTCCTGTCTGATCATTTATTATTTTTCTACAGTCAACATTTCTGAAACATTTTTTCCATAATAAACCACTACCTGAAATTTGTATTTGCCACCAAATTGTTTCAGATCGCTGTCCTTTATGTTCAGGTAACATTTCTTGGAATCGCTTTTTGGATTAGTCATATCTCTGTCAAATTTTTCATTAAGACCACTTGCGTTTTTAACTCGGATTTTTACCTTTGTCGCTCCTTTATAATTGTATTTCAGATCGTAGCGTACTCCTTTAATGCCACCCACTGTAATTGCTTTTCTTGTAACCTTAAATGTTTTCGCTTCCGGCTTTGCAATCTTCACTTTTAACTTTGTAGTATAGGTTTTTCCGGCTACGGTTACTTTCAGTGGAATCGTTCCAAGTTTCACCTGTGAAAGTTTCTTTGAATTGATTGTAAGTGTTGATTTCAGATTTCCGCTCTTCTGTGCATTCTTTAAACTAAAATATTTTTCATATGTTTTTGCATTTTTTGCTTTTGCGTATTCTATTGTGTAATCTTCGGTATTATAAGTCGTGACTACCTTTTCTGCCGCTTTCTGCACACTCTTTGTATTGGCCTTTGCACCAATATAAATTGTAATTTCTTTCTTTGGCAAAGCTAATGTCTGTGTTACATCATCGCAGTCTCTGCAATGTTTCACCAGCTCACCTTCTGCTTTTTTCGTAGGCTGTTTCTTAACATCAACTACGATATGATGACCGGTTGCTTTAAGTATCAAACTGTTTTTATCTTTGATTTCTTTTGTTCCATTTTTGTCTTCAAAGATTTTTCCACAAACATTACAAGTATAGTATTCTTTGTTTCCATCCCTGGTACAGGTCGCTGCTTCTGCCTTTGTTTCTTTTATCGTGTGCTGACCGGTTGCTTCAATGATTACTTCAATATCAGAATTTACTGTATTTTCGCCTTCTCCAAAAGTTACTTCGTATTTATAAAGACCAGCATTTACACAATCCGGTTCTCTTCCTGATACTTTTGTTGCTTCCTTTGTTTCTATAACATCTTCATTTCCACAAGCATTGCAGTGGTTCACCTGACTGCACCGAACCTTAGTTATACTATCTGCTAAACTCTTACTCCATTTTGCATTTTTATCAAATGGAACCCACCGAGTGTCTTCTGTAATTTCCTGATCTGTCGCATATTCCCACTTATACAGTGTAGTGTTGTCATGAGCAATTGGTGGAATCTCTACATTTTCAATAATGTCTGTATAATTTTTGCCATTTACCGTTACACTTGCCGTATAGGTTGCCTTTCCAACTTCTGTACAGGTCGCTTCCTGATCTATCTGTTTAGTCACCGTTGCAGACACTGCCAGATCATCTATACCACATTCATCGCAATACAAATGTAATGTCGCCGATTCGTTGTTTTCTCCCCATTCCCACTCTTTAACTGAATATTTATGAGGATGTACTAAATTCTTTTCTGCATCTGTCAGATCATTGATTGCTTCCTGAATGTTTTCTATTGTTGTTTCTTCTGAATCTGTAGAAAGCTTTCTTGCTGCGTTTAATGCTTTTCCAAATTCATTCCAGCTTTCTTTTGTGTAATAATCATTACCTTTTTCTTCAATTTTTTCTGCCTCATCGATGACAAACTTTAATTTTGCTACCTCTTGATTGTACGCTTCTTCATCCTGATCATAGGTATACGTCAGTGTAAGTCTGTGATTTTCATCGGATAATTCCACTGTATCTGGATAAATTGGTTGAACTGACTCGCCTTCTCCGATTGAAAGCTCCACTTGTTCGTCTTTAAAAACTTTGTTATCTGCTGCTTGTACAACAATCTTAACTTCATAATTCTTATGAGCTTCTATCGTTCCATCTGTCATATTATTCTTTCCATGTTTCCATATAACAGACTTGATTTTTGCATCTTTTTCCAAATTTTCTTCTAACTTTACATTGACCTCTGAAAACTTATTATTAACTTCCAGACCCTTTATTGCTATTTTTACTGGTGTTGCAAGTTCACTTGGAGCCTCTGTTTCTGTTTCTGTTTTGCTCTCCGTCTCTGTTTCTGTGTCTTTTTCCGTATCTTTGTCTTCTTCATACACTACTGTACCATTATCAGCCGCCTGTATAACCGGCATCGGTAGCAGGGAGACTCCCATTGCCATACATAAGAGATACGCAACTATTTTTTTCTTCATATTCTTTTTCCTCCTTTTGCTACTGGAATAAAAATACATTGTCGTTGTTTCCGAGAGCGATTTTGCTTCCGCAGGCAACTTCCAGATCCAGGTTCTGCGGCAGGCAGTCCTGCTGGTCGTTGATGTAGCTTCCGCCGCTTGAGTAGTCCCTGAAAATATATTTCTGTCTCTGGGCGTCCCAGCGAACGATACAGTGATGTCTGCTGATTCTGTTTTCATTTTCAAAAATCAGGTTATTATCATCTGTCCGTCCGAATGTGATCGTTTCTCCGTCCTTCATCTCAATTTTCGCTCCGGCATAGAGACCGCACAGTCCAACAAGTACACCATGTTTCTGTTCCGGCTGTGGTTGTACTGGTATATAATGCGGATCTTCTCCTGGCTGTGGTTGTACTGGTACATAATGCGGATCTTCTCCTGGCTGTTCCGGTACTTCATTCTTCGGCGGCTGTGGAATCACATTTTTCTCTCCCGGTATATCGGAAGTTCCATGATTGACAAAGTATTCTTTTCGATTGTTAAAATAAACCTTGTTTACAAGATACATGGAAATGCCGGCTCCGCAGCTTGCATATGCACCGGTAAACATATTCCATACATCACCTGAACTGTCACCAAATGCCTGATATACAATTACCGTTGCTATCACTATATACAGTAAATTTGCTCCAACGGTAATAAGCTGATAACTTAAGTATAGTTTCGGCCCCTGCTCATCAAAATGTGCCAGTTTCTGTCTTACAATAATTGCAAAAACAGCAAGAAAAATAGATACCATTCCCATACAGATATCCAGTGTTTTTAAATTACTTAACACTCCATAAAACAATTTCAGTTCAAAACTGTCCAACCCATAGTGCGAACCTGTAAAAAAGATAATTCCCGCTCCAACATTAAAAACTGCTGCCGCAAACAACTGAAAATAAATCACAAATTTATACCATTTCATCGGCTTTTCGAATTGTTTTTCCAAAATACTCACGCTCCCTTAATTCTCTGCATAACTGTCCGTGTATTTTTTAATTCCTTCCACCTTCTGTTTCTTGCCAATTCCTGACACAAACCTGAGCAGTTCCCGGTTATTCGGTCCTGTTGTGATGCACTGGGTTCTGGCCTGCTCCAGTTCGCTGAATCCTTCATAACCTGCATTGTAGGTCTGGAATTTTTCAAATACGCTTCGCATGATCGGATAGGTTGTCTGTTCCTGCTGGTTTTTCTGTGTCTGACCGGCCTCGCTCAACATAACCCACAGAAGACGCATACACGCCGTTTGCTGGTCGGTGCTGGATGCCTGCGTGATCGCATAACGTTCTGAAAATTCAACCAGCATTTTGCCTTCTTCATCCGTCACAACATAGGTCTTGTAATCTTTCAGTGTATTTGCACCTTCTCCTTTGTTGTCTCTTGCATTGTTCATGATTTTGCGATAAGCAACTCCCGCAAGAATGTTGCTTCCGTAAACTTTCTGTTTCTTCTTTCCTTTGTTGATCTGATATTTATCGCTGTCTTTTTCTGTTCCGTTCTGAGCAGTCACACGCAGGGTCTGAAGGGAAGAAAGATTTCTGATCATCGTGTCATCCGGAAGTGCTTTTTTAGATGCCACTTTTTTCCAGGAAATCTCATTGTTCAGCAGCAGGACATTTGACAGACTGTCATCATCTAATACTGCTGCATACTGATTGTTCAGCATGCTCGAATCCTCCTGATTCTCTGTTGCCTTCTTTGAATCTTCTGCGATCAGTTCTGAAAGTTTAATGGTATTGTCTGTTCGGTCCATAAAACAGGAATCTGTCAGTGTATTGTCCTTGTTGTATTCAAAACTGCAGGAATAGAGCAGAAGGGTGTCAAGCCCGGTTGGAATTTCCTTCATTTCTCCGAACATTTCTTCGTTTTCCGGTAAAAACAGATAAGCATTTTTATCCATGGAATCGTAGACGTTCTCTTTCAGAGAAACCAGTTTGTAGTTTGAGAGATCTGTCACATGATCCGTCAGGAACATATTCGGAAGTTCGTCTGCTTTCTGCAGTGCCTGTTCCATATCTTTCTTAACTTCGATCTGAACCTGGACTTTTTCATCTTCGCTCTGCATTTTCTGGATATTTTCATCCGGATAGGAAGTCGTGCCTTTTTTAAATCCATTCTTCACCAGTTCATCGATCTGTTTTTTCTGATCTTTGTTTTCTACCCAGACTACAATGGTTGTATCTTTTTTTATCTCGGCTTCAAAGATGGATGCCTGTGGCTTCAGAACGGTAGAATACAGTCCGATTCCAACGGCCACTGCCATCGCTGCTGTTGCCGTCAAGGCGATCGCCCAGTTTCTGGTTCTTCGTTTTTTCTTCAGTTTTTCTTTTGGGTTTTCTGCAATTCTTTTATTCTGCAGTGCTTCCTGAAATTCCTGGATGCCCTGGAAACGCAGTTCCGGTCTGACTGCCAGTGCTTCCATAATGGCACGGTCTGTGTTCGCACTGATCTTGACGCCGAGTTCTCTTGGTGATTTCAGTTCATCTTTAAATTCTCGCTCGGTGGATTCGATCGGTTTGACTCCGGTCAGCATCTGATAGAGAATGGCTCCTACGGCATAAACATCCGTATAAAATCCCTGGCGGCTCTTATCCCGATACTGCTCCAGCGGCGAATAGCCGACTTTGATCACCGGTTCTGCCGCCATACCTTCTTTACTGTTATTTAAACGTGCTGCACCAAAGTCAAAGATTTTGATGGTATTTTCATCGGCAATAAAAATATTGTCGGGGCTGATATCCCTGTGGATGATTCCTTTACTGTGAATTTTTTTGACCGCCTCGATGATCGGCATGATAATGCTCATGGCTGCATCCGGAGCGATCACGCCTTGTTTGTCCAGATAGTCTTTCAGAAGTACGCCGTCTATGTATTCCATTACGATGTAGGCTGTTCCGTTCTCTTCAAAAAAATCAAAAACGTTTACAATGTCTTTGGCTTTTCCGAACTGTGCCACGCTCTGTGCTTCCAGAAGGAAACGCTGGAGCTGCTCCTGAAACTGGCCTTTTTTGTCACCGGAGAGCAGACCGACTCTGGATTCTCCCGGTGCACGGTTTACAAGACCTGCCGGATAAAATTCTTTTACTGCAACCACGACACCGAGGGTCATGTCAAAACATTTATAGGTAATTCCGAATCCTCCCACACCAATCGCAGTCCCCACAATAAACCGATTCCCCAGGATGGTTCCCGGGGTAAGGTAATGTGGCTGCTTTGGAGGAGTTCCTTCTACATAACCGCAGTAAGGGCATACTTCATACGCACCCTTAACGCTAAAACAATTCATGCACAATTCACTCATACTTTTGCTCCCTTATTTCAATAAAAAAATATTTTCTCTGTTTCCCAGTGCGATCTGACTGCCGCACGGCACTTCGATCTCCAGATTCTGCGGAAGACAGTCCTGCGAACCATTCAGGTAAGTTCCGCTGCTGGAATAGTCCAGAAACAGATAGCTCTGTTTTGCTGCATTCCAGCGAATCTTACAGTGATTACGGCTAATACTTCTCTGTCCGGTAAAGATCAGGTGATTTCCTTCTGCTCTTCCAAGTCGGATCTCTTCTCCGTCTTTCATGGCGATCTCAGCTCCGGCATAAAGTCCCTGTATACCGACCAGTACACCATGCAGCGGCATCTGCTGTTTTTCCTGCGGTTTTTCCGGCTGTTCTTCCAGCATTACGTTGTATTTTGCCTCTACCTGCTGCTGTTTGATCTCTGCTACCTGCGGTATCTCATCCGATGTTTCTTTGACAATCTTCGGCGTTGCGATCCATGCCAGCACGGAGAATACGGAACTGACTCCTGAAATGATCAGTGCATACATACTTCCATTTCCCATAAGGTACGACTGACCTTCTTCGCCCTGCAGCAGAAAATTTCCTTTTGTTGCAAACATTATGATATCCAGCAGAAAAACAAGAAAAATAAGAATGCTGCTCACTCTCTGTTTGTGATCTCCAACGATCCCCCATACGCACGCTGCGACGGCAATGACAAGCGGCAGTGCCATCAGTCCGAGAATCCATGCCGCCTGCGTCGTCGTAAAGGTCTGTGGAAGATCCGCTCTTACATTTCCGATAAATATACCGATCGCCCCCTGAATGTAATCCAGTCGGCTCCATATATCCTCCGGATAATTTTCCTGCACCCGTTTCATAAACGGCAGAAACAGCGTGACCAGCTCCAGCAAAATCCAGATGCTGCCCATTACCCGGAATTTTTTTGCGAAACGCTCCATTTTCTTTCCTCTTATCTGTTATTCATGTTTCTTTTTCAGTTCATCCAGCACGCTTCCCCAGCTGAATTTTGCACCGCACAGCGGCATAAACAGAAGGTTGACATCACCTACTGTGATCATGTCATATGCTTCCAGTTTTTCCGGTGTCAGGAGCAGGTTGTTGTTGTGGTATGCAAGGCTGCTGGATTCTCCCGGCTGGATCAGATACATATTTGACTTCGGATCATATACAACGATGGCGTGGCGTTCTCTGGAGACGCTCTTGTCTTCTGTCAGGGCAATGTCCATCTTCGGGCTGCGTCCGATAAAGTTCTTTCCGACTTTCAGGCGGAAATCTGTTCCGATGTGCTCACCGCCAAGTGCAACCAGCCATCCCACGCAAGGTGTGGATACTTTGTTGACATGCTGTACAGATGCCTGTGCCGGCATTCCCGGTATTACCGGTCCCTTTGTTGCTTCTTTTGTTGTATCTGTAAAGACATCATCAAAAAATCCTACGGTATGATCATCATCGTCGTCTCCGCTCTGATTCGGATCCCAAGGTACGGTTGGCGTATCTCCGTTATCGACTCCCATTGTCATATCATTGGCGGAAAAGCCTCCTGCAACCGGCATTACCGGCGGAAATGGCTGCGGATTTGAATTAAAGCTGCCTGCTGTCGGTTGCGGATTCGGATTAAAGGCTCCTGCTGTCGGCTGCGGATTTGGATTAAACCGCCTTGAGTCGGCTGCACATTCGGCTGAACTTTCGGTGGATTTTCATTCATAGGAACGGTAGGGCCATCGTCCCATGCTTCCGTAGGTTTCCCATCTATTGCACTTCCTCCGCTGCAATGTGGACAGGTTGGGTATTTCTCCTTATCGTAAAAATGTCCGTTCTCACATCTGCATAAATTCATAATGTTCTCCTTTCCTGCACATTCTGTGCTCCCATTTGTTTTTTCTTTTTATTTTAATGATGTTTTTTTATATCAACTTCTTCGTAGTGGACCAACACCACGGAAGTGTTATCCTGTGAATGTGAATTTGCATGTGTTGCTGCCTCTACCAGAGCTTCTGCCTTCTGAGCCGGTCTGACTTCGTCTGCCAAAATGATCTTTTTTATCTGGGCATCCGGAAGTGTCTTGGTTATGCCATCACTGCAAAGCATGATCATATCGCCGTACTGCATGGTAAACGGCTCTGTATTGATGTCCATCAAAGAGACATTTCCCATGCCGAGATAACTGATCAGTGCTTCTTTGTGACGCTGTGCCATCGCTTCTTCCATTGTCATCTGACCGGCTGCCACTTTTTCCTGCAGTCTGAGCCAGTAGTTGTGGTCACGCGTCACCTGCTGCATCTGATGATTGCGGATGATATAGATACGACTGTCGCCCACGGATGCCCAGTATAATTTATTGTCTTCTACAATACATGCCACCATCGTTGTTCCGGATCCTCTTCCGTTTTCCTTCGGGAAAGCGCTGACTACCTGATCGATCGCATAGATTCCCTGCTGAAAAAATGCCGGTATATTGACCTGTGGTGCTTTTTCGATATTTTTAAATCCCTGCACCATCATCTGGATTGCAGTGCGGCTCGCTTTGCCTCCGTCTGCCATTCCTCCCATTCCGTCACATACAACTGCCAGAAGTCGGATTTTTTTATTTGCAGACAGGACTTTGCTTTCACTGACATACAGTGCATCCTGCTGATAATTTCGGTTTCCGACGGAACTTCGTGCCAGTGTGGTCATCTGCGGAACCGTGCGGATCACCGGTCTGCTCTGCACCGGCTGCGGTATCGGCTCCG
>ENA-OPWC01002235-OPWC01002235.1-human-gut-metagenome-genome-assembly--contig:-NODE-2235-length-11080-cov-2.044535_pt1 | contig 11080 bp, 10 predicted proteins | sample MGYA00241504_ERZ502000 | MGnify/ENA primary metagenome ERZ502000 (study PRJEB25962, sample SAMEA2042005) | human gut metagenome | biome: human gut; feature: human-associated habitat; material: faeces...
ATCCGGCGGAAAAGATTCAATGCTTATGGCAAAGCTTTTTCAGGAGCTTAAACGACACAATAAATTTGAATTTGAACTCGTATTTCTTGTGATGGACCCCGGATACAGCGAAGCAAACAGAAAAGTAATAGAGAATAACGCAAAGCTTATGGATATACCCATAACGGTATTTGACTCGACAATCTTTGATGCCGTATATGAAATAGAGAAATCACCTTGTTATCTGTGTGCAAGAATGAGACGAGGATACCTTTACAATAAAGCAAAGGAACTTGGCTGCAATAAAATAGCCCTTGGCCATCATTATGATGATGTGATAGAAACTATTCTTATGGGAATGCTTTACGGAGGTCAGGTACAGACAATGATGCCTAAACTCCACAGCCAGAATTTTGAGGGAATGGAGCTTATAAGACCGATGTATCTTATAAGAGAAGATGATATAAAACACTGGAGAGATTACAACAATCTTCACTTTATACAATGTGCCTGCCGTTTTACGGATACATGTACGACATGCAGAACAGATGGCAGCAGTGTATCAAAGAGAATGGAGATAAAAAATCTTATAGCAGAATTAAAGAAAACAAATCCGTTTATTGAGAGTAATATATTTAAAAGTGTTGAAAATGTAAATCTTAAGACGATAGTCGCTTACAAAAAAGACGGAATAAAGCATAGTTTTTTGGAAACTTATGATGAAAATGAGGGTAATTAGCTTTTGGTTAATTACCCTCGTATACTGTATTATTGAGAATTAAATTTGTTTATGGCATACTATAATATATAAATATCAGAAAGTAATAGCGTTTTATAGGAAAAATTGCGGTACGGGTTATGGCTTGAGATATTGATAACATCATAGGCATTATGATAAAATATAAAACAGTTATAGATAGTTGTATAATAAAGTTACTATATAAGTTATATATGTGACTGATTTACAAATATTCAGATATGTTTTTTACAAGGAGGGGACTTAAATGGCTAGAAAATGCAGCGCCATGCGTGCAGAAGAAAAATTAGGCGGATTTGCGACAGCAAAGAAGCATATCACAGTACAGTATAATGAGAGAGAACGCTCGGTGGACAACTTACTTAGTCTTATCAGACGTGATGTGATAGAAAATCACGGAATAGCTGATGAGGATATCACAGAGGTAAATGTATATATCAAACCGGAAGAAAATGCTGTATTTTATGTTATAAATAACAAGCTTCAGGGACAGATTGAATTTTAAAGGAGTTTAAAAGGGGGAAAATTAAAATGGCAATTACATTTGTTGTGGCAAATCAAAAAGGTGGTATAGGAAAAACAACAACAGCAACTACACTTGCGGGGATACTTGGAAAGAAGTACAAAACACTTCTCATTGATGCGGACCCACAGGGAAACAGCAGTGCCACATATCAGGCTAAGATAAAAGATCAGGCGACGCTATATGATGTAATGGTCGATTCCGACCGTATACCTTTGGAAGAAGCGGTACAGCATCTTGAAAATGGTGACATTGTAGCGTCAGATCCATTGCTTATAAAAGCAGAAAAACTTCTTGATGGAGATGTAGAAGGTCTTTACAGACTTAAGGATGCCATTGAAGAACTGGAAGAATATGATTACATAATAATAGACACGGCACCGGCATTGGGAGTGGTACTTTACAACAGTCTTATAGCTGCTGACAGAGTGATTATACCTATCACTGCGGATGCATATTCACTTCAGGGAATAAACCAGCTTTACAGCACGATAAAAGCCGTACAAAAAAGGCAGAATCCGTCTCTGAAAATAGAAGGTTTGCTGCTTGTGAAATATTCAGGACGCTCAAACCTTGAAAAGAATATGCTTGATGAGCTTAAAAAAACAGCAGACAGCATGGGAACAAAATTGTTTGAAACTAAAATCAGGGAATGTGTAAAAACTAAAGAAGCGCAGACGGCAAATAAACTTCTTATAGATTATGCACCAAACTGTACAACAATGCAGGATTACAATGAATTAGTTAAGGAATTGATGTAAATATGGCAGTAAATAATCAGAGATTATCCGAGAAAACAGGTATCAGGGAAAAAGTGATAGAAGAAATACAGGAACTTGCAGTTGAATATAAAATAGAAAAAGTTATTCTATTTGGTTCAAGAGCAAGAGGTGATTATCGTGAAAGAAGCGATATTGACCTTGCTGTATATGGGAAGGATTGTGCAAGATTCAGCCTTGATGTAGATGATTTGACTACAACATTATTAAAATATGATTTTGTGGACATGTATCATTCTGTGCAGCCGCCATTAAAAAAGTCAATAGAAGAAGAGGGAATCTTAATATATGAAAAAATATGAGAATTTTTGTAATGCACTTAATAATCTAAAAGAAATATATGAGTATAACGAACCATATAATAATGTTGAATTGACGGGACTTGTCGGTCTTTTTGAAGTTTGCTTTGAGCAGTCATGGAAAGCAATGAAAGAAATATTGTATGCAAATGGATTTTCAGAGGGACAAACAGGTTCGCCGAGACAGATTTTAAAAACGGCATACGAAGCAAGAATGATAAAAAATGATATAGTCTGGCTTGAAGCATTAAGAGCAAGGAACAATGTGGCACATGCGTATAATAAGGATGTGGCACTTGATATAATACAGGAAACAAAAAATAATTATTACAATTTATTTGTGGATTTAAAAGAAACATTGGAAAAAAACTGGCTTTCAAAACGAAAGGATAAATCATGTCAAAATTATATTTTACGAGACATGGACAAACTATATGGAATGTCGAGGGAAAAGTCTGTGGTGCAACAGATATAGAACTTACTGAGTTGGGACATAAACAGGCAATAGAACTTGGTGAGCGCATAAAAGCAGATAAAAATATTAAAATAGATGAGATAGTAGCGTCACCGCTTATAAGAGCAAAAAATACAGCCGAACATATTTCTGAGATAACAGGGATACCGATGCATACGGACATGCGTGTCATAGAGCAGAATTTTGGAAAGTACGAGGGCGGTGGAAGACGCAGCAAAGAATTTTCGGAAGCAAGAAATAATTTCATATATAGCTTCGATGGTGGAGAATCAATGTTGAAAGCAGCGTCACGAGTTTATAATATATTAAATGAAATAAAGAAAGATAAAGACAAAACGTACCTTATTGTGGCACACAATGGTATAGCAAGAATTGTAAACTCATATTTCAAAGATATGGCAAATGAGGATTTCGCAGCATATGCCATAAAAAACTGCGAGTTGCTTTGTTATGAGTTTGAAAACACCAACAAGGAGGCAGATTGAACATGTATTATATAGGAAATCATTTATCAGCATCAAAAGGTTTTGCGGCAATGGGCAGGGAAGCTGTAAAATTAGGCGGCAACACGTTTGCATTTTTTACAAGAAATCCACGAGGCGGCAAAGCGAAAGCGATAGATGAAAAAGATATAGAGAAATTTCTGGCATTTGCAAAAGAGCATGAATTTGGGAAGATAGTAGCGCATGCACCATATACGATGAATCTTTGCTCGGCAAAAGAGGATATAAGAAATTTTTCAAAAGAAATGATAGCTGATGATATGAAGCGGATGGAATATATTCCGGGCAATTATTATAATTTTCATCCGGGTTCACACACAGGACAGGGAGTGGAGACAGGCATAGAATATATTGCCCAGACACTTAATGAGATAATAACACCAGAACAGTCGACGACGATACTTTTGGAAACAATGGCAGGCAAGGGCAGTGAGATAGGAAGAAACTTTGAAGAGTTAAGAACCATAATAGATAAAGTGGAACTTAATGATAAATTAGGTGTTTGTTTCGATACATGTCATGTTTGGGATGCGGGTTATGATATAGTGGAAAATCTTGATGGTGTACTTGAAGAATTTGATAAGGTAATTGGACTTGACAGATTAAAAGCAGTTCATTTTAATGACAGTATGAATGTATGCGGTTCACACAAAGACAGGCATCAAAAGATAGGACAGGGAAATATAGGTCTTGAGGCAATGAAAAGAGCAGCACTTCATCCTATATTAAAAGGCAAGCCTTTTATACTCGAAACGCCGAATGACAATGAGGGATATGCTGCAGAGATAGCAATGTTTAAAGAATGGATGTGTGACTGATGGAAAGAAATGTAGACATGACTGAAATATCCGATGGAAAAAGATACACATCAAATGACCTTGCAAAATTGGGGTGTGGTGATTGCGCAGGATGCAGTAAATGTTGTCACGGAATGGGAGAGTCAATAACACTTGACCCATATGATATATATAACCTTACTATAAATCTAAAAATGACATTTAATGAGCTCTTGGCAGAAAGTTTAGGTCTTTCTGTCAAAGATATGATAATACTTCCGCATTTAAACTTAAAAGCAGAAGGGGAGGGGTGTCTTTTTCTGGATGAGAATGGCAGATGCAGTATACATTCGTTCAGACCGGGAATATGCAGGCTGTTTCCACTTGGAAGGATATATGAAAATGAAAGTTTCAGTTATTTTTTGCAGATAAATGAGTGTGTGAAACAAAACAGGACAAAAGTGAAAATAAAAAAATGGCTTGGTATACCAAATCTGGCAGCGTATGAAAATTATATAAATACATGGCACTATTTTTTGAAAAACATGAAAGCGTTTCTTGAGGAACAGGATAATGAAGAAATGTCAAAAAAAATAAATGTATATATATTAAAGATATTTTTTGAAGAGCCATATAATAATGAAGATTTTTACACGCAATTTGAGAAACGTATGCAGAAAATGCAGCAGATTTTCTGAGCTTTCCATTGGCTTAAGACAATGGGTAGTTCACATTGCAGGTTTTAAAGATAAAAAGAGATAGCGCAAAATACATGCGTAGAAATGAGGACAAAAATGAGGATTCCTGATAGTTTACAAAAAGGCGGTACAATAGGTTTTGCGGCACCTTCGTTTGGCTGTAACATAGAGCCGTATAAAACAGCATTTGATAATGCAGTCAGCAAATTTGAAAAAATGGGTTACAAAATCATAAAGGGTCCAAATTGTTATGAGGGAAGCGGTGTTGGAATAAGCAACACACCAAAAAAATGTGCTGATGAGATAAATTCTTTTTTGTGCGGAAAAGATAATCAGTCCGTTCAGGCGTTATTTTCGTGCGGGGGCGGGGAACTTATGTGTGAAATATTGGATGATGTGGATTTTGACAGTATAAAAAAGTCAAAACCTGTATGGTATCTCGGATATTCAGACAATACTAACCTCACATTTCTGCTTCCGACAATCTGTGATATTGCAGCAATTTACTCGCCATGTGCACCCGCATATGGAATGGAGCCGTGGCACCCGGCACTCAGAGACACATTTGCACTTCTGACAGGAGAAACAGATAAAGCACACGGATATGATAAGTGGGAAAAAGAATCACTAAAAAATGAAGAAAATCCGCTGGAACCATATAATGTTACGGAAAAAACAGAAATAAAGAAATTTGGCAGAGGAAAAGATGACAGTATAGTAAGATTTGAAGGAAGAATTATAGGGGGCTGTCTGGATTGTCTTTCAAATCTTGTTGGCACAAAATTTGATAAAGTAACAGAATTTAATAAGAAATATGAGGACGATGGAATAATATGGTTCATGGAGTCATGCGATTTAAATCCTATGGCGATAAGACGTGCAATATGGCAGCTTGACCATGCGGGATGGTTTGAAAATGTAAAAGCCTTTCTTATAGGCAGACCGCTTTGCCTTGACGAAGAAATATTAGGCGTAGACAGGTATAATGCGGTATATCCATTGCTTGAAAAGTATAATGTACCTATAATAATGGACTTGGATATAGGGCATACAGCACCGATGATGCCGGTTATATCGGGAGCAAAAGCAAATGTGAAAGTAGAGAATGGCACAATAGAGGTAGAATATATCAGGGAACTGTCAGATTAAAACGGCAGTTTTTTAAATACAGCATGACAAAAACGGGTGTTGCAAAATTTGTAACACCCATAATATATGGAAAGGAAACAAAAAGATGATACAGGATATAAAGCCACATACCTTATACAATCAGTACAAACATGTAATACCTGAAAAAGATGATAGGGCGGTGGTGTTTGACGGAAGAAATGTACTTATATCGAGAACTGAAGATGATACGCTTGATACCCCCAAATGTTCCGACATAAAAGGAGAATACATATACATACTGTCGATAGATGAAACAAGATATTTTCTTTTAAAAAATGCTGTTGAGTGTGAAAAAGAAGGAGAGGTGAGCAATTATATAGGAAGAAACAGCAATGGAATTGATGAATTTAAATTTGAGCCGATAAAGAATTTAAGGCAGCTTGCATCAAAAGAAGTATGTTTTGCACTTATGACAGCGTGGCATTTAAACACATGGTATAAAGACAACAGATATTGTGGCAGATGCGGAGCTAAAACGGTGCATTCACACAAAGAGAGAATGCTGCATTGTGTGAAATGCGGCAATATGATATATCCAAAGATAGCACCGGCTATAATAGCAGCTGTAACACATGATGATAAACTGCTTCTTACAAAATACGCTACAAACAGGGAATACCGGAAATATGCACTTATAGCAGGGTTTGTTGAGATAGGTGAGACAATAGAAGAAACGGTAAAAAGGGAAGTAGAAGAGGAAGTTGGACTTAAAATTAAAAATCTTACATATTATAAAAGCCAGCCGTGGGGATATGACAGTAATGTACTGATGGGATATTTCGCAGAACTTGACGGTGATGAAAATATTACGATGGATACGGAAGAACTTTCAAAAGCACAGTGGTTCAGGCGTGGAGAACTCCCGGCACACAATGACGGAATCAGTCTCACAAGGGAGATGATAGGTGTATTTGAAGACAAAGAAAAGTATGAAAAAATTGTGAAAAATTATTAAAATCGACATTAGAATGACATAAAACAAGTATATATTACATCGTGAAAACATTGATATTACATTATACAAACATTATAAAAAAGGGAGATATTTGTTAAAAATTGAAAAAGCTTCTTGACAAAGAGTATCTTTTTTGTATAATGGTAATGTATAGCAAGTAAAATATAAGGAGGCATAACAATGATTAAAAAAGCAAAGAAGTCTGTAGCCGTTGGTTTATCAGTAGCTCTTGCAGTTACAAGTGTAAACATCCCGGTTAATTCGGCATCAGCTGCAGCGAAGAAGGCTAAGCTTAGTGCTACTAAGAAAACACTTACTGCCGGAAAGTCTACTACTTTAACTCTTAAGACAAATAAGAAAAAAGCAAAGACTATCAAAACTATTAAGGCTAAGTATGTGAAAGTCAGCACAAGCAAAAAGTCTGTAGCAACAGTCAAAAAAGTATCCAAAAAATCTAAAGTAACAGGAATTAAGGTAACTGCTAAGAAAGCAGGAAAAGCTACAATTACTGTTAAGGTTACAAAGGGTACATACAAAGGCACATATAAGTGCAAAGTTACAGTAAAGAAGAAAGCTTCTGCAACAAAGGCTCCTACACAGGCACCAACTACTGAACCAACAGTAGAACCAACAGTAGAGCCTACAGTAGAGCCTACAGTAGAACCAACAGTTGAGCCAACAACTAGCCCAGCAATTACAGAAACACCAGCTACTAAGGTTACTGTAGTTAATACATCAAACATTACAAAGTCTGATGATACATTCACAGTAACATTAACATTAGATGGTACATACACAGATGAGCAGTTAAAGGGTGCTAAAGTTACTTTGACAAACTCAGCTGCAAAGGTTACTACAACAGCAACATTCAGCAAAATTGATGTTGATGGAAAAGCTGTATTTACAGTAGACGATACTAAGGTGCTTACACCTGGTGATACTACTGCAAATGGTGATTACAAAGTTTCTTCAGATTCAGAAGCATTGGTTATCAGCGGTGACGTTGTTGCTTCATATGAAGAGTCTTTAGCAGGAAACAAGATTAAAGGTTATGTATTAACTGACAAGCTTAACAATGGTACATATGATGGTTCGTTCAAAAATGCTGTTGCAGGTGCTACTGTTTCAGTAGAAGGCGGACAGTCAACAACAACAGATGCAAAAGGTTATTACGAACTTCCATCAGTAGCAGGTAGAAAAATCGTGACAATTTCTAAAGCAGGATTTGTTACTAAGTATCTTACAGGAACTAAGCGTGTATACGTTAACAAGAGCCATGTTACATCACAGAACGTTGCTTTAGAGCATTTCGATGTTAGAAAGTTAACAGTAAATGTTAAAGCAATTGACAAAAATGCAAAGACAGGTATTTCTAAGGCTCATGTTGTATTGAAAAATTCAGCTGGTGCAGTTGTTAAAGAAGGTGACGCTGATGCAAACGGTCAGATTACATTCGGTAACGACTTACATGAAAGTGCCGCAGTTGGTACAGATCTTACAGCAAACGGAACATCAGTTGCAAACTATTTGAATCAGGGAACATATACATTAGAAGTTTCAAAGAAACTTTCAAAGAGCAATGTAAGTGATGTATATGCTACATTTACAAAATCATTCAAGATTGAAAATGATTATACATATCCAATCGAAATTGAAGGTACAAAGACAGCAGCTGTTAAGTCATTCAAGGTAACACAGAACTTGAAAGAAAATGCAGAAAAAGCATATGTTAACAGCAGTTCAAAGATTAATGTTAAGTATGCTCTTTATACATTGGTAGATGGTAATGCTGTATCAGCACCTATCATCGAGAATACTGCAGCAGTTGAGTCAGATGCAATTACTTCAGCTAAGACTCTTACATCTAATATACTTAGTGCTTTGATTACATCAGCATCAACTAAAGATACAGTTCTTGCAGCAGCTTCAAACAAAGCATTAACATTACCAACAGGCGATTACTACTTATTACTTACTCCAGAACTTGCTTCAGGAGCAACAGGTTATACATTTGCATACAATGCAGTTAAAGTTAGTGTAACAGCTGGTGGAGATGTAACAGCAACAGCAGACCTTACAGAAGGTAATGTTCGTACAATCAATACACAGGTTACTTTACCAAATAAGGTAGCAGGTGATGATGTACAGACAGATACAAACGGATTATTCACTGTAAAATGGGATGCTACAACTAAGAAATTTGTATTAGCAGATGAAGCAGCTCCATTTAATAAGGAACAGGTTAAGGCCTCATACGCAATCAGCCAGGTTGTAGCAGGAACAGATGACAAAGTTGCAATTAAGATTCCTGAAAATGGTAACTTTACAACTCCTGAGTATAAGAAGGGTGCAGACGGAGCATATGCTTCATCAGTTAAGTATGTAAACTTCTTAGGAACAGGTAAATATATTATTGAATCTACAGGTGATTATACAACATCTGTTGCTAAACAGACAGAGCAGATTAACAACGATAAGGGTAGCGTTAACTTCAAAGTTGCAGGTGCAGCTAATGTAGTAAAAGTTACTGTAAAAGCTGTAGCTGGTTCTGATGTTATCGGAAAGAATACATTTGGTAAATTAACAAAATTAGTAGCTTACGATTCGACAGAAAAAGCTGTTGCAACAAAAGACTACACAGCAACAACAGCCGCAGATAAGCAGGTTACAGGTCAGGATCTTTTAGCATCAGGAAGTGCTATTACAGGAAGTGCTATCGCTGTAAATGATTATGCTGAGTACAATACTCAGACAGGTAATTACACAATGAACTTACCAGAAGGCAAGTATACATTCGGTGTTACATTAGCAGGATACAAAGAAGTTGTATCAGATGCAGTAGATGTAAATGCTATCGAAAAAGTTGGCATTACAATCAGCAAGAAGTTAGAGAAAGCAACAGCAGATGCTACTACTATTAACGGTGAAGTTAAAGTATTAAACGAGAACAAGATTGGTTACATGAACTTGACAGAAACAAGTCTTACAAATGGTACAGTTGTTCTCTTAAACTCAGACAAGAAGATTGCAGCAATTGACACTCTTAAATGGGATGGTTCAAAGAATGTTTATACATATTCATTCTACAATGGTGAAACTGATGGACAGGGAAAGAATGTAATCAATCCTGGTACATATACTATGGTTGTAAGAACTTCTCAGACTGAAACATATGCTACAACAGTAACAGTTGTAGACGGCGAGAAGAAAGCTGCTAATGTTGACTTAGTAAAAGGTGCTTATGGTCAGATTAAGGCATTCGCACTTGATAACAACAACGCAGTATTAACAGATTGGAATGCAGTTGCAGTAGCTTATGATGAGTACTTCGTAGACCCAGCAATCGCTGGAAACTACGCAGATGGAAAGATTAGTGCTAAGGCATCAGCTTACCCATCAGCAACACAGGGAACTATTTCAACAATTACTGAGAATACAGCAAGATTTGGTGCTTACTTAACATCATCTACATGGTCAAATGGTTCATACTCATATGCTGAGTCAAACAATGGTGTTACACAGAAAGGTTATTATGTATTTGATAAGCTTCCAGCAGGTACATATACAGTTAAGCTTGGTGTAAATGTTTATAATCCAACAGTTATGACTGACAATTTATATCAGTGGAAAGCTGAGACTGTAACACTTAAAGATTCAGGTGATGTAGTTAAGGCTGAGTACACATATGATAAGATTGGTGAAAAGGTTAACACAATTTCTGTTCCTTTAACAATCAATCTTAAAGGAACTTCAGTTCCAACTCCATCTTTAACAAATCCACTTGTAGTAGTTATTGCTCCTACAAAGGGTGCAGGTACTGAGACAATCACTAAGATTGTTACAGATCCTAGAGAATTAAAAGAAATCCCAGTTGCAGGTAAGACAAATTATGATGTAACAGTATTTACATATGATGGATATCAGTTAGCTAGCAATTCAATCAATGTTGAGCGTTCAGCAGCTACAGTAGAAGTTGCATTGAATGCATCTGACATGGACTAATATTGCAAAGCAAGATTGGTGAAATCGCCTAATTTATTAGGTAAAAGATATATAAAGGGGGGACTACATAAGTGGTTCCCCTTTTTTGTATATATAAAATATTTCAAGAACAATTGAAATGTTAGATGTCTCCCAAAAATATAAAATAAAAAGATTCAATTTAG
>ENA-OPWC01002246-OPWC01002246.1-human-gut-metagenome-genome-assembly--contig:-NODE-2246-length-11026-cov-2.301340_pt1 | contig 11026 bp, 11 predicted proteins | sample MGYA00241504_ERZ502000 | MGnify/ENA primary metagenome ERZ502000 (study PRJEB25962, sample SAMEA2042005) | human gut metagenome | biome: human gut; feature: human-associated habitat; material: faeces...
GCCGGAATTCTCCCTGCGCCTGCAGGCCAAGGCTGGATTGACTGGGTATGCACAGGTTTATGGCAAGTACAATACTACTCCTTACGACAAACTGACTATGGATTTAATGTACATAGCTCATCCGAGCATTGTCGAAGATTTGAAAATCATGTTTGCAACAGTGAAAATCCTGTTTATGCCTGAAAGCACCGAGGGAGTTTCTGAGGGTCAAACCACTGCAATGAGTGGAGAGAACAACTAAATATCGACGTTTTTTGCACGTTTTGAACTGCTAAAAATTGGAAGAAAGTCCAGAGTGGAGCTAGGCATAAATGCATCTCTTACAGTAGCGTCAAGTCGGCATAAAATTGCCCTGCATAGGGGCGAAATAGCACTCATGATAGTGCAAAATGCCGGAAACCCGGGCGTGAAAGAGGTCAAAATGAGGTTGAATTGAGGCTTTTATGACCCGCAAAGACACTTTTATGGATGCGACTGTAGCTCGTGGGTTTATGCCAGATGGCACTGTGATGATATTACCGACACTGTGGGGACTTTCACATAGCGTTATCTGGGCTGAGCAATGATAACCCCATCTGCGATTTCATCCCGGTCTTGAAGATAGCAAGTCGGCTGTGAGCAAGATGGTGATAACCACATGGTCGCAGAGATGCTCATTCGTGTGGGGTAATCCGGTAAAAGCAAGGAAGCTACCGTAGCGTAGATGAGTGGAACCTGGAATAAGCACATAACTTACTGTAGCGAGTGATAGTGTCATCAGGACTAAAGACTGGAGCTACCATGGCGTCAAAAAGGGTGCAATTTAGAGCGTAGTAGAGACCCATTGCAGCGGTACAAGACATTGTGGCGGTACAAGAGACATAGCGGCAGTGTGGCTCACACTGCTGAGGACGATTAGTAGAGCTTTATAAGGAAAAATGGCTCAGACTCTTTGAGATGAGTCGGGGCTGTAATCTTTGATATGCGGAGAGGGACTATGAGTGTTGTGGAATACAGAGGATACTCCGTTCTTATGTCAGTTTATCACAAAGAGATGCCGGAGTATCTGAAGCAGGCGATAGAGAGCATACAAGCGCAGACGCTCTCCACAAATGATTTTGTGCTGGTATGTGATGGACCGCTAAACGAACAGCTAGATAGCGTGATTGCTATAAAGCTGCAGGAGATAGGAGAATCATTAAATGTTGTCCGACTTGCAAAGAACGGTGGACTTGGCAATGCGCTGAATGAGGGAATCAAGCATTGCAAAAATGAATTGGTTGCACGGATGGACAGCGATGACATCGCTTATCCTGATCGATGTAAAAAACAGATCGCTATATTTAACACACATTCGGAGGTGAGCATTTGCTCCGGCATCGTGGAGGAGTTTACCACTGATCCGAACACTGTCGATACGAAACGTGTCCCGCCGGAAACCCATGCGGAAATCGTAGAGTTTGCCAAGAAGCGTAATCCGTTTAATCACCCCTGTGTGATGTATAAGAAGTCCGCAGTCGAAGCAGTTGGCTCCTATCAAGATTTCTACTTACTGGAGGACTATTACCTTTGGCTAAGGATGCTGATGGCAGGGTATCAGGGCTATAACATTCAAGAGCCGTTGCTCCATATGCGGGCAGGCTCGGATATGTATAAACGGCGTGCTGGTTGGAAGTATGCCAAGACGCAGGCCAAGTTGTTCAAATTCATGAAAGATGAGAATTTTATCGGCAATGCACAGTACATAAAGAGCTGTGTAATCCGCAGCGGATCGTCATTAGCTCCAAATTGGCTGCGGAAGTTTATGTTTGAGAGGGTGTTGAGGGATTGATGTTGAAGGTTGCCTTTTTAATGCTGTGCCACAAAAATCCAAAGCAGATTAATCTTCTGTTGAAAGCTTTAAAGCATCCACAGGTTGACGTTTTTATTCATGTGGATTCCAAGAACGAAAACATTAGAGAAGACATTGAGAAGAGCGATGGCGTTTATCTTCTTCCAAAGAAAGACTGCGTAGATGTTCAGTGGGCACAGTTTAGCGAAGTAAAAGCAACATTGAATTTGCTAAATGCTGCCATTTCTAAGGGCGGGTACAGCCATTACTTCTTAATCAGCGGTCAAGACTTTCCGCTTAAATCAATTGGGGAAATTGTGAGGTTTCTTAATGAACGTAAAGATGAGAATTTCATTGACTGCGCATTGATAAAACGATTTGAAAAAAGGAATGATATTTATTTCCCTAGAATGGTTATCGGAAGAAGAATATGGCAGAAGATTTTGAAAGGTATTCTGGTATATAGTACAGGTGGATGGGATCAAACGTTTTCAATAATCAAAAGATTAAAACCGGCTAATGTTCAGTATTATTTTGGGTCGCAATGGTGGTGCTTAAATGATGCAATGGTGAAATGGATATATAACTTTCTGGAGAATTATCCGGAATATATAAAATTATTTAAACATTCACTGTGTCCGGACGAATGCTTCTTCCAAACATTAGTTATGAATTCTCCCTATGCCAATAACGTAAAGCCGTATCTACATTATGTCAAGTGGGAGAAGGGAATGAGCAGCCCCAAAACGTTAACAGAAAGCGACTATCAAGAAATAGTGGGTTCTTCCAAATTGATGGCAAGGAAGTTCGACATCGATGTCGACAAAGAAATCATAATTAAGCTAAAAATTCAGTGAAGGAAAAAGGTGAGAAGATGTTAGTGATGCGCATAAAAGGGGGATTAGGAAACCAACTTTTTCAATACGCATCAGCGTATGCGCTTGCAAAAAGATTAAATCAGAAGATGGTATTTGATCCGAGCTTTACAGCGAATATGACGGCGAGAGGATATAAGCTGCCACTTTTGTGCGTTGAAGGCGATGAAGTGATCTATGAAGAACAACTGCCCAAGAAAGTTTCTCTTTTGAAAAATTTGTACATAAACAAGCTGTGCCGAGTTCTTAATATCGCTCGGCATAACTGTGGTGAATACACATATTGGCTTGAGACGAAAGATGAATGGCAGCCGGATTTTTTTACTATCGATGAAAGCAACCTTTATGTCGATGGCTACTTTCAGTCGGAAAACTACTTTAAGCAGTATAGAACAGATCTTCTCAAACAAATTCAGCCCAAGTATGACCCAGAAGATGAGTATCTTAGAGAATTAGAAGAAATTAGAAATTGCAATTCCGTTGCAGTCCATGTAAGAAGAAGTGACTTCAAAAAAGATAACTGTGCATATCATTATTTGCTGGACGAGACCTATTATGAAAAAGCTATTCAGAGAATCCGAAAACTCGTAGAAAATCCAGTTTTCTTCTGGTTCTCAGATGATATTGATTGGGTGAAACAGAACTTTGGTGAAAAAGAAAACTTCCAGTTTGTCAGTTTGCATACCCAACATGCGGACATTGATGAAATGATGCTGATGAAGAATTGTAAGCACATCATTGCGGCAAATAGTACTTTCAGCTGGTGGGCTTCGTGGCTTAATGAGTATGCGGATGCCTTACATATTTGTCCAGCAAAGCGATATGGCAATTTGCACATGATTCCAGAAAACTGGGTTAGAATTGCGGTGGGGTAAATACTAGCATGGATAAAGTTTTATATGCAGTCATAATTTTGAATTACAACACAATAGATGATGCCGTTGCGGCAGCGGAGAGTGTAAAAAAGGCCGCTACAACTTCGGATTTTGTTGTTTGCATTGCGGATGGTGCATCTACAAAAGAACAGGATAGAGAAAGATGCAGAAACTTATCGGAGAAAAATATAGTAACGGTTTGTTTTGACAAAAACAGTGGATATGCGACTGGAAATGATCAAGCGATTGATTTTGTTAGAGAAAAGTATAGCCCACAGTATTATGTAATAATGAATCCTGATGTTCTTATTTTGAATAAGAGTACGATTGAAAAAATGATTGCTCGAATAGAAGAATCTGGAGAGAACGTGGTCGGTGGGCAACCTTTAGTATGGAATTGCTATTATGGTGATGATGCACGAATGCAGCAGAATATTCGTCGAGTGCCAGATTATGCGGATCTTTGCATGCTATCGAATTTGTTTCTGAAGTTAATTTGCAAAAAGCGGTACGAAAGATTTATATATGCTGACAAGATGCCATATCAGGAGGAAATCCGTTATCAAGTACCAAGTGGGGCATTTTTTGTAATCAGAGCAGAGGTGTTTGATCGTATAGGGAAGTTTGATGAGAATACGTTTCTATATTTTGAAGAACATATTTTGGGCAAAAGACTAGAAAATATTGGTAAAGAACTACTTTTTATGCCACAGTTTATTGTGCGTCACGAACACGGTAAGTCTACAGGAAATAATCGGCACAAAGTTAATAAATTTGCAAACAAATGTGGAATGCAAGCAAGGAACTATTATGCAAAGCAATATTTGAAATGTAGCGAAGCGCAGATGCTACTGTTGGATTTTTTGGATTTTTTTAATGTTCCGCTACAATATCTTAGAGTTTTGGTAAGTAGGATTGCAAACAAATGAAAAAAGACATATTTAAAATTTTCTCTTCAAACTTGATTAAGATGTTAGTAACCTTTGTGACTGCTTTCTTGGTACCAATGGTATTATCTGTTGATGACTATGGATATTATAAGGTTTATACATTCTATGCCGCATATATTGGTATTCTCCATTTTGGTTTCTGCGATGGAATTTATTTAGACTATGGTGGAAAAGAAGAAAGTGAGATTAAAACCGAACAGATAAGTCGACAGCTTGCAACAATTTTTATCTTCTCAGGGGGCTTGGCGTCAATCGCTTTGTTATGGGGAATCCTGCGCCACGACTTTACTATTGTATGTCTTGGGTTAACAGTTGTACCTACTATTGTATATACATTTTACTCATATGTGTATCAGGCAACAGGAGATTTCAAAAAGTACACATGGATGTTAAATTTGTCGACAATGTTTAATCTGCTGATGAATGGCATTCTTGTACTCTTTAAAGTTCGAGATTATAGAGCATATATAATTGTTTGCATTATAGTACAGTTGATTTCTTTCCTTGTGGGTACTTTTTATTTCAAAAAATCCGGATGGATAAGGAAAAGCAGTTTTTCATTTGATGTACTAATGAATTATATCAAAATGGGAATTTTGCTTATGCTGGGAAATTTTGCATATACCCTTTTTATTGGAATAGATAAGTGGTTTATAAAATTTACACTTGACATTACTGACTTTTCAATGTACTCTTTTGCAAGTCAGATGCTCACGGTTGTTAATATGTTCATTACACCGATTTCGATGACACTTTATAGTCACCTGAGCAGAAGAAAAGATCATGCTTTTGAAGTGAGAATTAAGCGGTTGCTTGTAACGATACTAATGCTTATGCCAGTTGCGATTTATGCTATTGTGTTTATTATCAATGTGTTCATGAGCAAATATAACAGTGCAATCAGCCTTGTTTCTCTTCTTATGATTACACAGGTTTTCTTGAGTTTGAATCTGACAATATTTGTGAATTTATATAAGATATATAAAATGCAGGAGCCCTATATGAGATCTCTGCTCATTGCCCTTAGCGTAGCCGGTGCCCTAGACTTTATTGTGGCAATTTTGCATCCAAATGCAGTTCTTTATTCGGGAGCAACATTGATTAGTTGCTTGATTTGGCTGGGGTTGAATATGAATAAATTTAAGTATATGATACCAAGCAAAAAAGAAGCCGGATATGTTGCAGCCTTGCTAGTTGCATTTATTTTATTGTGCTTGATTCACAATCTAATTATTTGTGCTTTACTGTATTTGATTTTATATTTAGCATTGACGTGTATCTTGATGAATGGTGAATGGAATTACGCTATAAGTCAATGGGAGCATATCAAAGAGAAAGGGGCAAAATCAAAATGATTTTCTTTCTCTCTGTTTTAGTATATTTATTATTAGTCTCTATATTTGTTTATAAACGTCATTTGGTTTATCAGACTCGGTGCAAAAGTGATTCCTTTTTTCTAATCCTATCAATGGGCGTTTTGCTTTTGCTAACGTGCCTTCGTGGAATGAAGGTGGGAAATGATACAAAATCTTATGCACATATGTTTAATTATGTGGCGAGATTGGAATCAATAAGTACGATGTCAATTGAACATATTAATTGGCTAAATGGAATAGAAAAAGGTTATCAGCTTATTGAAAAGGCTATTTTGGGGATAACTGGAAATTATCAGATTTTTATTAGCATAGTTGCTATTATATCATATACAGTACTTATTAAATTTTTGAAGATGTATTCCCCTAATTTGGCAATTTCAGTTATACTTTTTTATCTTGTGTTTTGGGGAAATTATATTAATCTTTTAAGACAAGTATTGGCATTGTCTATAGTTTTATTGGCTATTCCGATGTTGAACAAGCGTCATGTGGTCAAGTTTGTTGCGCTCATTCTTATTGCATCGTTTTTTCATAAGACGGCTTTTGCTGCACTTGGATACCTTCTCCTATTATATGTCGAGCCTACTAAAAGTAAAAAAATAGCGGTTCTCTGCGGTGCAGTCGTATTGGGCTATGGTGGGAAAATTACTGGATTGTTGTCATTCTTAAAAATAGAGACATCATATTCAACAATTTCGGCAGGAACATCTATTTACATGGACATTGCGAAAAATTTGTTACTTCTTGGAATAATTGTATTTATGAATAATAATATTGATAGGGGTGATGATGAGCTTGGAGATGGCAATGCGAAAATGAGTGTTGCTAATAAAATTGAATTGATAGATATAAGGGTTAAGGAGTGGATCCCTGTTATATGTTTAGCGATTTCAATTTTATCATTGGGAATACCTGCATTTTCGAGACTTGATTTGTACTATTCGATAATGCTGTTGATAATAATACCGGATTATTTTCAAAAGAAATGGTATATTGAAACAAACAAAGGCATCGTTCTTTTTGCAAGTATACTTATGCTGTTAACATTTACTGCTGGAACAATTATCTATCGACCAGAGTGGGTTACAGAATACAATTACTATTTCTTCTGGAATGATTAAATATGATATTGACAATTGACAGGAGAAAGGTGATTGCCGGATTGAAGTCTGGAATCTTCTTTCTTTGCCTGTCAATTGATTTATCCTCTGCATCATTGGTTATCTCGAATAGCATATTTGCTGAACAAATTGCTGAGGATGGGCAGTTTGAAACATATTTCCACACAGGTATGATTTTGCATCAGTTACCAATCTTGACAATAGGCGTAATCATCTACTACGTCGTGAAGAAGATAAAAGCAGGCCAATTGAATGGCTGGAAGGTATTTGTAAAATCCGGAGCTATCACAGTGTTGATTTCCGTGATTTTCCTCATGCTACACATGAACAAGAAATACATGACCAGTTCCCTGATTGCGGGGTTGATGTTTGGATGCCTGTTTTTGTTTTGCGGTTGCATCAATAGTGAAATCTGGAAGAACAGAGCATTTACTCCCATTGAGTATATTGGTAAACACCGCTATGGAATTTACTGTTTCCACCAGATTGTAATTAACTGTGTACTTATGTTATCTTTCAAAAATAGCAATTTGTTTTTATGGCTTGCTACGTTTGTTTTAATAGTAGTTATCTCCAGTGGTGTAGGAATTGGCGCGGAACTAATTGAAGGAAGAATAAGATTTAGGTTGAGAAACTATGGAAATAGAGCGTAATATCGAAAAAACCATGAGGGGGGCGGCAGCGCAATAAAGCACTGGATTGTTATAAGGGTGTGCTGATTGTACTTGTTGTCCTTGGACATATCTTTGAATACTCTGTTTCAGACTGGAATCATAACATTTTGCAGAATTTGATCTGGGCAGTGCAGATGCCGGGTTTTATGCTGGTGTCCGGATACTTTTCGTTCAGAGATGTGAAAAATGGTAAGAAGCTGTTGGTGGGATACCGGAAAAGCGTAGAGAGGTATCTGCTTCCATTTCTTACATGGTTTGTTTTGATCAGCGTGTTGCTGTTGGGTGATTATGAACACAACGTGTTGACTGGTCTGAGAAGCCTTGCAAGGAGAGTGGACGGAGGACTGTGGTTTATCTGGGTGGTATTCGTTCTGTCTCTAATCATGGGATTATGTAATTTGATTTGCGGTAAAGTCAATAGCTTTGTAAAACAGTTGGTGGCTGTTGCAATTACGGTAGGGGGATGCTATGGAATTCTGCTTGTCGTGGCAAAACTGACATCTGTAAATTTCCTCGGAATCAAGTTCGTTCTCTATTATGGCTTGTTTTATGGACTGGGCTGGTTTATAAGATGGACACAATCCTTCTGGGAAAAGCAGGAAACAGTCTTTTATGACACAGTGGCATTTATCTGCATTTGTGTCTTTGCGGCAATTACTTTTAATGTAAACCTGTATCTTATAGACGATAACATAGTTGGCATTATGTTACGTTTCATAGCAGGAGCCACCGGAAACTATGTTCTTTATTATGTGGTAAAAAAACTGATTCCACAGTTACAGAAGATAAAGATGGACTGGATTGGAATGTATACACTTGAGATTTATGTGACGCATATGTATACGAATCATCTGTTTGCCGAGGTTGCGAATGATGCGTTCTTTACGATTCTAGGATTTTCGACATTCACAGTGTCTTTGATTTGTACAGTGGTGCTTACCGGAATTGTAATTGTTGTGCTGAAAAGTATACCGGCAACGAATTATCTGTTCTATGGGAAGCGAAAATAAAGGGAAATAACGAAAATAGGAAAAACTAACGGGGAGGTGTCCAGCAATGAATGATTTGTTTTTACATGATTCACTGGACACCTCCCCAATAGTTTCTTCCGACCGAGTCCTCTATACACCGACTTCCTTCGCAAAATCTGCGCTTCTCTATCTTCAGGAAATTGGTAGCTTACAGGCAGAACAGCCCCATACATCCTCTCGCACACATTTGTCTTCATACTTGTTCTTTTGTGTTAAATCAGGTTTCGGAGAGCTGGACTATCAAGGAAAAAAGCATAAGTTGACAGCAGGGGACTGTGTGTTTATTGACTGCCAACAGCCGTATTCGCATAGTACCGATACAAAACTTTGGTCATTGTCATGGATTCACTTCTCTGGTGTGACCATGAAGAACATTTACCAAAAGTACCAAGAGCGTGGTGGTCGACCGGTATTTCATCCGGAGAATGTTGCAGCGTTTACAGAGCTGCATAAGTCGCTTTTCACTCTTGCCTCGTCAGATGATTACATCCGGGATATGCGGATTAACAGCGGTTTAAATGAACTGCTGGTGCTACTCATGAATGAATCATGGCATCCAGCAGATCGTTCAGATGCTATATTGAAAAAGCAGAACCTTGAACCGATTCGAGATTATCTGGATACACACTACACCGAAAAAGTTTCGCTGGATGCATTGGCAGACCAGTTCTTTATCAGTAAGTTCTATCTGACCCGTGTGTTTAAGGAACAGTATGGCGTGAGTATCAATACATATGTCCTGAATCTCCGCATTACAAAAGCCAAGCAGATGCTTCGCTTTACAGACAAGAAGCTGGAGGATATTGGCTACCAATGCGGCCTTGGGGCACCGCATTATTTCAGCCGTATCTTTAAGCAGGTCGAGGGGATTACACCATCAGAGTTCCGTGAAAAGTGGTAAACGCTGTATTGACTCTTATGCGGTCGTGTGAATGTAACGGCTTTCTTCAAAAGAGGGCAATATTGTGTAAGCGATTTGCTCTGAAAGGCAAGATAGTGAATTCAGTTTTGAAACTATATTCGTTAAAATAATATACGGTATTACAAGAAAACCATGCAGAAGACTGCAAAGACAACAGGAAAGTTGAGGTCAATATATGTCTAAAGTTGCACTGATTACCGGTATCACCGGTCAGGATGGTTCCTATCTGGCAGAGTTTCTTCTGGAGAAGGGCTACGAGGTTCATGGCGTCATACGTCGTTCCTCCGTCGACTACCGTGAGCGCATCGCCCATCTGGAGGGTCATCCTAGCTTCCACCTGCACTATGGCGATCTGAGCGATTCGATGAGCATCCTCTCGGTCGTCAGCACCGTGCGCCCTGATGAGATCTACAATCTGGCCGCTCAGAGCCATGTGCAGGTCAGCTTCGATGTGCCGGAGTTCACGGCCGATGTCGATGCCACCGGTGTGCTGCGCGTACTGGAGGCTGTGCGCCTCTGCGGTCTGAAGGACAGATGCCGCATCTATCAGGCATCTACCTCCGAGCTGTACGGCAAGGTAGAGGAGGTTCCCCAGAACGAGAACACTCCGTTCCATCCCTACAGCCCCTATGCTGTTGCCAAGCAGTATGGCTTCTGGATTGTCAAGGAGTACCGCGAGGCCTATAATATGTTCTGCTGTTCGGGCATCCTCTTCAACCATGAGTCTGAACGCCGCGGCGAGACCTTCGTCACCCGCAAGATCACGCTGGCTGCCGCCCGCATTGCGCAGGGCAAGCAGGATAAGCTGTATCTGGGCAACCTGTCCAGCCTGCGCGACTGGGGCTATGCCAGGGACTACGTCGAGTGCATGTGGCTGATTTTGCAGAACGACAAGCCCGAGGACTTCGTCATCGCCACCGGTGAGCAGCACTCCGTCCGCGAGTTCTGCCAGCTGGCCTTCCACGATGTGGGCATCGAGCTGGAATTTGTCGGCGAGGGCATGAACGAGAAGGGCATCGACAAGGCCACGGGCAAGACGGTCATCGAGGTCAGCCCCGACTTCTACCGCCCGACGGACGTCGTCAACCTCTGGGGCGACCCGTCCAAAGCAAAGCGCGAGCTGGGCTGGAACCCGACCAAGACCACGTTTGAGCAGCTCGGCAAGATCATGGTCGACCACGACATGAAGAAGGTTGCCGTCGAGCGCGCTGAGGAGCACATCAAGACGAACCTGGCTGAGTATCTCGAAAAGGGCGTTATCAAATAATTTATTCAAAAGAGGGTAACTTATTATGATGGACAAAAATGCAAAAATCTATGTCGGAAATAACCTCTTTGGAACCGCGTCTTGTCTGGGAACAGTTCGACGCCATCACGCGTGTGCCGCGTCCT
>ENA-OPWC01002248-OPWC01002248.1-human-gut-metagenome-genome-assembly--contig:-NODE-2248-length-11015-cov-3.025000_pt1 | contig 11015 bp, 10 predicted proteins | sample MGYA00241504_ERZ502000 | MGnify/ENA primary metagenome ERZ502000 (study PRJEB25962, sample SAMEA2042005) | human gut metagenome | biome: human gut; feature: human-associated habitat; material: faeces...
CCCCCGCCATATCCGATCCGATGTCCGTTTATATCAAATACAATTCCCGGGACGATCAGAATTCCTTCTGTCGGATGAAGCATCTCACAGCCGGCAGGCTCTAAGATGCCATACGCACCTACCTTTAGATCGCTCATTCCATGGATCCGATGAAAATGCATATGATCTCCGTATACCTTTGGCACAGCAACGACTTTGTCATCTGTAAGTGCCTGCTTTATAATCTCGACCGTATCCACTTCATTATCCTGACTGACATAGATCAGCAGATGATTGCAATCTTTATATTCATCTGAATTCAGAAATTGCTTCCTGATCTGCGCTGAAGCAACGGTCACCTGCTCCGGTGTTAAGGCACGCCGCTTTTGTTTATATTGTTTTCTTAGTTCTGTTTTTGTCTGTTCCATCATACTTTTTTTGTTGGATCGATATCTTCCAGCCTGGTAATACTACCATCCGGTTCTTTGATATCAATGTTATTTAATACACTTCTCAGATTCTGTTTCATGGCAAAAATGTATTCCTGTCTGAGATTTTTCTGTTCTTCCTTTTCAGCCGACGTAAGTCCTGCCGGAGTCTTGGATTTCTTATATAATTCATTGATTCTTGCAATCTTTTTTTCGTCCATTCTTATTCACCTGTTCATTTCTGTTATTTCGGAATCGGATACTGCTTCTGTTTGATCAGACCCATCTTATATATGATACGATGGTACACACTATATCCATTGCTACTGCAGATATTCCTTATGTGTAATGTATCTTACGACATCAAAATTCGGCTCTTTATATGCTTTAAATAAGGTTCCGACAGATTCGCCATTTAATGCCCGACCAAGATTTCCTATATCATCTCCTGATAAAATAAGCATATCTGCTCCTGAATTTGCAGCAATCTTCGCCGCAGAAATCTTTGTCGTCATACCACCGGTTCCATATCCGGAGCCGGCGCCCTTTGCCATTGCTTTGATCTTATCGTCGATGCGTTCTACGACAGGGATCAATGTTGCATCCGGATTATTTCTTGGATCGTCCGTGTACAAGCCATCAATATCTGTCAATAATAATAAAAGATCAGCATTGATCATGTTGGCTACGATAGCGGAAAGGGTATCATTATCTCCAAAGTTTATATCCACTTCTTCAATTGCAACTGTATCATTCTCATTAACTACAGGAATAACATCCATTTGTAATAATTCATTAAAAGTATTTACAGCGTTATGTCTTCTTTCCTGAGATGTGATTACATCAAACGTCAGAAGAACCTGAGCTGCGATCTGGTGATATTCATAGAACAGACGCTGGTATACCATCATGAGCTGTCCCTGTCCAACTGCTGCACATGCCTGTCTGAGTGATGTTGTCTTTGGCTTTTTCTGAAGCCCTAACGACTTCGAACCAACACCGATTGCACCGGAGGATACCAATACAACATCCTTATCCTGATTTTTCAGATCGCTGATGATCCGTACTAGTTTTTCAAGTTTTATGTAATCAAGCCCACCCGTCTCCTCATGGATCAATGAAGATGAACCGATCTTGATCACGATTCTTTTTTTATTTTTTAAGTATAAACGATCTTCCATTTTAAATCTGAAACCTCACATTCTCTGATTTCCGGTTGATGCTTCCGGTATCATAAATTTCGACATAACTGCCTCAAAAACTTTTATTCCGTCAACGGCTGCGGATGTTATACCTCCCGCGTAACCTGCACCTTCTCCACATGGATAAATACAAGTATGTGCAGATGTCAGATCTGCATCGCGTAGTATCTTTATCGGCGAAGATGTTCTTGCTTCCACGCCGCTTAATATTGCATCATCATCTGCAAAACCGGATATCACCCGGTCAAATGACAAAACACCATCTATTATAGCATCTCTGATATACTCTGGCAAACAACAATTCAGGTTGGAAAACGTATAAGCCCCCTTTATGCAAGGCTTGATTTTGCCGGCTATTTCAGACATTCTGTTCATTCTAAAATCACCGAAACGTTGTACCGGAATTGCTCCTTTTCCTGCCTGATACGCCTTTTCTTCAAGCTCTCTCTGAAAATACATACCGGCAAGCGGATGATCTCCCGGATAATCTTCCGGCGTAACATTCACAACGATCGCACTGTTTGAATTATCCGCTTTCCGGTTACTGTAGCTCATACCATTGACACATATCCTTCCGGATTCTGAGGATGCATTTACAACGTAACCACCGGGGCACATACAGAAGGAGTAGACCGCCCGTCCGTTTGCTGCCTGATGCACCAGCTTATAATCTGCTGTCGGCAGTAAATCTTCATAATCGGGATGATATCCATATTGTGCTTCATTGATAAAGGTTCTTGGATGTTCGATTCGGAGTCCCATTGCAAACGGCTTCTGTTCCATCGGAATTCCACGCTTATAGAGCATTTCAAAGGTATCTCTTGCACTGTGACCGATCGCAAGTATCACCGCATTGCTTTTTAATTCATATGTTTCTTCCGGTTTCAAAAGCTTCTTTATATGTAAGAGCGTTGTCTCAGGATTTATCACTTCTATATCTGTTACAAGCTGCTCAAATCGCACCTCTCCACCCAGCCTTATAATCTCATTTCTAATATTCTTGACTACAGTCAATAACACATCTGTACCGATATGAGGCTTATTCACATATAGGATTGACGGATCTGCACCAAATTCGACAAATGTCTTAAGAACCGCGGTCCTTCTTCCTGATTTATCCTTAATTACGGTATTCAATTTACCGTCAGAAAATGTTCCGGCCCCTCCTTCACCAAACTGAACATTACAGTTTGGATTTAACGGATGTTCCTTTTTCCAGTATCCATTTACACAGGCTGTTCGTTCATCAACTGCCATACCACGTTCCAGAATGATCGGTCGATAGCCCTCTCTTGCAAGAAAAAGACCTGCAAACAAACCTGCCGGACCGCTTCCGATAATAACCGGTCGATACTGCATCGGCATCGATCCATACTCAGGGATTTTATAATCCGTCCCTTTAATTAACATAATATTGTTATTGTGAACTTTTTTCAGGATTTTCTCTTCCTGATCGCAGGTCACATCTACAGAGGACACATAATGGATTTGATCCTTCTTCCGGCTGTCAATCGATAATTTAGCCATTTTATAGGATAGAAAGCTATTTATCCTTAAACTTTTCCGGATTGCCTGTTCAATATCTTCGTTTTTGTATCCAATTTTTAACTTAATATTATTAATTCGAATCATAAATACTAAATCCCGCTTTCATCCCAGTTATGACCGCCCACATCAGATTATAGCCGCCGCAGATTCCGTCGGTATCCAAAAGCTCCCCTATCACATATACATGCTCCTGTACAGTAAGCTTCATAGTTTCCGGATCTATAAAACGAGTGTCTGCGCCGCCTCTTGATACCTGTGCATCTTCTGCTCCGGCTGTTGCTGTGACATGAAAGGTCAGTTTCTTTATTTGATCTGCCAGCTTCTGCAGTTCAACATCATTTAGTTCCGATATTCTTTCCTGTTTCCATCTGCATTGTTCTAGTATATAAGTCGCAAGTTTTTCATGTACAAAGCCATTCAGACACGCCTGAAGCGACCTTTCCGGATTATTTGTCCGGAATTTCCTGAAATGCATATACAGATCAGCTTCATTTATATCCGGTACAAGATCCAGACAAAGGCTAACGCTCTCACCATCCTGCAGCATCTCCCCAGCTGTATGGCTGAGATTAAATATAACAATTCCTGATAATGACTGACCGGTAAACTGAACCTCGCCAAATTCCTGTGCGTGGATTTCGGAAGATGCATCCATTACTGTTACCAATGCCTTTGAACGAACACCTGCCAACCCAGACATCTTTTCTTTTACCTGAAGCTTACAGAGTGCTGGTTGAAATGGATAATACGGAATACCCAGTTGATCTAACAGACTACAGCCTGCATCTGTACCACCAAGGGCAGGTGCTGCAGCTCCACCACATGCAAGAACTATATTTCTTGCATAATAGTGTCCCTGATCCGTCTGAATACAATATGTATGATCGGATTGTTCTTCCAGACCTATAACGATTTCTCCGGTATGAACCTGGATCTGATTTTTCTTCAGACGGTCGTTGAACGCCCAGACGATCGTAGATGCCTGTCTGGACATTGGATAATAATATCCGTGTTCATCGCTGACAGCTACACCAAGCTGTTCCGCAAATTGATTTACAATCTGATAATCCTTTGCTCCGATCACCTTATATGGGAAAAATTCATTTTTACTGTTATAACATTCCAGACGAAAACTGCTGTTTGACAGATTACATCTGCCATTTCCGGTTGCATATAGTTTTTTTCCGATCTTTTTATTTTTCTCAATGATCAGTACAGAACGCTTCCGGGTCTGATCTGCTTTATGCTGAAACTGTTTGTAAATATCTGCATCCGTTGCGCAGATAGCTGCAGTCATACCAGAAGCACCTGCACCTGCTACGATCAAGTCATATATCATTTTTATTTACTCCTTTTAAACCATCCATATTCTAGCATTAACTGGAACATGATTCAAGAAAAGTAAACAATTCTTTCTCTTTTTGAAATTTAATACCATTTATGATCCTGTTTTTTAGAATGTTGTCCAGATCCTTGATCCGGATATCTGTAAATTCATACAAACTGCCATTTGCTGTAAAAACCGCTACATATCCATTTAATTCATTTACCAGAAAACGATACGACTCCGCCGCCACCTGTGTGGAAGCATCTTCGGACAACGATCGTTCTCCGGTTGTCGTTCCATATGTTGGTGTTTTTTCTTCTGATGTTTTTTCTTCTGAAATTGGATCGTATTGAATCTCTTGTCGTTTGCCGGATCGTCCTTTGCCTGTTATTGTTTCTACGGCATATGAATCATCCGAGAAGCTGTCAGTTTTCTGGTATATCGTATAGGAACAGCAAAAAGCAAGAAAAAACAAAATGAGCATCCCACCAAGAATCAATAAAATTTTTTTCACAGATAATCACCTCTTATCATGATTATCTGCACATCCATCAGATCTATGCAAAAAACAGGCTGGTAATTATTAGCTTTTACCTGCCTGTTTTCCTTTTTTCTTATATATTTATTTGCTTATTCCCATGTTACGCTGTCAGCTTTGTCTTTTTCAAATACTGTCACCCATGTTTTTCCAGGATTCAGCTTTAATTCATTGCCATCCTCTGTATAATACTTTGTGATCGCATTTTCAGATGATTTTTTCCATGTTACAGGAACGATCACTCCATTGGATGCATAAAGTCCGGTTCCTTCACCAACCAGATCAAGCTGCTGTCTGTCATGATCATCAATGCTTGTATAATGAGCAAACTGGATCAGGACATTTTCATACTTAAGCTGATCACCTGTATTTCCATCTGTCTGTTCTCCGCCATACTGGAATCTGTAGTAGAGGCCATCATCTGCATGATATTCAAACCAAGGTGTTGTGTAATTGCTGATCGGAGTTGTAATCTTTTCTGCCTTTTCGCCGCCAGCAGGAGCTGTGATCTCTTCATTAAATGAGAACACACTCTTGAAACTATCGCTATGCTTTGTTTCATATCCTTTTTGTTCGATGCCGGCTTTGATCTTTTCTGTATCTGTAAATACATTATGTGGTGATACCCTGTCAGATGCTCTGTAGTATGTTACTCCACCTTCTGAACTTAAGCCACTCAGATTATTGATTCCTGAGCTTGAAAGTTTTTCCTCACCCTGTGGTGACTGACCGTAATGCATATAGATTGCATCATATTCCATAGCAACGGTTACATAATATGGACGGCAGCTTCTGATTGATCCAAGTTTTTCAAGATTGGAATAATCGTTAAAAATACCAAGCAGTCTGGTGATTCCACCTTCTACCTTCATCTCATAAACGATATCTGCTTTACCTATATCGCACTGTGGCATAGCGTCAGAAATATTATTTAACATAACTGCGATCGGACGACCGTACTCTTCCGTCCGGTCTGTAACCCATTCGCCAGTCAGGTCGTTATATACGCCCTCATGCTGTACTTCTGTTGCTGCCTCTGTGGTAGCTTCTGTTGTTGCTTCTGTCGTTGTGGTTTCTGTGGTTGCTTCTGTTGATGTCTCTTTCTTACCACATCCCATAACACCAAGTGATAAAACTCCTAATGCTGCTAAAGCAATTGCATATTTAGTTTTCTTCATAATCCCTTGTGTATCCTTTCTCATTAAGTATTTGTTCCTGAAGATCTTCCATCTGTTTGCGCTCTTCTTCATCTATATGATCATAACCAAACAAATGAAGCATACTGTGCGCTACCAGAAATGCCAGTTCTCTGGTGTTCGAGTGATTGTAGCTTTCTGCCTGTTCATATACGCGATCCATGGAAATAATGATATCTCCAAGCATCAGTTCTCCGCTTTCCGGATTGAAATAATCACAGGTATCCCCGTCTACAACACTAAAATCTCCCGGTTCTTTATAATCAATCAGAGGAAATGACAATACATCTGTCGGTGCATCGATATTTCTCTGACAATTATTGATAGTCTGTATGCCCGAATTATCTGTGAGCAATACATAAATCTCACATTCATAAGGACACTTTATAAAATCCAGAGCCTGTCCGATCACTGTTTCGATCACATGTTCATAATCAGGGATCTGGATTTCTCCATATTCATTTTCTATATTTAATGACATTGTATTTCTTACCTTTTTCTTTTATTATTTCGGTTCTCTCCGTATCGTCTGCCATCGTTTTGGTTACGATTTTCCTGCTCCGAACGCTGTTTTTTCTGCCTGTTCTGCTTCTCCTCGTAAACCTCATATGCATTTACGATCTTCTGTACCAGCGGATGTCTTACAACATCAAGACTTGTCAGATGGCAGACACTGATTTCTTCGATATTTTTGATAACGGTCAAAGCTACTTCCAGTCCCGATCTTGTCTCAAACGGAAGGTCTTTCTGGGAAAGGTCACCGGTAATGATTGCTTTCGATCCAAAACCAATACGGGTTAAGAACATCTTCATCTGTGCCGGTGTTGTATTCTGTGCCTCGTCCAGTACAATATAAGCATTGTCCAGTGTACGTCCCCGCATATATGCAAGTGGTGCTACTTCAATCAGACCTTTTTCCATATTCTTGGCAAAGGACTCCGGTCCCATGATCTCATATAATGCATCATAAAGCGGTCTTAAATAAGGATCGACCTTGCTCTGCAAATCTCCCGGAAGAAATCCAAGCTTTTCGCCAGCTTCAATTGCCGGACGTGTCAAAATGATCCGGTTTACTTCACCATTCTTAAAAGCAGTGATCGCTTTTGCCATTGCAAGATATGTTTTACCGGTTCCGGCAGGACCTACACCGAATACGATCATGGATTTATCGATTGCATTTACATATGCCTTCTGTCCATGTGTTTTTGGTTTGATCGGTTTGCCATTGATCGTGTGACATATGATATCCCGATCCAGATCAGCAATATTTTCCTGTGTTTCCTGAGGATGATCCTTAGACATGGCGATCGTATAATCAACCTTCTGTTCATCGATCGCAGTACCTCTGGCTGCAACTGCAAATAACTGGATCAGTACATGAACTGCCTGCTCCACGTCTTTTTCTTCTCCTGAAACCTTCAGCTTATCATCGCGCAGGATCATAGAAACATGAAATGCTTTTTCTATTTTTTTTGCATGTACATCAAATTGTCCAAATACATTCTGAACGTATTCGGACATAACTGTAATTGATTTGCTGAATTCACTCAAGCGTCTGTTCCTCACTTATAATCTGTAATTCATGCGGAATCCCGATCAACTGTCTTACGGTTATATCTCCTTCCGCAAGACATTCATCTCCGCTATTCGTTATTTTAACATTATTTTCTATTATTTGCACCCCTTTTTCTTGCAAATTGCCAATATAACGACTTAATTTTTCTTTTACTGACGCAGCCGCCGCTTCCATGGATACTGTTTCTTTTTTTAACCGGTACTCCTTTATTGTGTATGCTTCCATCTGAAATGGCAGGTAAAAATTCTTACCTATATGAAGCCGGCTCGTATCACTGAACAAATCATATGCTTCGAAAGAGCATTTTGATACATAAGGGGTAAGGCTGTACTGAAATGCACCAAAGGAATAATAGCTCTTTTCATTTCCTGTATATTCTTTGGAATAGCAGGATAACGGAACTGTATCTTTGTAATGATATACACAGATTCCATATACAGTTCCTTCTGCAGATACATAATTTGTATCCAGAACTTCATTATTATCATCATACAGATAAACTGCACCAGAGATCAGGATATCGCCTTTCTTCACATCATCTCCAGCCTTTACTACCGGTGTTCCGGATGCTGTTACGATCTCCGTGATCGTACAGTCCTGTGAAGCAATGATGTTGCATGGTTCTTTCATGGAGGTATCCGTAAATACATTCAATGTTTCCGTGATCTCCACCGACAGCTTTGTTCCCGTAAGCGCACATGATATCCAGGCGATATCTTCAAAGTCTTTCCGGAGATTTTTCTCCAGCTCTGCGCAGTCTACTTTTGACTTTGGAGTTCCAGTCTGCACATAATATTCATTGATATGTTGTAGTATCTCATCCGATGTATAATCTGATTCACCGGAAACGGAAATTTCCCATATAAATAACGATTGAATATAGATCAGAACAGCAAACAAGATAAACCCAGCCACAAACGGAATTCTTTTTTTATTTTTTCGAATAAACTCGCGAATACCATATACTCTTAGAACCTCTACATCACTTCCTGTTTTCCGTGCAGGTTCTTCCAATCGTGCTATATCCTTTGAAGCAGTAAAAAAGAATATTTCATCTTCTTTCTGCTCCAGATTCCAAAGTTTAATATCTCTGGCTTTGCACAGATTTACAAAACGGTTGATATGAATGCCGCGAAGATGAATTTTTGCAAATCCATACAGATACCTTAATATAATATCAAACATCCGGTTTCCCCCTTCTATGTACACAATATTATTCATAATTGATATATAGAATGTTGCCTGATATCTTCAGTTCTTCCGGACAATAATATTCAATTTTCAGGCAAATTCCATTTATCGATATAGTATTTTTTTTTGTTTTTACAAGGATCCGGGTATCCGAACAAGATATAATACATTTATAGTTTTCAATATAGATAATGTGATTATCATGAATTGTGATTTTGGATGAACTTTTTTTTATGTCCGGGGTGACATCCGGCACATCATATAGACTGTTATGATTAAATGGAAGCTGCATGATCTGATACCCAACTGACTTTATATCTATACTATGTGTGAATCAAATCATATATACCTCCAAATGCAAAAATGCTTAAAGTTAAAGCTCCCCAGGCAAAGATCATTGCAAGAATGTTTATTGCGTTTTTCATGTTCTTACGCCGCACCATCATACCTAATTGTTTCGCATACGTTTTATATATTCTTTTTTGGCGTAAGTGAGCCAAGCACAGATAGATACTTCCGCAACCACAAGAAAATTACTTTGTAATTTTCTTGTGGTTATCGCGGCAGTCGCCGAGGTCTCGTGTAAACACAGACTTCGGCTCGTTGCTCGCGTAAAAAAGCCACGAAAGACAAGATCCCCCAACCTTGTCTTCCATGACTCCCATTACATACACTCAACTTGCTTTACAGTTCGAATCCTTCCAGATATGGATTCTCTGCCTCAGAAAACTTCTCTTCCTCAACCATCTGCGCGATTGCCGGGTCAAGTGGCATCTTTCCGAGAAGCGGAACGTTAAGATCTGCTGCGATCTCATCAATGTGGCTTTCTCCAAATACTTTAATCTCTTTGCCACAATCCGGACACTTCACATAGCTGTAGTTCTCAACAATTCCAAGAACCGGAATATTCATCTGCTTCGCCATTCCATATGCCTTCTTCACGATCATCTGTACAAGATCCTGCGGAGATGTAACGATCACAACGCCATCAACCGGAAGAGACTGGAATACTGTCAACGGAACATCACCTGTTCCAGGTGGCATATCAACGAAGAGATAATCAAGATCTCCCCACATAACATCTGTCCAGAACTGCTTTACAACACCTGCGATCACTGGTCCCCTCCAGATAACCGGTGCTTCCTCGTCTTCCAAAAGAAGATTGACAGACATGATCTTTGTTCCGTCTGCTGCTTCACATGGAAGAATTCCCTGCTCAGTTCCTACTGCCATCTCATGAAGTCCGTACATCTTTGGGATAGATGGACCTGTAATATCTGCATCCATGATACCAACATTATATCCTTTTGCTCTCATCATTCTTGCAAGGGATGCTGTCACGAGTGACTTACCAACGCCGCCCTTTCCACTGACAACGCCGATCACTTTTTTAATAGATGAATACATGTTCATCGGTTCATGCATATCAACTTTCTTACTTGTGCATGTTCCTGCACTGGCACAGCTGGCGCAGGATTCCTCTGAACATCCTGCTGTTTTCTGCTCTTCTGCCATAATACCATAACCTCTTTTCTACAAATAAATAGTGGTATCATTGTAGCACATTTTCTCACAGAATGATAGGCTGAACCTATGCTTTTATTTTTCTAAGTGTTATACTTATGTTAATTGTTATGTTAATTCTTAATTCATTCTAACTTGAATACAATTAGAAAGGAGTTTTCCTATATGCCAGTAATATCCGAACAGCTCAAGCCAATCGATACCGTCAATGGATTCCAGATCCGTCCCGGCTTTTTCCGTGAATTTGGTGCAGTCGCTATCCCGGGTGGTGTCAACTTTACGATTCATACACACGGAGCTACCTCCTGCGAGCTTCTGCTGTTTCACCGCAAAGCCGAAGAACCTTACGCCGTGATTCCATTTCCGGAAAGTTACAGGATCGGATTCTGCTATTCTATGATCGTCTTTGATCTGGATATCGAAGAATTTGAGTACGCCTATCGATTGGATGGTCCTTATGATGAAAAGAAAGGACTCCGTTTTGATAAAAACAAAATCCTGCTGGA
>ENA-OPWC01002258-OPWC01002258.1-human-gut-metagenome-genome-assembly--contig:-NODE-2258-length-10989-cov-3.286446_pt1 | contig 10989 bp, 8 predicted proteins | sample MGYA00241504_ERZ502000 | MGnify/ENA primary metagenome ERZ502000 (study PRJEB25962, sample SAMEA2042005) | human gut metagenome | biome: human gut; feature: human-associated habitat; material: faeces...
TGTTCAACTTCCTGTTGGCCCTGTTCATCTACTCGATGATTCTATTTGCGTGGGGCGACCAATATATAAAGGTGCAGGAAGCTCCTCTCGGTATGGATTTCAACGAAACGGCCAAATCCGTAGGTTTTCAGGACGGCGACATCCTTCTTTCTGCCGACGGTGTTCCTTTTGAACGTTATGACGGCGATATGTTGAGCCAGATTGCCGACGCCCGCGAAGTAAGCGTTATCCGCAACGGTGCGAAAGCCTCCGTTTATATCCCTGAAGACTTGATGCAACGCCTTCTGGCAGACAGTATCCGTTTTGCCTCCTACCGTTTCCCGTATGTGATAGACAGTGTGATGGTGAATTCTCCTGCCGCACAAGCAGGCATCCAACCGGGTGACAGCATTATCGCCCTGAACGGAACACCGATTTCTTTCTCCGACTTCAAAGAAGCGATGGCAGAACGTAAGAAAAACGCAGCAACCCTGCTCAAAGACAGCATAGATCCGCGCCTGATTACACTGACCTATGTACGTGGCAGCGTAACCGACACATTGAATATGCGTGTAGACTCCGCCTACCTGATGGGTGTAACCGCCTGTCTCGTCACAGACCGCCTGCTCCCTATGGTGAAAAAAGAATATACTTTCTTCGAATCCTTCCCGGCAGGTGTCTCCCTCGGCGTAAAAACCCTGAAAGGATATGTAGGAAACATGAAATACCTCTTCTCGAAAGAAGGAGCCAAACAGCTAGGTGGCTTCGGAACGATCGGCAGTATCTTCCCTGCTACATGGGATTGGCACCAGTTCTGGTATATGACAGCCTTCCTTTCCATCATTCTGGCTTTCATGAATATCCTCCCTATCCCCGCATTGGACGGCGGCCACGCGCTCTTCCTCTTCTACGAGATGATAGCTCGCCGCAAACCGAGCGACAAATTTATGGAATACGCTCAAATGACCGGTATGATTCTACTCTTCGGTCTGTTGATATGGGCTAACTTCAACGATATTCTAAGGTTCTTCTTCTAACAGACCAAACGACAGAAGAAAAACATAAAAAACAATCCCGGATGAGAACAGGTATTCACTCCTCTCTCATCCGGGATGCTTTTTTATAGTTGCTTGCCTTTAAATCTTCTAAATCTTCAACATCTTTTTTTCTCTTTCCAAATCCGTTTCATCCAACTTGGGTGAAGGCACTGTGCACGTTTTGATATAATCGCCCTCCTGACAGGTATAATTGTAGTACACCTCCAGTTCCGGAGTGAGCTCCGCTTTCGGCACCAACCGCCCCTCCATTTCCAAAAACTTATGAACATCTGTACAGTCCGACTGTTTCACCAACACGATGCGACGGGCAATCGGATTATGATTGTAGTCCAGGCAGAGATAAAGCCCCTTCAACATATTCGGAAACTCATAATGCGGAAGTTGCAGATAAATAGTCACCAGGGCAAACTGCGGTAAATCCCTTTCGTTGAACATCAGGTAAGAGTTCTGATGATTACTGATAATCCCACTTCCCCAATGCACCGACTTGTACGCGTTAATCATACCGACCTTCACATACTCATTATTCTCGGAAGCACAAATCATATAAGGTTCTATCTTCAGACTATCCGTAGAAGACGACAAACTATAACTAAGATAAATGCCGCTATAATTAAAGACCTCCTGCACAGATTCTTTCGACTCTTTTCCCAGCAACTTGATGAATGAGTTACCGCTCTCCGCTTCTCCCGGCACTTCCGGTTCCATTTCCTGAAGCAACAACCTCACCGACCCTACATTATTTAATAAGCGCTTCTTCGAGACATTATTCACCAATGCCAGCGCCTCATCCAACGCCTCGTCCGGCGTGCGCGTTTTTAACAAGTCAATATAAGCAGGAAGCACACTGGAATATAGAGCAGACAACACACTCGGAGCCATATCCACACGGTCGGCAATCTCTTTCATCTTCACTCCGTTATTGCGCAAATACTCTATTCTTTTATATATCTCTGTCAGTTCATCCATCATTTATCGGTTTATTAATTGATTCCGTTGCAAAGAAATGACTAATGTATTATGATTGTATTGCATGAATATTACATTAATATTTCAGCACATCCAAAGAGCAATATATACGATATGATTCATTGAAATTCATTTTTTCACTTGTTCCAACGCCCTACTTTTGCACCGGAAACAAAAAAATAGCATTATGAATTTCAAAGAAAAACTGTCGCCCTCGGCTCAAAAGAAACTTTCCGATTTACTTTTTATTCTCTACGCGGGAGGAGCAGCATTGCTGTCTTATTCATTAGTCTATGCACTGCGTAAACCGTTCACTGCCGCCACGTTCGACGACATGGAACTGTTCGGCATGGACTATAAGATAGCCACCAGCATCATCCAGATATTCGGATATATGGTATCCAAGTTTATCGGGATCAAACTTATTTCCGAACTAAAGAGAGAAGGTCGCCTGAAATTCATTCTTGTTTCTATTTTAGTGGCCGAGCTCTCTTTGGTTCTTTTCGGATGCCTGCCCCGTCCTTTCAATGTGCTGGCGTTGTTCTTCAACGGACTTTCGCTGGGCTGCATGTGGGGTGTCATCTTCAGCTTCCTCGAAGGACGCCGGGTGACGGACTTGCTCGCTTCCCTTTTTGGACTTAGCATTGCAATCAGTAGCGGCACCGCCAAATCCATCGGGCTTTTCGTTGTCAACAATCTGCACGTCAGTGAGTTCTGGATGCCTGCATTGATCGGTGCGGTAGCATTGCCGCTATTGGCAGGACTGGGTTATCCTCGATCACCTTCCCAAACCAACCGCCGAAGACAAGGCGCTACGTGTGGAACGTGTCACGCTGGATAAGCAACAACGCTGGAGCCTGTTCCGCAGCTTCGCTCCTGTGTTGACCCTGTTATTCTTCGCCAATCTCTTCCTCACTGTTTTACAAGACGTTAAAGAAGACTTTCTGGTGAAAATCATAGATGTCAACGCTGCCGGTCTTTCGCCGTGGGTGTTTGCCAAAGTAGACGGTTTGGTGACACTGATTATCTTAGGAATTTTCTCGACCCTTGCAGTGATGAAAAGCCATATCAAGGTACTGTCAATCCTACTGACCCTCGTCGTTGCCGGCGCAATCACCCTTAGCACTGTGGCTTTCAATTATCATACCTTGCAGCTTTCTCCGCTAGTATGGTTGTTTATCCAAAGCCTCTGCCTCTATTTCTCCTATTTGAGTTTTCAGACGATTTTCTTCGACCGCTTTATCGCTTGTTTCCGTATCAAAGGAAATGTAGGTTTTTTCATTGCAATGGTCGATTCTATCGGCTACACAGGCACAGTAGTGGTATTAGTGGTAAAAGAGTGTTTCAACCCGGATTTGAACTGGCTGGAGTTTTACAATACAATGGCAGGAACAGTAGGCATTGTCTGCACATTTGCATTCACGCTGGCAATGGTATATATGATGCAAAAGTATAAAAGAGGGAAACAGAGTGAGATTGAAATAGGCAAAAACGAAGCCTGTCCCGTTCCTTCTCTCGCTTCTTAACTGAAAAAATAAACCAATATTATATAGAAACAAGAATGAAAAAGATTGAATGTATTATTATGGACTGGGCTGGTACAGCCGTTGACTATGGATGTTTCGCTCCCGTAGCCGCTTTTATCGAGGCATTTGCCGAGAAAGGATTGGTAATTGATGTCGTACAGACCCGCAAACCAATGGGGCTGCCTAAGATTCAGCATATTCGCGAATTGCTGTCAATGCCCGAAGTGAACGAGCAGTTTACTGCCCGCTACCAGCGCGCCTGGACAGAAGAAGACGTAGCAGAACTGAACCGTCTTTTTGAAAAGCATCTTTTTGCCTCTCTCAAAAACTACACAGACCCTATTCCGGGAGTAATTCCCACGTTGGAGAAGCTACGCGCCGAAGGTCTTAAAATAGGTTCGACTACCGGATACACCCGTGAAATGATGGATGTAGTTCTTCCCGCCGCACAAGCAAAAGGATATCGCGTAGATTATTGTGCCACGCCCAACCTGCTTCCTGCCGGACGTCCCGCCCCTTATATGATTTTCGAGAACTTGACGAAACTGGCAGTCTCCAGCCTCGACGCTGTCGTAAAAGTAGGAGACACCATTGCGGATATTCGCGAAGGAGTCAACGCAAAAGTGTACAGTGTAGGCATCATTCTTGGCAGCAATGAGATGGCACTTACCGAAGCGGAAACCAAAGCAATGCCTGCTACCGAACTCGAAGCACGCATTGCCGATGTAAAAGAACGTATGCTCGCCGCAGGTGCTTCTTATGTGATACGCACCATCGAGGAGCTTCCCGCATTGATTGAAACGATTAATGCTAACAAGGTTGAAGCTATCAATGCTAATAAGGTTGAAACAATCAACGCTAATAAGTAACTTCTGCTGCCACACAAGAAAGCAAGAACAATCGAAATTAATTTTTTATTTACCCATTTCTAAAGAATATATCATTATGAAACCATATTTGTTATTAACTCCCGGACCTCTAACTACCTCTGAAACAGTAAAAGAAGCCATGATGACCGACTGGTGCACATGGGACGAAGACTACAACCTCGGTATCGTTCAGGAACTCCGCAATGAGCTGGTAAACATCGCCACTAAAAATCCGGAGGAGTACACTTCTATTCTTTTGCAAGGAAGCGGTACCTACTGCGTGGAAGCCGTTTTAGGCGCTACTATCACCCCGAAAGACAAACTTTTGATTTGCAGCAACGGAGCTTATGGCGACCGCATGGGCAACATTGCAGAATATTATCACCTCGACTACGATATGCTGGCTTTTGAAGAAACAGAGCAGGTGTCTGTTGAATACGTAGACGACTATCTTAGCAATAATTCCGACATCACTCATGTTGCTTTCGTGCATTGCGAGACAACAACCGGTATCCTGAATCCGATCAAAGAACTGGCTCACATCGTCAAAATGCACGGTAAAAAGCTGATTGTAGACTGCATGAGCAGCTTCGGAGGCATCCCTTTAGATGTAAATGAACTAGGTATCGACTTCCTCATCAGCAGTTCCAATAAATGTATTCAGGGTGTACCGGGATTCGGATTTATCATCGCCCGCCGTTCGGAATTGAAGCATTGCAAAGGGGTGGCACGTTCTCTTTCTCTGGACATCTACGACCAATGGGAAACAATGGAAAAGGGACACGGCAAATGGCGTTTCACTTCGCCGACTCATGTGGTACGCGCTTTCAAGCAAGCGTTAACCGAATTGATTGAAGAAGGAGGCGTAGAAGCACGTTACCAACGTTACTGCGAAAATCACCGTATCTTGGTAGAGGGTATGCGTGCACTCGGATTCGAAACGTTGCTCGAAGATGAAATCCAGTCACCTATCATTACCTCTTTCCTTTATCCACATGAAGGATTCGACTTCAAGGCTTTCTATTATGCTTTGAAGAGCAAAGGATTCGTGATTTATCCGGGAAAGATTTCGAAAGCTGATACTTTCCGAATCGGAAATATCGGCGACGTACATCCGGAAGATTTCCGTCGTCTGGTAGAAGCAATCCGTGAAACTGAATACTAGAAAATCACATTCATCAAGCTAATCTTGAATGATGATAATAATGTAAATTCGAAATAGGAACTCCTTCATGACTTTGCCTCCTTACGGGAAGAAGAAGAATGAAAATTCAAGAAATTATATCGAATTCACCGTATAATAATGTGTTGTATGTTTCAATGAAGTTCTGAAAAATTGGAATCGTTTTTACATTCCTTTTTTCAGGACTTCATTGTTTTCTCTTTTCAGAACTTGGATGGCAATATAGAATCGCGGAGACGCTTACCGTTGTTCTCTCTTTCAAGACGTCGTTGTTCCCTCTTTCAGGACTTCGTTTTTCTTTTCAGAGTGGAAGGCTGCGATAGTCTCAAGCTGCTGACGATAGCCGCCACAACAGCAAATCCACTTCCTACCATAAGGCAGACAGCCGTACTCCGGTCATGAGCGACGAAGCTGAAAAGTAATGCGACCAATGTTGTCCCGGTGGTCTGTCCCAACAGGCGGGCCATTCCCAACATACCACTGGCTCCGCCCGAACGTTGCGTAGGAGCGGAAGAGATAATCGTACTGTTGTTCGGTGTCTGGAACAATCCGAATCCTGCACCACACAGCATCAAACGCAGTATGATACTAATATCGGACGACTCGGCAGTCAGACTGGAAAGCGAGAAAAGTCCGACGGCAAACAGAGCCATCCCGACACTTCCCAAGATACCGGGGTGGATGCGCTCGACAAGATATCCTGCCAACGGAGCCGTGACAAGCGTAGCCAACGGCCACGGTGTGAGTAGAAGTCCGGTCATGACTTCGCTGTGTCCCAAAGTGTTCTGGAGGAAAAAAGGCAAAGAAACCATCGCTGTCATTTGTGCTATGAAAGAACAGATGGAAGTCAGGATGGACAGCCGGAAAATCGGAATCCGCAGCAGATCAAGAGGGAGCAGCGGGGTGGTCTGCGTCAGTTGTCGGCGCACGTAGTAGGTACCGACCACTGCCAACACAATCAGTTGAATGAAAAGGAAGTCCATTTTCTCATGGTGGGCAAATCCGTCCAGCGTGTAAATGAGCAGACCGAAAGTGACCGCATTCGCGATGGCACTGATATAATCGAATTTACGTTTCGTACGTTCCTCCTGTCGTGGCAGATGTTTGATGCCGAGAAGCAATGCAGTGAGTCCTAACGGCACATTGATGGCAAACAACCAGTGCCAACTGGCAATGGAAAGAATACCACTCGCCACAGATGGTCCGGCGGCAGCCGATATGGCGACTACCATTGCATTGATCCCCATCCCCCGCCCGATCTGGCTCTTCGGATAGATGTAACGCAACTGTGCCGTATTCACACTAGTGATGGCGGAAGCGCTGAACCCTTGAAAGATACGGGCAACCGTCAAAGTCCAAAACGAATCGGACAAGGCACAGATCAATGAAGTGACGCAAAACAGTCCGATGCCCGAAAGAAAGACTTTCCGGTAACCGATGATTTCACCCAAAGCGGAAAAAGACAGTAGCGATATAACGATGGCCAGCTGATAGCCGTTGATAATCCAGGTGGTTACAGCGGGAGAAGTCCCAAAATCATGTGAAAGTGTAGGTAGTACGATATTGACGATGTTAATATCCAGTACTGACATACAAAGAGCAAAGCCGACAGACACCACCGCCCAAATACGTTTAGGCATTGGCAAGCCATCGGTCTCATCGTTTTTTTGAGTTGGATTTATTGGTTGTACCATAAAAACTTATTCTTGTAAGTAGTCGTTTATTTCTTCACCATCAAGCAGACACAAACACAGACGCAAGCCCCACCGGCTACAAAAAAGCGCCGCGTTACTCTGTGATGAAAAATGATTCACTTGGTTTCGTAAAGGTAAACAAAACAACGGTACAGGTGTTTTTGTTTCCTTTGAAAAATAAGTTTTTTTAGTGCTCAACTACTGGATTCAACTTACTCCAAATGTCGAGTTACATTTACTTCAGCTTCAAAATCCGCTGATTACTGCTTCCCCTGAACTCCAGATATGGAGAGAAAAGAGCCTGTTCGAAGCGTCCGTCCACCAATACATCAATATAATCAAGAGCGGCACTCAAACGAGGCTGCGCCTTAATTTCTTCGTATGTGTATCCGGTGTAGCACCACACGTTCATCCCTGTTTCCTCTTTCACCCGTTTCAGCAAAAGCAGGAACGCTTCCGGATGAAAAAACGGATCACCACCGGAAAAAGTAACGCCGTCCAACAAAGGATTCGCTTTGATTTCACGGATGATGGACTGTATTTTCTCCTCCGTCAGTTCTTCCCCTGCTCCCGGATTCCAACTCTCCGGGTTGTGGCAACCGGGACAATGATGGGAGCAGCCGGCAAGATAAATAGAATACCTGATACCTTCACCGTCAACGATCGTTTCAGAATAAGTTCCTAGTAAATTCACTTCTTTAATAGCTAATGAAAAATAAAGATTTGAGAATGGATGATAACCATATAAATGTGGAATAAATACTCGTTACAGAACAGTACAAGATGAGAGTAACGTGCTGCAAGCAATAACCGAATAATGGATAATGAACCGTAACGCTTTCATCAAGCACCGTTCATTATCCATTCATCAATTATCAAACATTTATTCTACAAATGTTTTACACGGTCCTTCTCTTCTGCCCGCTTGGCAGAGTTCCAAGAGCTTAAATCGCCCGTCAGATAACCGGTGATACGGCGCATACGGAGAATACTTTCACTCTGGCATACAGGGCATTTATCGAAGATAACTCCCTTGTAACCACAGTTATGACAAGTGTCTACCGGGTGATTGATAGAGCCGTATCCAATTCCTTCGTCGTGCATCACTTTCACAATCTTGGCAATGGCACGCACATTCTTCTGCGCTTCACCGTCCAGCTCCACATACGTGATGTGTCCGCCGCGTGTAATAGCGTGGAACGGAGCTTCACGCTTGATTTTCTCAACGATGCTGATCGGTTCTTTCACGTCTACGTGGAAAGAGTTGACATAATAGTCGCGATCTGTCACTCCGGGGATTTTTCCATATTTCCGGCGGTCCATTTTCGTGAAACGTCCCGAAAGTCCTTCGGCAGGAGTAGCCAGAACGGAGTAGTTCAGGTTATATTTCTCTTTATATTCGTCTACCACTTTATTCATTTCCATCACCGCTTCATACAGCGTGTCCCATGCTTTCTGGCTGTGTCCGTGACCTTGTCCGTAGAGAGCCACCATCGCGTTATGCCCGCCGATAAATCCGATCCCCAGTGTACCGCTGCGCAAGGCGTCTCCTACCTGTTCATTCGGATTCAGTTCGCCACCGCCTTTCCACACATTATTTCCCATCATGAACGGGAACTGGCGTGCCAGGGCCGTACGCTGATACTGATAACGTTCGTAAAGCTGGTCAGCTACGAGCGCAGACATTTGGTGTACAGATTCGATGAAAATTTCTTTTGCTTTTTGTTCGATGGCGTCCTTGTTGCGTTCATCTTCTACCAGATTTTCCGCTTTGATACGGGCTTCGATAGCCAGTCTTGGCATATTCAGTGTGGTGAACGAAAGATTGCCACGTCCTAAAGAAGATTTTTCTCCGGCCACATTTTCAAAAACACGGGTACGGCAGCCCATTGTTGCCAGTTCGTAAATGTAACGCTGCGGATCGTCGGCTTTCCATTTCTCGTTCTTGTTGAAAGGTGTGTCGAGGAACATGAAGTTCGGGAACAACGCTTTCGCAGTAGTCTGGCAAGCCTTTAATAACAAGTCGAAGTTGGGAGCCTCGTAACTGTCGGTCATTGCCTCTTCGATGTTCTCCGCTTTCATTGCTTTCTCAAAGTCTTTCTCCGAGTAAGAAACGCCGTCTTTCACCTTGAATATCTGGATAGGGAATACGGGCACTTCTCCTCTGGTGCCGAGGCCTTCAATGGTAGCTTTCAGCAGTTCTTCGATTACCATGCGGCCTTCGGCAGAAGTGTCCGTTCCGTAGTTGATGGAACTGAATACCACTTGGTTACCGCCACGAGAATGCATCGTATTCAGGTTGTGGATGAATCCTTCCATTGCCTGATGTGTATCTTTACGGGTCTGCTGGTAGGCTTTTTCGACGATGCGGGCAAGGTGTTCCTTATCTATAATGATCTGTAAAGCGACCAGAGCGATGCGCAATGTTTCGCGTTCGGCCTCGGTGGACTTGATAGACGGAAGGTATTCTTTAATCAACGTGCGGATGGATTTTTCATCGGCCTGATTTCCGTTTTCCATAGCCACATAGAAGTTGATGAATGATGCCAGATGCTTGCGGAAAGATTTGGCCACTCCTTTTGCCATGAAGAAATCGAAAGCCGGAATCGCCTGTCCGCCATGCTGCTCATTTTGGTTGGTCTGAAAAACGATGGTGGCCAACGTGGCATAACTCTGTATGGACTGCGGCGTACGCACCGTACCGTTCTTGGTATGGAATCCCCGGTTGAAGATGTCCTCCAAATCATATTGTACGCAAGTGGTCGTCTTGGTGGGATAGTAATCGAGGTCGTGAATGTGTATGTCGCCTTCCCGGTGTGCCCGTCCATAACGAACCCCGACCAAATATTTATAGGCATAATCTTTCGTGACCTCCGAGGCGAATGTCATCATTTGCCCTGCCGGTGTATGAGACGACATATTAGCATTGCTCAGGTTTACGTCGTTCTTCTCGACCGCCACGATACCGTCCATCACCTGCTTCATCGATGTGCGCTTTTCACGTTCTTTGGTACGCCACTCCCGATAAATGATAAATTTCTTCGCTACCGAGGGATTGCGCATCATCAATTTGCGCTCTACCAAATCCTGAATCTCTTCTACCGAGATATTCTCCCTATCGATGGCAGCGGCAACCTCGGCCGTAACTTGTTTAATAGAGGTCTCGTCGTCGTTCATACCGTCGGCACGATAAGCCTTAGCGATAGCCCGCTCGATTTTCTCAATCGAGAAGTTCTCTTTGGATCCATCACGTTTCGTAATGGTAATACATGCATAGTCCATGCTGATTGTTATTAAAGATTCGATACTGCGAACGCCTCCTCGAACGTTCATTTGCTTCTCTCCCACTTCGGCAGGTCTTCTGACTTTTCCCAATCCGAAAACGCCTTCCCGATATTCAGAAACAGATTCTTTATCAGTGGCCTGTGTCAACGGACTTTTGCAGGAATTACAGCAGCGGGACTGTCCGGGATTCACACCCGATTCCCTTTTTATCGATTGTGCCTCACAGCGACAACCGAACCGAAATGCGAGTGTAAAGGTACATAAATTCTTTCCAAGAAAACAACAAATCTACACACAAAAGTTTCCTGTTTTGGAAAACTTTTAGGATTATTTTATCAAGAAAGTTTCCCAAAACGGGGAATTATTGCCCATCAATATAGCACTTTTATTTTTTCTGAAACTACTCGAAAAGATAGTATTTTCATA
>ENA-OPWC01002259-OPWC01002259.1-human-gut-metagenome-genome-assembly--contig:-NODE-2259-length-10987-cov-2.188438_pt1 | contig 10987 bp, 5 predicted proteins | sample MGYA00241504_ERZ502000 | MGnify/ENA primary metagenome ERZ502000 (study PRJEB25962, sample SAMEA2042005) | human gut metagenome | biome: human gut; feature: human-associated habitat; material: faeces...
CGGCGGTCGCCATATAAAGCACCTCCTCCGCCGGCATGCAGGAAGCGTCCCGTTCCCTGAGTTTTGCCAGTCCTGTCACAAGAAACATCTCCCGGAACATGTCCAGACAGTTGTTGCTCGCCGGTCCATCCGTACCGATCGCAAGATTGATTCCCTCATCCAGCAGTCTTTTGACCGGGCAGATACCGGAAGCAAGCTTTGTGTTCGAACCGGGGTTCGTCACTACCGACATGTGATGTTTTTTCAATATCTCAATATCTTTCTCCTCCAGCCAGACACAGTGATAACCGCCGCCGCCATGTTCATACAGCCCCAGACTTTCTGTAAACTGCATTGGTGTCATTCCCCAGCGTGCCTTACACTCTGCCACCTCGCGCTCTGTCTCAGAATTGTGCGTCCAGACCGGTGCGTGATACTTGTCCGCAATCTTGGCAACCCCCTCAAGCAGTGGACGCGATGTTGTGTATTCTGCATGAAATCCCGGCACATAGGAAGTGAGATCACTCAGCCCGTTGATTCTTAAATAATTCTCCTCCAGCACTTCCAGACTGTCGGTAAAATTGTTCAATCCACTGGTAAAAACAGTCCGGAAACCTGTATCCACATAGGCATTGATATGATAGTCCTGCATAATGTACATATCAAAATTTGAGGTGATACCACTCGTCAGGTACTCCATAATTCCGAGGATTGCAAGCCAGTAAGTATCCTCCCCTTTCAGCCTTGCCTCGTTTGGGAACACTTTCTGCTGCAGCCATTCCTGCAGTGGAAGATCATCTGCAAAAGATCGTAAAAATGTCATCGGCGTATGCGTATGTGCATTCTTAAATCCCGGCATTAAAAGATTTCCCTTCGCATCGATCTCCCGGTCCCAGATAATGATATCATCTTCTTTGCAGACAGCAGAAGTATCTGTGCCATCCCCGATATAACAGATATGGTCTCCTCTTACCCAGAGTTCCCCCTCCGTCACCTCAAAGGTGTGATCTGCTTTCGTCAATAATATTTTTGCATGATAAAAACGAATGTTCATACCGATCCCCCACTTTTATCACTGCCTGTATCCTGCAGCAGAATGCCCCACTTTGGACATCCGATCGTCATAAATTGCAGTGTGCGCCGGAAAAATCTATGATTTTCCCGACGATAAACACTGCTCGTTATTCTTAAATCTTACCAAATTTCACAGGATAATGCAAACCATTCCACCGTTATTATCATTCACGATTTTCTGCATGGTATCCTGTAATTTCAGCTGGCATTCATCGTCCATCATGGCAATTTTATTCCGGATTCCATCCTCCATCAGCTCACCGATCGATTTACCGAAAATATTAGTTTTCCAGACACCCTCCTCACTCTGCTGTCCCTCCCGGATGTAACGGATCAGGTCATTCGCCTGATCTTCACTTCCCACGATTGGAGCGATTTCCGTCTCAATATTGGCACGGATCATATGGATGGATGGGGAAACTGCCTTAATTTTTACACCAAACTTGTTTCCATGGTGGATCAGTTCCGGCTCCGCAAGTTCAATGTCCTTTAACCCCGGATTCACAACACCATATCCTTTCATCTGCACTTCCTCAAAAGCCCCTGCGACTTTCTCATAAGATTCTTTCCTCGCCGCCATCTCGCGGATCATCGAGATCAGTTCATACTCACCATGGATAGGAACTCCTGCAAGTTCACTCATATTTTCATAGTAATACGGCTCTGCAACCTCCATCTGTATTTTCACACAGCCGCAGGCGAGATCCATCTCATCCATTTTAATCTTTGAAATGCAGTCTCCCGGTTCTGACTGCTGCTGGTAAACGTCTTTCGTGCGCTCCATATGACTTAAAATATCCGATGCCTGTGCAATGATCTCACTTTTTACCGGATGATCAGCGGAGAGCATTTCCGTCCATTTCGGGATAAAAAATTCCACCCGTTCAATCGGAAATTCATACAGCACACTCTCTAAAATTTTTAAGACATCCTCTCTGCGCAGCTGCTCACAGTTGACCGGCACAGCCGTTGTCTGATATTTTTTTTCCATCTCCGACGCAAGTTTTATTGTCTCCTGCGCATAAGGTTTTGCCGAATTTAACAGGATCACAAACGGCTTTCCGATATTTTTCAGTTCCTGAACGGTTCTCTCTTCTGCATTTATGTAATTTTCCCGTGCCAGTTCTCCGATTGTTCCGTCGGTCGTCACTACAATGCCGATCGTCGCATGGTCTCTGATGACCTTCTCGGTTCCGATCGATGCTGCCTCCGCAAATGGGATTTCCTGGTCTGACCACGGTGTCTTTACCATTCTGCTTCCATTTCCTTCCATATGTCCCACTGCCCCGTCCGCCAGAAAACCGACACAGTCGATCAGTCTTACACGCAGCTTTAATGGCTCTTCTTCCGTCTTAAAATCAGAGAGCCGGATCTCCGCCGCCTGCTGTGGAATGAATTTTGGTTCCGTCGTCATAATGGTTTTTCCGGCTGCCGCCTGCGGAAGTTCATCCATGGCTCTCTCTTTTTCTGCTTCTCCTTCCATAAAAGGAAGTACCATCAACTCCATAAACCGTTTGATGAAGGTGGATTTTCCAGTGCGCACCGGACCTACGATCCCGAGGTAAATCTCCCCGTTGGTACGATTTCTGATATCCCTGTAAATGTTATACTCTTTATTTCCGCTATAATTGTCCATAAAAAAATTCCCTCCATATGTTATCACATTGTATGAAGGGAATTTTTGTTTTATTCGTATTTATTCGATCACCACATCACATGCAGTTTTTTGGGCAGACATTGAAAGTGCATCTCTGTGACATCCCCACAGTACTCTCCGTCTGCATGAAGTACCATAGGTGTTTTCAGCTTCAGGTCATATTCCTTACAGTTTGTCACCTCAAACCCTCTGATCCGCAGATGATTGGCTGTCACAAGCAATGGCAGACATAAAAAAGTGCGCCATTTCGGGATTCCCCACGCCATACACACCGAAAGCTTTCCGTCCTGCGCATCTGCCCCCGGTGCCATCGGCACACCGCCGCCCTCAGCCCGGAAATTCATTGCCGCAGCGAAAATCATTTTCTTATGGTTTTTCTGTCCTTTTCCATCAAAAACTGCACCTGCATCTGTTGTCTGCATGGTAAATAACGACTGTACCGTCAGAAACAGATAGGTAAGCTTTCCGAGATGCAGCTTATTCAAAGCGTCTTTTACCTTGGACTTCAAAGCCTTCTTGCAGACTAATGCATCCAGTCCTGCCCCGGCACTGATTGCAAATAATCTCGGCTTCTCACAGCCGTTCCAGCTCACCTGCCCCAGATCCATCACATAATCTTCCCTGCAGTTTAAAATATGCCCGATCACCTCTGTAGGCGTTCCCGTGATTCCAAGTCCCCTTGCAAGGTCATTGCCGGAACCGGTCGGGATCACACCAAATCGTACCTTCTCAAAATGCGTCATTCCGTTGATGACTTCATTTGCAGTCCCATCACCACCTACCACGACAAGTTGAATGTCATCCGCTCCACATTCACAGATGTCATGTGCCAGTGAAAAGGCATGCCCCTCATATTGGGTGACGTATGATTCGTAAGCAATGTTTTTCTTTTTTAAAACTGCTTCCGCTTCTTTCCAGATCTTTGCGCCTTTACCGCTTCTGGAATGCTCATTCACTATAAAACATAGCATATTCGCGGCTCTCCTTTCCTCTCTTCTTATCCTCATACATCCGTTCATCCGCGTCATGTACTATTTTTAAGATATCGATTCCGTTTCCCTCCGCTGTACCGGTTGCACTCGAAACCCTGAGACCACCTTCTTCCCTGTGTCTTGCAAGTTTGTCCCTGACATTCTGGATGATCTGCTCTGCCTCCTGTTTCTCCGGATTTTCGATGAGCATGACAAATTCATCCCCACCGATACGATATGCCTTTTTCCGGCTATCTGTCTGTGCATAGATTGCACCGGACATTGTCTCGATCAGTTTATCTCCCATGCCATGTCCCATGCGGTCGTTGATCTCTTTCAGATTATTGATATCCCACAAAACCACGGCGACACGCTCCACCATCGTATAGTAATTGGCAAGCATATCTTCATATTTATTCTTATTATAAAGCCTTGTTGCAGAATCGACCTCCTTGCGGTAGGTAAGTTCCGCAATCCTGTAAGCATCCTCCCGCATGCTGCCAATGGTATGCTGGATGATCATCACGAACACAAATAGGATCAGAAGCTGCGGTAATATCCCGTAAACTATAATGACCACAACCGGCATCTTTGAAAAAGGGAGCTTCGCAAATCCATCTGCCAGTTCCGCCATGTACCATGTTCTTGTATGATTTCCCTGCAGCAGCAGGTTCAGATCACAGATCCCATAATAAAATCCCACGATCATGCTGACCGGCAGCAGAAAAACTTCCAGTGCATATGACAGCCATAACACGGATTTCTCTTTATACTGAACTGCCACGATGAGTGGGAACACATACGCCAGAACCATATGGTAACTGAACATAAGGTTCATTGCTGCTGAAATTATGCAGATGCCGGTCACAAAAAAACACTTCATACGCTCATCCGATGGATCTGCTTTAAAAAATAAGATCACAGACGCAATAAAAAAACCTGTGGAAATTGCATACGTCACACTGAACACAATTGCGTTTGCTGTCGGAAAACGTCCAAACGCCAGTCCCCAGACCGCCGTCAAAACAATAAACGCTCCGACCATCTCCCACAGTGTCTTCTTATTGATCTCGATCTCCTGCTGCGCTAATTCCTCATTATAATGTTCCCCAAAATTAGTCATCTTCTGTCCCTCATACTCCTGTAATTATCCCACGCCTGTAATTATCAGGTACTTCTGATCCTTTTCTGTCCAACGATAAGTACCCTGATACCATAATCTCCACTACATATAGCAAAGTATATCACAAAACGTTATATTTCTGTGAACTTTTTTTATATTTTTCTGTTTTTTAACATTTTATAGAGTTATCGTGGAATACTATTTGCCGTACACAGTGCTCCCCAGCCTAACACCGGATTCGGGTAAACTGTAAAACCCGGCAGTTTGCGCGCCCCACGGATCAGGTAAGCTTTCATTTTTTCCCCGTAAAGATAGGCATCGTTGCCGTTTACAATGCCCCACTGCATCAAAAGTGCTGCACTTCCGGTCACAAACGGTGTCGCCATGGATGTTCCGGTACGCACCTGATAGCCGCCGCCCGGTGCGCAGGACATGATCTCCACCCCCGGAGCCACAAGATCGGGCTTTACCTGATTGGTTGCCCTCGTATAACCTCTCCCGGAAAATGCAGCTGCCTGGTCAAATCTCGCATCGTATGCCCCGACAGTGATCACTTTCGTCGCTGTAGAGGGAATCGTGAGAGTTGTCTCCTCCACCGGATTTAAAAATCCCGTTCCGCTGTTTAACACATTTCCTGCCGGAAGCCACATGTCAAACGCGCCGTCTGTAATCCGGATGGGAGTGAGCCTGATCTTCCAGATTCCATCGTCAATGTAACTGCCCACTGGGATAAAATCCAGATAAATTTCCTGGTAGGGATTGTACGGACTTGGTTCTCCATAATACACCAGAAGGTTTGTTTCTCCTAACTGAAATCTCTGGGTTCCCTGTATCCGCTGCAATGGTCCGATCGCAGTTCCGCCCGGATGGATCACAGAGACACCGATTTCATCCACATAATTTTTCCAGATCTGCAAATTTAAGGATGCCTCATACGCGCTCACCGCGATCTCAACCTCCTGCTCCTCATTCAGCGTCAGTTTTCCCGCTGTATGGACTGCTGCGCTCCCTTCATTGCCACTGCCGATCACAATAGACGTTTTCCAGTAATTCGCCATGTCATCCAGATAGGTCTCTATCAGTGAATTCCCGGAATGGGAACCGTAATTATTGCCAAAGCTTAGATTTAATGCAATTGGTTTTCCATACTGCCTTGCTCTCGCAATACAGAAATCCACAGCACTCATCAGTTCCGTTGTTTTCGGAAACGAAGTCTCTCTCGGCACACCAAGTTTCACAACGATCAGTTCACTCTCATATGCCACGCCACGGTACCGCCCATTGGAAGCCCTGCCATTTCCTGCCGCAATGCCTGCAACATGCGTACCATGCCCGGATGCATCCCTGCTCGGGCAGATTGCGTACCGCTCCTGCTCACTCTCCTGCCTTAACGCCAGATTAATCGTCTCACGCTCGTAGACCGTGTCAAGCGTCTGATCCCACAGCACAGCAATTCTTGTCGTTCCGTCACTGTTGCAAAAATCCGGATGCGCATAGTCAATTCCGGAGTCAATGACTGCCACAAGCACCTCTTTTCCTGTCAGATTACTTGTCGGACTTGTACCCTGCCCGGTCTGCAGCGGATTGATGCAGGAACTTCTTTTTCCGTTTTCCACCGAAAAAAAAAGTCGTTTTGGTTTCTCCATATATTCAATTTCAGGCATGGATGCGACAAGCTCTACCAACGGCTGCGGAATCCTTAAAATAGCATATTCATTTGTGAGGTTATAAATTCCAATCTGAGCCTGTTCCTCCGGGAAACGCTCCGACAGCTTCTGCCGCAGTTCCTCTGTCGTTCCAAAAAATTTTACGATCACCTCCCAGCTATCATCTGCAACATCATATCCTACATCCAGATTCAGGGACTTTTCCCGTTCCTCCCGCGTGGCATCCAATGCCAGATTTAATATATTTTCTATCTTTCCACAGTTTTCCTTCATGCGTTTTTCCGTTTTTTCTCTATTCTATGCATGAATCCATCCCCTTAGCATAAACTAAACCAAAATAGAATGCGATCAGAATGTAAGGAAAAATATATGTGTGGAATTGCAGGTTTTTATAACGCAGAAGGAAATTATCAACAACAGAAAGAAAAATGGGCATCTGTGCTGACTTCCATGCACGAATGTCTTGCGCACCGTGGAAATGATGAGTCCGGGATCTATCTGTCAGATATGACCGGTCTCTCCCACGCGCGCTTAAGTATCCGCGACATTGTCACCGGGAAACAGCCGATTATACGCCAAAAGAACGGAAAGGAATACGCGATTGTATACAATGGCGAATTATATAACACCGGGGAACTCGCCCGTGACCTGCGGCAGTCCGGCTATGAATTTTCGACGACTACGGACACCGAAGTCATTCTTTATGCCTATATGCAGTACGGCGCCAGTTTTGTCCGGAAACTGAATGGAATTTTTGCCTTTGCCATCTGGGATGACAACAAAAAACAACTTCTCTTATACCGTGACCGCGTAGGAATCAAACCGCTTTTTTACTCGTTTGTATCCGGACAGCTCCTGTTTGCCTCTGAGCCAAAGGCACTTTTTTGTTTTCCGGGATTCACTCCGAGGGTTTCTATGGATGGCATGCGCGAAGTTCTCGCGATCGGACCTGCCCGGACCATGGGAAATGGAATTTTTGATGATGTAAACGAAGTGCTTCCCGGACATTATCTCATTTTTTCTGAAAATACGATGTCCGATCACACTTACTGGGATCTGTTCCGCGCCCCGCATACCGATTCCTATGAACAGACAGTGGAAACTGTCTCTTTTCTTCTGCGCGATTCCGTGACCAGACAGATGGTATCCGATGTTCCGGTGTGCACGTTTTTGTCCGGCGGCATTGACTCAAGCATTGTCACCGCGATTGCCTGCCGTTACATGGAAAAACACGGTGAAACCTTAAATACTTTTTCCTTTGATTTTAAGGACAATGACATTTATTTTAAATCCAACGCCTTTCAACCGGAGCGTGATCTTCCTTATGTCAGGATCATGTTAGATCACTATCACACAAACCACACGTATCTGGAATGCGATGAAAACACGCTCTTTTCCGCACTCAGAGATGCCGTCGACGCAAAGGATTTTCCGGGTATGACAGACGTGGACTCCTCACTGCTCTACTTCTGTTCCCTTGTAAAAAAACACAATAAGGTCGCACTGACCGGTGAATGTGCCGATGAGATTTTCGGCGGATATCCGTGGTTTTACCGGGAAGATCTTTTATCCAGAGATGGCTTTCCGTGGTCCGCGGATATGTCTATGCGAACGCTGTTTCTTAAAGACTCCTTCATAAAAGATCTCGATCTTGCCGCCTACTCCCACGACCGTTACCAGACTTCTTTAAACCAGGCACCACACCTTTCAGACGAGACGGAAACCGAGCGGAAACGCTATAATATCGCTTATCTGAACATCAAATGGTTTATGCAGACACTGCTCGACCGCATGGACCGCACAAGCATGTACTCCGGTCTGGAAGCCCGTGTTCCATTTGCCGACCACCGCATCATCGAGTATGTGTTTAATGTTCCGTGGGAAATGAAATACCAGAACGGTGTCGAGAAAGCACTGCTCCGTGACGCATGTAAAGACCTGCTCCCAGAGGAGCTTTTGCACCGGAAAAAGAGCCCTTACCCGAAAACCTATCATCCGGGCTACGAAAAGCTTCTGATCTCGGAGATGCGTCACATCCTCGACCAGCCGGATGCACCAATCAAGTCCTTTATCGACACAGCAAAACTCGAAAACTTCTTAAAGGCACCGGCCGAATACGGAAAGCCCTGGTTCGGACAGCTGATGGCAGGTCCGCAGCTGCTCGCCTACTTCATCCAGATCAACTACTGGATGCAGAAATACCACCTGAATCTGTAATTTCCGGATGAGTGGAAACGCAGCCCCGGCTGTCCGGTCTGGCAGTCTGCCGGGTTATATCATTTATGTATGCATGGAAAGGAAGCGGGGCGCAGAATGAAACTTTCGTGAAAAATTGCGTAGATTTATCAATGTTTCTTTTTTGACTGCTGGTTTATGTACATTCATCAATGGACAATCCGCGCAATATGTCCGTTTCAGACACACACTCGTTAGCTTTCTCTAGTGTGCGTAAATGCCAGAATCAGCATCGTTTATTGCAGGGCAAAAATCAAAAGGAAAACCGGGTGATTTTTGCCCTGCTTCTCTGCTGATCTTCTGGCATGTAACGCACACACGAGAAACCTAAGACGAGTGTGTGTCATGAAACGGACATATTGCGCGGACTGTCCATTGCTGAATGAATATAAACAATGAGAGCAGTCAAAAAGGAAATATTGATAAATAAGCAATTTGAACAAGTTTCATTCTGCGCCCCGCTTCCTTTCCATCATCTCAGTTATGAAAATCCGGCAGACTGCCAGACTGGACAGCCGGGACAACGCTTTTATTTATTCGGAAAGTACTTTGTTCAGGATGTCTGCGAGCGGAACCATGGCGTTTTTTGCCTCCTGCACGGTGTTGGTCTGCGCCCCGACCTCGACGAGCAGTGTTTTCGGACAGTAATGCATGTTGAAGCGGTAACCTTTGAGGTAAATTTTTCTTGTGTATCCTGGGTAGTATTCTGCTGCGGTAAGCTGCATCTGAAATGAAAATGCCAGATTATCCGCTATGTATGGATTGTACAGATAGCCGATATCCCCCAGTTTGGTCGTTCTGCTCAATCCGTTAAAAAACATTACTTTTGCCATGTCCGTTCCATTCACATTCGTGACAAGCCTTGTGTTCTCCCCCACGCCATCCCGGTGCAGATCTATGACCACGTCAATGCTCGGATTGTCTGCCAGTATCTGCTCTAATGCCGGTGCTGCTTTGGAATACGCCTTATCACGGATGGTATCATATTCCCCGGTGTCGTGGATGACATTGTATCCATATTGCTGTGTCAGCAATTCTGTCAGATAATCCCCAACGCCCACAACCGTAGTTGAGCGGTCTCCGGGAATAGAATCCGCATACCCTTCCAGTGAATGGGTATGATAAATTAAGATTTGTGGCGTACTCGCATCATGTGCGATTTTCATATTTTTTCCAGAGAGTGCTGCCACATTTAACTGATCACTTTTTACAGTTGTAGTACTGTCCACCTGATAAAAATTCTGCACAAGATAATCAAAATCGTTTAATTTATCCAGAGAATATTCGACTGCTTTCTGTGTTGCTGCTATGGGCGGTGCAACTGTGAGAGATGTCTGCTCTGCGGAGTTGGATGTTTCCTGCGAGGTGTCCGGGTTCTGTGCATTTGCAGCTGCCTGTGAATTGTCGGTGCTCTGCGCGTTATCTGCCGGCTGTGAACTGTCTGTATTCTGTGCATTATCTGTGTCCCCATTGTTTTGCATCACAACCTGTCCGTTCTCATCCACGTAGTTCTCGTCCAACGCTTCCATCGCAAGGATCATCTCATAGGAAAGCGTGCTCTCTGCATCAGTTTCATAAGATTGTATCTGAACCGTATAATCTGCAATTGGAAATAATATTTTCTCCACTTTGGCAAGAAAATGGTTACCGTTTTCCGTCTCTTCATATTGAAGCCCCGGTGCCAGCACATCCACCACTGCTGCCCCAGCCATTTTTAGAGTTTCCTTTTTCCCGGTACTCCAGAGTTGCTGCCGCTGTGCAAAAAATGTTACAAGCGCCGTCACTGACAGCATTCCCATCAGATATTTTCCATATTTATTTTTAAATCTTCTTTTTTGATAACTTCTATAACCATGAAAATACATAATACAACTTATGCCAGTTTCCATTCATTATGCAAAAATGTTGTGATCGATCAAAGCGATATTTAACCCCTCTGATATAGTAAAACTTAATCTTTTGACAGATTCATCAATATCTTTTGGTGTTACAAACATTGCATTCAAATGTGGAGATAAAAGTTCTCTTGCCAGCTCATGCTTTTCAATTTCATCCAGACCTGCCAGCCCATTTCCCACACTTTTTAGCTGCGCTGACTCCCGCATGGCTCCGATTAAGTCACTCATAGTATCCGAAACTATCGTTGCGGCATCTACTACGGTAGGAATTCCTATGGCAATTACCGGAATTCCCATGCTTTCTTTATTAATGGCGTGCCTGTGATTGCCCACACCGGAACCGGGATTAATTCCGGTATCCGTAATCTGGATGGTACGGTTCA
>ENA-OPWC01002263-OPWC01002263.1-human-gut-metagenome-genome-assembly--contig:-NODE-2263-length-10962-cov-2.452187_pt1 | contig 10962 bp, 9 predicted proteins | sample MGYA00241504_ERZ502000 | MGnify/ENA primary metagenome ERZ502000 (study PRJEB25962, sample SAMEA2042005) | human gut metagenome | biome: human gut; feature: human-associated habitat; material: faeces...
TTCTGATATAAAAAGACTGATTCTGGAACTCCTTCGATTGGTCTATGATATTTACTATAACATCAGAACAGGAATTCATAATGGATGGAAACAGAGTGGAAAACGCTATCGAAAGTTAGTTCCCAATAATTACAGGAAGTTTATGCTTTTATTGATTGTGTCTAGTGTTCCGACTTTTATTATTGGAATGCTGTTAGAAGAGTCAGTAAGAGTAGCGTCAGCAAATTTGCTTGCACCGGGAATCGGACTCTTGATTACGGGAGTTTTGTTGTTTATTGCGGATTTCTTTCCAACAGGAAATAAAGTGCCAAAAGAAGTCACTTATCTGGTTGCAGTTATTATAGGTGTTTTTCAGGGGTTCGCAGTGTTACCTGGAATTTCACGTGCAGGGGTGACGATTGTGGCTTGTCTGTTATGTGGCTTGAATCGAAAATTTGCAATCCGTTATTCGTTTTTACTGTCTATACCGGCTGTGATTGGCGCATTGGTGCTTGAAATTGTAAAGCTCAATCCAGGTGAATTCTCAGCAGGAATGGTAGGAATGGGTGTACTGGGCTTCATTGCAGCGGCTGTGACAGGGTGCTTTTGTATTAAAATGATGTTAAAAATTGTAAAAAGAAAGCCATTTCGCCGTTTTAGTGTATATTGTTTCTTTATGGCAGTTCTGACAATTATCTGCAGCTTTGCTTTATAAGAAAAGGCAGTGTAAAAAGGGAGTAATGTAGATGGCAGCATCAAAAAAAGCAAATTTAGGTAAAACAAATTTAGAAAAAACGAATCGAAATAAAACAAGTAAAGCCAATACCGGTACAAATTCAGGCAGAACCAATACACATAAAGGGAATACAGATAAAAGTAGTTTAACAAATAAGAATAAAACGAGGGCAAATAAAACAAGTACGAATAAAGTTCAAAGCGAAAAAAACGGAACAGGCGAGACAAAAAGAGCAGAAAAAAAAGGTGGTTTCCAAGGAGGACACCTCATCTGCCACGTCAAAACCCGTTTCCCGGAAAAAGCGAAAGAAAGACCAGACCTTGGAGGATTATCTTCCGGTGGAAAAAATCGCAAACGGAATCGTCTATACCACAGACGGACGGTACGTGAAGATCCTGGAGATTGAACCAATCAACTTTCTGCTTCGAAGTGCCAGGGAACAGCAGGGCATTATCTACAGCTTTATCAGTTACTTAAAGATCAGCCCTGTCAAACTCCAGATCAAGATGATCTCCAAAAAAGCAGACATCAATAAGCATCTGGAGCAGTCCCAGCTGGAGCTGGAGCGGGAAACCGATCCCCACTGTCAGGAACTGCAGCGTGACTACATCCAGTTTGTCCAGAACTTAAGTTCCAGAGAAGCAGTATCCAGACGGTTCTTTCTGATCTTTGAATATGAACCATTCAACGCAAACCGAAAGGAAGAGGAACGGGAAATCCTTGCTGCTCTTGAGACAGCCTCCCAGACCGCCAAAACCTTTCTATACCAGTGCGGGAATGAAGTGGTCTCCCATGACAATGAGGATGAATTTACTACGGATGTTCTCTACACCCTTTTAAACCGTACCCTTTGTACGGAGGTTCCGCTTTCGAACCGGATCAGCACTGTACTGTCCGCCTATACAAAGGAAAATCGCATGGAGGAACTGGATCACATCCGGATCAACGAGTTTCTCGCACCGGAAAGTGTGGATTTCAAGCACTCCCATTATGTGCAGATCAATGGGCTTTACCATTCCTACCTGCTTGTGCCGTCTGACGGCTACAAAAACCGGGTAACTCCCGGATGGCTGTCACTCCTTGTCAATGCCGGGGAAGGGATTGATATTGATTTCTTTCTCCAGAAACAGCCAAAGGACAAGATTCAGCAGCGTCTCGGTCAGCAGATCCGTATCAACCGTTCCAAATTAAAGGATGCGTCCGATACCAACACTGATTATGACGATCTGGATTCTGCCATCCGCTCCGGATATTTTCTGAAGCAGGGACTTGCCAACAACGAAGATTTCTATTACATGAATCTTCTCATCACCATTACTGCTTCCACGTTGGAAGAACTGCAGTGGCGGATTCAGGAAATGAAAAAGCTCCTGATCTCGCAGGATATGAACTTACACTCCTGCTACTTTTTACAGGAGCAGGGATTTTTATCCTCTCTGCCGCTGGCAAATCTGGACAAGAAGCTTTTTAAGCTGTCCAAGCGGAACGTACTGACTTCCGGGGCGGCAAGCTGCTATCCCTTCGTCAGCTACAGTATCTGCGATGATAACGGAATCCTCTTTGGGGTAAACAAGCATAACAATTCCCTGGTTATTGCGGATATCTTTGATTCCAGGCAGTACAAGAACAGCAACATCTGTATCTTAGGCTGTTCGGGAGCAGGAAAGACCTTCACCATGCAGACCATGGCACTAAGGATGCGAAGAAAAGGCATCCAGGTGTTCATCATCGCTCCGCTAAAGGGACACGAATTTTACCGGGCTGCAAGGAATGTCGGCGGAGAATTTATCCAGATCTCTCCTGCCAGTAAGAACTGTATCAACATCATGGAAATCCGGAAGGTAGACAATTCTGTAAATGAACTGCTGGACGGACCGACACTGGATGCCTCCGCACTGGCAGGCAAGATCCAAAGGCTTCACATCTTCTTCAGTCTGCTGATCCCGGATATGTCCCATGAGGAGAAGCAGCTTCTGGATGAAGCCCTAATCAAAACCTATGCCAGAAAAGGGATTACACATAAAAATGAATCCCTGACAGATCCGCAGCATCCGGAGCAGTACAAAAAGATGCCCATTCTGGAGGATGTCTACAATGTCCTGCTGGAAAGCGAGGATACCAAACGTCTGGCTCATATCCTGAACCGCCTGGTTCACGGTTCTGCTTCTTCCTTTAACCAGCAGACCAATGTGGACCTGACCAATAAATATACGGTACTGGATATCTCCGAACTGACCGGTTCCAGCGATCTTTTAACGGTCGGCATGTTCGTTGCCCTGGATTATGTCTGGGATAAAGCGAAGGAAAACCGTACCGAAGAGAAAGCCATCTTTGTCGATGAGGTCTGGCAGCTCATCGGTGCATCCAGCAACCGGCTTGCAGCGGAATTCGTACTGGAGATTGCCAAGATCATCCGTGCTTACTCCGGAGCCGGCATCTTTGCCACACAGGATTTAAACGACTTCTTTGCTCTGGATGACGGGAAGTACGGCAAGGGTATCATCAATAACTGCAAGACCAAGATTATCCTGAACATGGAGGATGAAGAGGCACAGCGGGTGAAGACTATCCTGCATCTATCGGAAACAGAAGTAATGAACATCACCCATTTCCAGCGGGGCAACGGTCTGATCTCAACCAACAACAATAACATCACTGTGGAATTTAAGGCTTCCAATCTGGAAAAGGAGCTGATTACCACAGATCGGCAGGAGCTTCTGGAAATCCTTGCGAAACAGAAGAAACAGGCTGTGTAACTTTTGGCAGCACTGACGCTGCCCTTTTCATTTGAACTTCAAGAAGGAGGAGACTTATGTTACAGACATACAAATCCTATACCAGACGGACGCTGGCTATGCTGCTGGCAGTCCTTGTCGCAGTCGGCGCATTGTTTTCCGGCAGTTTTCCGGTTCATGCAGCCGACGGCACCATCAGCTATAAGGCAGGTGCCAATATCCCTTACGGCAGCTATTTTACCTCCCGCATGAGCTTTGACGGGAGCAATACTGCCTACTGCGTGGAACCACTGAAGAAAACACCTTCCTCTGGTTCCTATTCCTATGACCTTTTAAGCCAGAACTCCCCGCTCAGAAAAGCGCTCTACTACTTAAACGGCGGTTACGGCTACGATAAAGTCGTCAAGGATAAATATTTCAGTGGCTGGAGTGATGATAACAGCTATGTCATCGGACATCTGGTTGTCGCTTACATCTATGCCGGTAATTCCGCTGACACCGGAGCTTTCCATGGCGCCCCGCAGTCCTATATTGATAAAGCACTGGAAGTAGCCAGTGCCATTCAGGGACTTCCGAACCCGCCGGAAGGCTTCCGGGCATTCATCGTTCCGGGACAGGGCAGCCAGACCATTGCCGGAAGCTGGTATCAGGTTCCAAACGGCTGGATCGAACTGAAAAAATCTTCTGCCAACGGAAGCGTATCGGACGGGAATCCGAATTACAGCTTAAAGGGTGCTGTGTATGGGATCTATCAGGGTGAGAAGCTCATCCAGAAACTGACCACTGATGAAAACGGGTATGCCAGATCCGGCGAACTGGAGGAAGGCGATTATACCATAAAAGAGCTCTCTGCTTCCAAAGGCTACATTGTAGACACCAAAGCTCACAAAGTCACCGTAAAAGCAGAACAGACTTCTGCTGCAAACGTAACAGATATTCCGCAGAATAATCCCATGAATCTGGTGCTTGAAAAGCTGGATGCCGAAACAAAGAAAGCCTCCCCACAGGGAGCAGCTTCCCTTGCAAACGCAGAATTTACAGTCAAGTTCTATACCGAGCAGTCTGACAGTGATCCTGCGGAAGCTGGAAAGAAACCGGCACGTACCTGGGTATTAAAAACAGATGTTTCCGGAAAGATGCATTTTACCAAAGATTCCTTTGTAAGCGGCGATGCCTTTTACTATACCAGTGATGGCAAGACCGTCTGTCTTCCGCTCGGTACCATAACGGTACAGGAAAGCAAAGCCCCTGCCGGATACCAGCTCAATCCAACTGTCTTCGTACAGAAAATTACAGGTGACGGTAAGCAGGAAATGGTTTCGGTATACCAGTCTTCTACCATAGAAGAATCTGTCATCCGTGGCGGAGTGAAGATCCAGAAACGTGACAGCGAGACCGGAGAAGCAAAACCGCAGGGTTCTGCCACTTTGGAAGGTACTGTCTTTGCGATCACTACGTTAAATGAAAATCCGGTATTAGTAGACGGAACATCCTACACGAAAGATCAGGTTGTCCTTACACTTACTGCCGATAAATCCGGTTCTGCTGCAACTGCAAAAGATGCTCTCCCATTCGGACATTACCGTGTGGATGAAACAACTGCACCTTCCGGTTATCTGAACAGCGGAAAGATCTCTGTAGAATTTGACATCACAGAACAGGGAAAAATCGTGGAACTGACTGCAAAAGACAATTCCATCTCCAATCAGGTCATCCGCGGGGATCTGGAATTTGTCAAGATTGCTGACGGCAGCCAGAACCGTCTGGCAAATGTGCCATTTAAGATCACTTCCAAAACAACAGGCGAAAGCCATGTGATTGTGACAGATGCCAACGGTTATGCCAGCACTTCCTCCAAATGGAACAAACATACCGCAAATACCAACCGGGGTGAGTCTTCGGAAGACGGCATCTGGTTCGGCACCTCCAAACCGGATGATTCCAAAGGCGCTCTCATTTACGATACTTACACTCTGGCGGAACAGCGTTGTGATTCCAACAAAGGCATGGATCTTTTAACCTTTGAAGTCAAGGTTTATAAGGATTCTGTTCTGATACAGGTTGGAACTCTGACCGATGATGCCATTGAGATCGGCACGACTGCTCTGGATGCCGAGACCGGTACACACATGAGCCAGCCGGCAAAAGAAGTGACCATTGAAGACGTTGTGGAATACGAAGGACTGAAAAAGGGCCAGAAATACAAACTGACTGGAACCTTAATGGATAAAAAAACCGGGGAACCAATCCTTGTGGATGAAAAACCGGTGATTTCTGAAACTGAATTTACTGCAAAGAAATCCTCCGGCTCCGTCAAAGTAACCTTTACCTTTGATGCAACTTCCTTAAAGGGAAAAACAACCGTTGTCTTCGAGGAATTATATCAGGATGAGATGCAGCTTGCAGTCCATACCGACATCAACGATGAAGACCAGACCATCTATTTCCCGGAAATCAAGACTACTGCGAAAGATGCGGACACGAACTCCAATATTTCCTGTGCAAAGGAAGAAATCACGCTGGTGGATACGGTTTCCTTTAAGGGGCTGGTTCCTAACCAGAAATATGAAGTGACTGGAACTCTGATAGATAAAGAAACAAAGAAACCAGTCGAAGCAGACGGAAAACCGGTGACAGCAAAAGCATCCTTCAAGCCAAAAGAATCCGCTGGTACGGTAGATGTTACCTTTACCTTTGATGCCAGCTCCTTAAAAGGGAAAACAGTAGTTGTCTTTGAATCCCTGGCTTACAAAGACAAGGAAGTTGCCGTACACACAGACATTGCGGATGAAGGACAGACTATTTACTTCCCGGAAATCAAAACCACTGCAACAGATGCTGCTTCCGGCACACACTATGCAAAACCGGAAAAAGAACTGACGCTTACAGACCTTGTGGAATACAAAAACCTGATCCCAGGCAAAGAGTACAAGCTGACAGGAACACTCATGGATGCGGAAACCGAAAAACCTTTCGATGTGGATGGCAAAGCTGTGACTGCAGAAACAAGTTTCACTCCGGAAGAAGCTAACGGCAGCGTAGAGTTTTCCTTTACCTTTGATGCCTCTGCACTTTCCGGAAAAACGCTCGTGGCATTTGAAACAATGACTTTTGAAGATCACGAAGTAGCGGTACATGCGGACATCAAAGATGCCAACCAGACCATCTACTTCCCGGAAATCAAAACCACAGCCAAAGACGGCAGTGACGGGGATCAGGATGTCTCTGCTTCCAAGGAAGCGACTATCGTAGATACGGTCACTTATCATGGTCTGATGCCTGGATCTGAGTACAAAGTCATCGGAACCCTGATGAATAAGGAAACCGGAGAGGCTTTGTTAAAAGACGGAAAACCAGTTACCGCTCAGGCAGAATTTAAAGCAGAAAAAGCTGGCGGCTCTGTGGAAGTTACCTTTACCTTCGACGCTTCTGCTCTTGCCGGACAGGATGTGGTTGTCTTTGAAAAGCTCTACTATACAGACGGAAAAACCGAGCATGAGATTGCTTCCCATGAGGATCTGAAGGATGAAGGTCAGACCGTACACATGACGGAGCTTCCGAAAGAACCGGAGACGCCTCCGGTAGCTCCGCCTGTAAAGACCGGCGATGAGACGCCGCTTCTCCTGTATGCCGGAATCGCCATAGCTGCACTTGCAGGTGCAAGTGTCCTGGGCATCGTTTACTTCAAACGCAAAAAGAAACATCAGTAACTCATAACGAAGACTCCTGCAGGCAGCTCCCACATGGAACTGCCTGCTTCTTTAGTAGGTGATGAATATGAAACACCCCCACTGCAAGACAGATGCCAAGCACATCCGTCATTTTCTGAACCTCTGTGAAGGGAACTGGCACTCCTGTATCTACGTCTGGTGCCGCACTTGTAACGCACAGGAAAGCTGTGAGAACTCTGGCTTTTTATTCCATCCGGATGAAACGGGAAGCCCCTGCATCCTCCCTCTTTCAGATGCAGCGCTTTTGTTTCCCCGGATACCGGAGCCAACCGAATGTACCGGAAGCATGAGCATTGCTGCTTTTACAGAGCTTTATCTGCCCTATCTGGCCGCTCAGAAGCTGCCTTTAAAGCCATGTCCCATTCCGGCACTGCTCCGGCTTCAGGAGAACCAGCAATATGACTGGTAACAAAAAGTTGCACTTTCAGGCTCTTATACGTACAGGATATGTAAAGAAAGGAGGCACTGCCTATGTTAAACGTAATTTCAATCATCCAATGTATCGATCAGGTCTTTACGAACCTGATATTTATTCCCATGATTTTTGTCCTGTATGTGAAATTCCGTCCGAAAAAGCCATGGACCAGAAGGCGCAGGAACACTTACCTGCTCTGTCTGGTACTGATCAGCTTATTCCTGCTACGGATTTTCTGTGAGAAGTTCATCTTTACACCGGTTAATTATCCACGTTTCACAGACAGCGGCTTATTCCCGCTCATCCGAGCAATTTTCTATCCCGGCATCTGAAAAATGGGGATTCGTGCCATTTAGTCCGAATCTGGGATCAGTATCCGCTTGCGTCCTATGGGAATTCATCACCTGCTTACTTACAATATAAGTATACAGTACGTACTGGTTATTCACGTACACGTTACGTATCGTGTATGTACAAGCGAGGTGAAAACAGATGAAGAAACCAAAAATCATCCGCTGCCCTTACTGCGGCGGAACAGCAATATTAAGAGATGCATCCTTTGTATATGGAACGCATTCTCATGGCGGACAGGTTTATGTCTGCTCCCACTATCCATCCTGCAATTCCTATGTCGGGGTACATCCGGGAACCAAGATACCAAAAGGAACGCTCGCCAACCGGGAGCTTCGTCAAAAGCGGATTCAGGCACATCGAATTTTCGATCAGATCTGGCAACAGGGCATCCTTTCCAAACCGGAAGCATATCGCTGGGTGGCAGATAAGTTCTGTCTGACAGATAAGCAGGCTCACATCGGACAGTTCAGCAACTATATGTGCGACCAGCTCATTCGGGAATCCGCAGATGTTTTAAAGAACAACCATATTCCCTTCCGCCTCCGGGCAGCCAGCTGAAAGGCGGTGATTGATGATGACCTTACCACTAAATAAAAAGCAAAAACAACTGGTGGAAAAATCCATGGATCTGGTTCCGATCATGATTCGTTCCATGACCCGCACCGCTGCCTATGTAACTGAGGAAGAACAACAGGAATTATGTCAGATTGGATATCTGGCTTTGTGCCGGTCGGCTGTCGGATTTGAGGAAGGAAGATCATTCCAGCCTTATGCCAAAACTATCATCCGTCATGCCATCTTTGACTACTGGCGGAAAATTGCCCGTGACCGCTCCATGCTCTGTTCTCTGGACGAAGCATCATCTGAAGATGAACATCTCCATTATCGTGATTTGTTTTCCTACGAGGATACACAAACAACTCACCCGGAAAAGGACACAAACCAGACCTTGCTTCTTGAGCATTTAACCCAGCTTGGCACCGGACAGTCCTCAACTATTCAGAAGGGAATTGTAGCCCTCTATCTGCAACAGCAGGGATATACCAGCTTTGACTTGGCAAAACACTACCAAGTACCAGCCAATCGTGTACGGGCATGGCAGAGCAAAGCACGGAAACTATTACAGCAGGATGATGCACTCTATGCACTTCTGACTTAACCTTGAAGGAGGGAACTTTTATGCTGACACTTTATACTGCTGTCGGAACCTTAAAATTTCAAAAAACGACAGGCGGAAAATCCATTCCTCTTGTAATCAACGATGGACAAGAATATGGACTATCGGATGACGAGCTGCTGCTCTGGAGCTGTCTTGCCTTCCAGATTCTGACGCTCCATGAACTCCAGGATGCCTATACCCTGCGCCAGATACAGAAAGAAGGTCCGAAAGGCTTATCCTTCCAACACTATCTGAACCGACTTTCCTTACGCGGTCTGGTTGTAAGCGGAATTGGACTGACAGGGGTGGATGCCTTATATCGCCTTCTCGGCAGTCTGACCATTATTCCCTTGAAGGATACCTTTCCCATCCGGCTCTTTGGCTGCGTTCAGCTTTATCTGGAAGGAACTATTGGTGCAAAAGAGTTTGGCAGATATTTAAAGAAGAAACCCTCTTCACCGATGGAAGATACCATTCTGAAGCTGGCTGATAAGGTATCCCTCACGACCGCTGAGCTTGTCACAAGTATGGAGCAGGAAAAAGTAATCCACAACGAATCGGATATTATGGATGAGTTATACACAGAACCGGAGACAACTTACCAAACACTTGTGGATGATGTCCAGATTCACCATACCCAGTATCCAGTGCTGCAGGCTATTGCTAATTTGTACCTGAATAAACAAATCACATTTCATACATGTTAAAGGAAGGAACCTTATGCCAAAACCATTTTTCACAAAGCTGGTTGCCATCAGTGCAATCGGCTTTTTCTGTGTACTTTTTGGGTGCATCTTCGGGATCGCCACCCATGACCGGCTCTTTATCCTCATGAGCCTCCTCATCGGAATCTGCAGCATCTTGCGTGCACTCAGTTTCTACCACCTGATCCATACACATGCTTATCTGTCACTGGACGTAAGCTGCACGAAACGGGAACAGACACTCTTCGGGAAAAACCAGCAATATTGGTTTGCCAGTGATAACGGAAAGGAATACGCCTTCTCACTGGAAAAGAATATCAAACTCCTAGAGGGACATCGGTATCGGCTGTACTTCCGGAAACCACAGCAGGGAACAGGGCAATCGATGCCATGTGCCGGAGATATTCTCGGATATGAAGAACTCACCGATCAACTGCCGGAACTTCCGGATACATCCGTTTAGATAGAAAATGAGCCGCCCGTACTGCATCACCCCTACAGTTCTGGCGGCTCATTTTATTATAAATAACCTCTCTTATTTCTATCAAACAATAGTGTTTGTATCCGCTTCAATGCCATGAGCATTTGCTCCGGGAATGTCTTAGTTAAACTTGAAAGAATTAGATTTTCATTCTCATTACACAAATATTATTAGATAACCAATTCAGAAATATCAATGCTCGTTTTATAGTTTTGTTTTACTCCGCCAGGAGAAGTAATAAAAATCGTAGCATATTCCCCATTTTCATAAAGGGTAATTTCTTTTATATCTTTTTCTTCATCTTGGTTCGTAGTATCGCAATAAAATTTTATGGTATATTTAGGGTTCATACCTATGCTTTTTTCTGTCTCTTTCCATGATTTTATATTTAAAGCAGAAATAACCTTGTCTATATTATGCTTATCATCATACTTTACCAGCAATTCCTTATTTGCGGCATCATATATCTCTATAACTTTTACACCTTTTACATAATTGTCCATTCTCTGCCTTTTTCCGCCCCGCCAGATACCTGTGCCGGTATTTCAGCTCTGCATACTCTGTGATCCGTTTCATGTAGACTGCATCATAAGCTCCGCCTACAGCACCAACCACCGGAATTCCCTGTAAGAACTTCATATACAGAAGCTCTTTTGACAAAGCGCCCG
>ENA-OPWC01002266-OPWC01002266.1-human-gut-metagenome-genome-assembly--contig:-NODE-2266-length-10934-cov-6.694365_pt1 | contig 10934 bp, 12 predicted proteins | sample MGYA00241504_ERZ502000 | MGnify/ENA primary metagenome ERZ502000 (study PRJEB25962, sample SAMEA2042005) | human gut metagenome | biome: human gut; feature: human-associated habitat; material: faeces...
GCCGCCCAGCTGGACACCGGCGCAATGATGCAGATGGGGGCCGCCGTGGCGTCGATGAGGTAGGCCAGCTTGGCGCGGGACACCTTCTGCCGGTCGGTGACCGGGCGCATGACCGAACCCACGGTCAGGCAGTTGAAATAGTCGTCCACAAAGATCATCACACCCAGCAGCAGGGTGGCAAACTGTGCGCCCGCCCGGGAGTGGATGTGCTTCGATGCCCAGCGGCCAAAGGCGGCCGAGCCGCCGGCCTTGTTCATCAGGGCCACCAGGATGCCCAGCATGACCAGGAACACCAGGATGCCCACATTGCTGCTGTCGGACAGTTTGGCGATCATGCCGCCCTCTTCGTGGAAGAAGAGGGTATTCAGGGCCAGTTCCAGGTTTCCGTTGGCATACAGCAGCGCGCCCGAGGCGATGCCCACCAACAGGGAGGTGTACACCTCCTTGGTGTTCAGGGCCAGCACAATGGCAATGACCGGCGGCAGCAGCGAGAAGAAGGTGCTGTACACCGCACAGGTGTAGGTAGACGGGTCGGCGATCTTGCCGGGAGTGGCTGCCGTGCACCACAGCAGCAGGGCAAAGACGAACAGCGCCCCCACCCAGGATAAGTTTTTGTTTTTCATAAGCTCCTCATATCAGGTGTCAATCATTGTCTGCGGGGTTCGTCCGGCGTATCGGGGCGCAGGCTGCGGGGCAGACTACCCACAGAAACGCAAAGGGGGTGTGCACCGTGCCGGATTACAAGGCCATGTACTTTGAGCTGTTCCGCGCCAGTGTGCAGGCTGTGCAGCTTTTGCAGGACGCGCAGACCCGCGCCGAGCAGCAGCTGCTGGCTGCCGACCCGCCGCCCATCGAGCTTGCCGAGAAAAAAGAGTCTTAGCCCTTCTTGCTCTCGGCCTTGGCGGCAAACTTTGCGTCGTTGACCACAAAGCGCTCGTGGACGCCGCCGCCCACAGGGCCTTTCTCGTCGTACAGGGAGACTTTGAACACCAGCTTGCGGCCTTCCACAGCGGTCAGCTCGCTCTCGCAGGTGACGGTCATGCCCACGGGGGTGGGTGCGGTGTGCTCCAGCTCCAGCTTGGTGCCCACAGAGCCGCAGCCCTCATCCAAAGCGTCGGCGACGCTCATCCAGCAGGTCTTTTCGGCCAGCGCCACCAGTGCGGGAGTGGCGAAGACGTTCAGCGTGCCGCTGCCCATGGTCTTGGCGGTGTTCTCGGGGGTCACGGCGACGCTCTGCTTGCCGCGGATTCCAGTTTCTAACATATAAAAATTCCCTCTTTCTTAATTTGTCGTGCTGCCGCGGTTTGCGGCAGATAATTTCACATTTGTAAGGATACCACAAAATCCACGCCATTGCACCTGTTTTCTGGATTTTCCTTCAAAACTCTTTCCGTCTGAGGCCAAACGCGGTATCATAAGCTGGACAAGGAGGGAAAGAAGATGAACAATTTCTGGAAATCCTACGACATCACCCACGCCGAATACGGGGCCGATTACCGATGCTACCCGCTGTATGGCACTGTTCACCTCATGGAGCTGGCCATTTCGCTTGCCTTTATCGTGGGGGCGGCCCTGTGGTATCGCCGCAGTTCTGCCCGCACCCGGCGGCGCATTTTAGTCGGAGTCACCGCTTTGCTCCTGCTGGACGAAGCTGCCCTTCTGCTGGGGATGGCCCTGACCGGCCAGTGGAATTGGAGCTATCTGCCCCTGCACCTGTGTAATATCAATGTCTTCGTCTGTCTGTACAACACGATCACGGACAGAAACTGGTGCAAAGAAGAGCTGTATGCCCTCTGTATCCCGGGTGCAATGCTGGCACTGCTCTGCCCCAGCTGGCTGGATGTTCCCTCTTGGTGGACGCTCATCAATCTGCACTCCGTCAGTATCCATGCCCTGCTGGTACTCTATCCAGTCCTGCTGGTGGCGGGCGGCTACCGTCCCAGTCCCCGGCGGGTGCCGCAGGTGCTGGCGTTCCTGTTCGGCTCTGCCCTGCCCATCTACTTTCTGAATAAGTCCCTTAACACCAACTTCTATTTCCTCAATAATCCCTACGGGAACATCATCACCAGCACCTTCACGGCCCTGCTGGGCGAAAAATATTATATCCTGGGCTTCCTGCCTGCCACCGCGCTGGCGCTGTTCCTCATGTATCTGCCGTGGGCGGCGGACTATAAAAAGAAGAAGCGGGCATGAATGCAGTGCTTTGGAAAAAGGCAGTTCGGTCAGGACTGCCTTTTTCTGCTGCCCTAAATTGCACCCTTCCTGCAAAATAAATCTGCAAATTTCTTGCGTTTTGAGGTCTGTTTTATCAATTTTAAGAGAATGCTGATTTTTTATACAAAACTCCTTGACAGGAGCCATACAGCGTGCTATCATGAACACATGAACAGATGTTCATATATTGAAGCGAAAGGATGACAACGATGGCTGAGAATGCTCTTGCCCCAGAACAGAAGCTGCCCAAGGCCCCGCCGGAGCTGCCGGACGATGAGGTGCTCTACGAGCTGGCCGATTTGTTCCGGGTGTTCGGCGATTCCACCCGCATCAAGATACTCTACGCCCTCCACGACGATGAGCTGTGTGTGCAGGACATTGCAAATGCCGTCCAGCTCAGCCAGTCGGCGGTGAGCCATCAGCTGCGGGTGCTCAAGGACTCAAAGCTCGTCCGCTTCCGCCGCGACGGCAAGACCATTTACTATGCACTGGACGATGACCATGTGCGCAGCATCCTCTCCATGGGTATGGACCACATCGAAGAGTGATGCCCCGAAAACGCTGTAAGCTCTGCTGCACCCGGCGGCGGAGCGGGGATATAGAAAGAAAGGCTGGTACTTATTATGAAAAAGAGCTACAAGATCGAAGTTGACTGCGCAAACTGCGCCCAGAAGATGGAGGATGCCGCCAACACGGTCGCCGGCGTCGCAAAGGCTACCGTCAGCTTCATGACCCAGAAGATGAACGTCGAGTTCGATGAGGGTGCTGACGTCAAGGCTACCATGCAGAACGTCCTCTCCGCCTGCAAGAAGGTCGAGGACGACTGCGAGATCTTTGGCATCTGAGTTTCGACTTATACTGCCGGGATGCGCGTGGAAAATGTGGAAAAATAAATCAGCTTTCAACAATTTCCACGGTGTTTTCAACATCCTGGACGCAAAAATAGAAAAATGAACGCGCATTTGCGGCTTTTTGCGGGAAAAACTCGTGGAAAAGCCGGGGGAAAGCGTGGAAAACAAGCCCCTTGTGGGGAAAACCTGTTGAATCTGAGAAAACTGCCCCAAAAGGAGGCTGGTACCCGTGACGAAAAAACAAAAGAAAATGCTGTACCGCATCATCGCCGCTCTGGCGCTGGTGCTGGTGCTCAAGCTGCTGCCGCCTCTGCCCGCGTCGGTGGAGCTGCTGCTCTACTGTATCCCCTACCTCGTGGTGGGCTGGGATGTGCTCCGCAAGGCCCTTCTGGGCATCAAGAACCGTCAGCCCTTTGATGAATGCTTCCTGATGGCCGTCGCCACCGTGGGTGCCTTTGCGCTGGGCGATTACGTCGAGGGCTGTGCCGTTATTATCTTCTACCAGATCGGCGAGCTGTTCCAGGGCGTTGCCGTCGGCAAGAGCCGCCGCAGCATCTCGGCCCCGATGGACATCCGGCCCGACTACGCCAACATCGAGGGCGAGGACGGCAAGCTGGAGCAGGTGGACCCCGATGAGGTCGAGATCGGCACCATCATCGTGGTCCAGCCCGGTGAGCGTGTGCCGATCGACGGCGTCATCGTCGAGGGAGCTTCCACCCTCAACACCGCCGCCCTCACCGGCGAGAGCCTGCCCCGGGATGTCCGGTCCGGCGATGAGGTCATCAGCGGCTGTGTCAACATGAGCGGCCTGCTCAAGGTCAGGACCACCAAGGAGTTCGGTGAATCCACCGTCTCTAAAATTCTCGACCTCGTGGAAAATTCCAGCATGAAGAAGGCCCGCGCCGAGAACTTTATCACCCGCTTTGCCCGGGTGTATACCCCGGCGGTCTGCTACGGCGCGCTGGCGCTGGCCTTCATTCCCCCCATCGTTCTGCTGCTGATGGGCCAGCCCGCCCGCTTCGGCGATTGGGTCTACCGCGCCCTTACCTTCCTCGTCATCAGCTGCCCCTGCGCACTGGTCATCTCTATCCCGCTGAGCTTCTTCGGCGGCATCGGCGGCGCCTCTGCCTGCGGCATCCTCGTCAAGGGCTCTACCTATCTGGAAGAGCTGGCCGATACCCGCGTCGTCGTCTTCGATAAGACCGGTACCCTGACCCAGGGTACCTTCAAGGTCGTCAAGGTCTGCCCCGTGGAGGGCGGTACCGAAGACAGCCTTGTGGAAGCCGCTGCGCTGGCCGAGAGCTGGTCGAAGCACCCCATCTCCCTGAGCATCAAGGCTGCTTACGGTAAGGACATCGACGCCGCCCGCGTCACCGATGTGGAGGAGCTGGGCGGCCACGGCGTCACCGCCAAGGTGGACGGCAAGCTGGTCGCTGCCGGTAATGCCCGCCTGATGGCAAAGCTGGGCCTCATCGTCCCCGATGTCCCCCAGACCGGCACCATCGTCCATGTGGCCATCGACGGCAAGTATGCGGGCTATCTGCTCATCTCCGACGTGGTGAAGCCCCACAGCGCACAGGCCATCAAGGGCCTCAAGCAGGCCGGCGTCCGCAAGACCGTCATGCTTACCGGCGACGCAGAGCCGGTGGCAAAGGCTGTCTCGGCAGAGCTGGGCATCGACGAGTACCACGCCGGCCTGCTGCCCGGCGATAAGGTGGACCAGATCGAGAAGCTCCTGGCCGCCAAGAAGCCCAAAGAGATGCTGGCCTTCGTGGGCGACGGCATCAACGACGCCCCTGTCCTCTCCCGTGTGGATGTGGGCATCGCCATGGGTGCTCTGGGTTCTGACGCCGCCATTGAGGCCGCCGACGTCGTCCTGATGGATGACGACCCGGCCAAGATCGCCCTCGCCATGCGCATTGCCCGCCGCACCAAGAGCATCGTCTACCAGAACATCGTCTTTGCTCTGGCCATCAAGGCGGCCTGCCTGCTGCTGGGTGCTCTGGGTATCGCCAATATGTGGGCGGCCATCTTCGCCGATGTCGGCGTCATGGTCCTCGCTGTCCTGAATGCGACCCGCGCCCTCTACACGAAAAACCTCATCCAAAAATAAAAGATATAAGGCAAAGAGGGTTCTGTGCGGCCGCACAGAACCCTCTTTGTCTTATAAATAGTTCTTGCAAATACAGATAAACCTGTTATACTACTGTATTGGAGGGTTGAAATAAATGCAGGAACAAAACGAAATAAATTTGAACCGTGCGCCGGCGTGGCGTGCGTTCCGGGCCGCAGCGCCTCAGACGCTGCCGGTGTTTGCCGGATATTGGGTGCTGGGCCTCGGCTACGGCATCTATGTGCAGTCGCTGGGCCTGCCAGTCTGGCTGCCACCCCTGATGGGTACGGTAGTGTACGGCGGCTCGCTGGAATTCGTGCTGGCGTCGCTGCTTCTGGGCAGCTTTGCGCCGGTGTCGGCCTTTCTGATGGCGCTGATGATCCAGGCGCGGCATCTTTTTTACGGCCTGACCATGCTGCAGCGCTACCGCGGCTACGGCCTGCGCAGCGCCTACATGATCTTCGCCATGAGCGACGAGACCTTTTCCATCACCTGTTCGGCAGAGCCGCCCGAGGGCGTGGATAAGGGCTGGTTCATGTTCTTCATCACCCTGCTGGACCAGATCTACTGGGTCGCCAGCGCGGCCATGGGTGCGGCCCTCGGCTCTGTCCTGCCCTTCAGCACCGAGGGCGTCGATTTCGTCATGACGGCCATGTTCGTGGTCATCTTCCTCAACCAGTGGGAAAAGGAAAAACAGCACGCCAGCGCCATCATCGGCATTGCCGCCCCGCTGGTCTGCCTGCGCATCTTCGGCTCGGGCAGCTTCCTCATCCCCTCGATGGTCTGCATCCTTGTGGCACTGCTGCTGCTCCGCCGCCCCATCGAGGCCAAAGAAAGCGAGGCGGCAAAATGAGCAATATCCAGTTCATCCTGACCATCGCTGTCTGCGCGGCGGCGACCATGCTCACCCGCTTTCTGCCTTTTCTGGTGTTCGGCTCCCGGGGCGGCAAGGTGCCTGAGGTGGTGGAGTATCTGGGCCATGTGCTGCCTGCCGCCATCTTCGGAATGCTCATCGTCTACTGCCTCAAGGGCGTCAGCCTCACCTCGGGCAGCCACGGCATCCCGGAGGCCATCGCCATCGGTGTGACCGTCGCCCTCCATAAGTGGAAGCATCAGACGCTGGTTTCCATCGCCGGCGGCACGCTGTGCTATGTGCTGCTGGTGCAGATGGTGTTTTGAGAAATGTAAAACGTCCTGTATTGATTTCGCAGCAATACAGGACGTTTTTAATTTGCTATTTTTTCTGGAAGTGTATCGGAAGTGCTAAATAGAGACAACTGTTCATTTTCAAGCCGGAGCTGATTTTGAGTGCCGGTAATGACATAGTTTGTAAGAAGTGCCTCTACGACAGGATTGCGGTTCTTTTCCTTTGCACCTACATGATAAAAATGTTCCCGTGTGATGATTTGGCAGTCATTCCACACCTGCTCGATATATTCGTTTGAACGGTAATCATTGTGATGCCATGTTGACAGCATAAAATTGGACTGTGATTTAACGAGTGCGCTGTGCAGAGCAACTTCAAGTTCTTCATCCCAACTGTCATAGTAATCGACATGACGGCCAATATACGGAGGGTCGCAGTATATGAAATCGGAATGGGTCGCTGAACTTATCGTATCCTCAAAGGATTGACATAAAAACTCCCATTCATGGTTTTTCAGAAGCTCTTCGATGTGGGCGACCTGGTTTACGATTTTTGTGATATAAGCCTTTGCAAACCGCTGAGGTTTGTGTCCATATGGAACATTGAAGTTGTAGTCCTTATTGAAGCGCATCATCCCGTTAAAGCAGGCACGGTTCAGAAAGAGAAAATCCAGAGGTTCGTGATGCTGGTTGAATCGGTCACGAACCTCATAGTAATAATCGGCATCGCCATTCTCGAGTTTCTTCCCTTCCGCTTCGAGAAATGCACGGACTTTTCCACTGGTGATAGAGCCATCTTTTATTCTGTTATAAAAGTTGATGATGTGAGGATTGACGTCTGCAAATACGGCACGTTCCGGCTCAACATTAAAGCCAACAACACCAGACCCCATAAATGGCTCATACCATATAGTTTCTTTGTCCAGAATCACATTTTCTCGAATCAGGGGGACAAGCTTTGTTTTAATGCCTTGAATTTTAAGAGGAGGAACGAATATTTTTTCGCTCATTTTGTGCTCCTTTTAGAGACTCTGCAATTATTCAACTCGGAAGGCAGTCCTCTGTATTGCAGATATTCCGAAAAAGAGGAAAGCTTTTTTCGCTTGTTCTCAGAAAGAATTTCTATTTTGCCAAAGTTTGCCCAATAATCATCAAACAATTCTTCACCAGCTTTAGCAAACACACCATTACCATTTAAAATATCTTGAATATTATGGACACTGCCGATATTTGCCGTGTTTCCACTGCCACCCTTGTCACTTGCTATTTTCCACTTTTCTTCTGCGAAAAAGAGAAAATCGTGGATAACAGAAGGAATCTCATTCAACTCATCAATGGAATATGTATGCGTCTCATTCTTTTTGTCCAGCACTGCACGGGTGTAAATGATTCCGAAACAGAAGTGCCCACTGTAATCATCATAGGGATATTGAATGTTTTTGGTACTTGTGCGATTGATAAAGTATTCGCCGTGAGAACCTAGTGTAAATCCATTGCAGAAATCAGGATGATTCTCTTCTCGGTAAGTTGTTTTCAAATCGACAGCAAATTTGATGGAAGGGTCGGTTTTAGAGATAAAAGTCAAATCCGGGTAGTAATTTTGATAAGTTGCAAGTTCGATGTCATATCCAGTCTGTTCGGCAAAGGCTAGAAACTGAGGGAATAAGTGCAACTCTAATATTTTGGAGACGATTTTAGTGTCGGAAGAAATCGTATAAATGTTTTTGAAAATATCGATAAAGCCCTTGATGGTCCATTCATCGTTTACTGCAATCTTATCGGACAGAGTATTTGCAAAGTCTTTTAGTTGTGCTAAAAATAAGGCTTTTTCACGTTCGTTTTTCATTACACGCTCCTCAATGGTAGAACGTATCAAAATTGACCTGCCGGTAGAACCGCTGCTGCAGCTGGTCGAAGCTGTCGCAGTCCTGCGCCAGCAGCCACATGATCTTCGTCACGACGGCCTCAATGGTCATGTCATGGGCCTCGAGGAAGCGGAAGCGGTTCTTGACCCGCTTGCCCACCTCGTAGATGCCCACGTCGCTGCCCTCGTAAGTGACCTGGGTGGTGAGGATGAGCACTTTGTGGGTCTTGTCGTAGTCGCCGAGGCCCTCGGCGAAGGCGTCCATCAGCCGCTGGGGGATGCCGCCTACGCCGAAGCTCTCCACGATAACACAGTCGTAGAGGCGGAAAATTTCGGGAATCAAATCGGGGCTGAGGCCGGGCGTCAGCTTGAGCAGGAAGACGCGGGGGCTGAGCGAACGTCCAAACTCCACAGGGCCAGTGGGCCAGGGCGAAGGCACATACCGCACCAGACGGTCGCCCTGTACCAGTGCCAGCGCCGGGAAATTCACCGAGGCAAAGGCGTCGTAGCTGATGGTCTTGTTCTTCTTGGCGCGGGTGCCTGCGATGACATGGCCGCCAAACACCACCATGACGCCCCGGCCGCCGGGGTCGAGGGCGCAGATGACGCTGTCGCGAAGGTTTTTCTTGGCGTCGGTGATCTCGTTGGAGATGGGCTGCTGTGCGCCGGTGAGGATGACGGGTTTGTCGGCGTTCTGGATGAGGTAGGACAGAGCCGCCGCCGAGTAGGCCAGCGTGTCGGTGCCGTGGCAGATGATGAAGCCGTCGTAGAGGGCATAGTTCTCCTGTACGGCCTTCGCCATCATCAGCCAGTGCTCCGGGCCGAGGTCGGTGCTGTCGATGCTGCACAGGGCCAGCGTGTCGGGGCAGCAGAGCTCGTTCAGTTCAGGCAGATGAGCCAGAAGCTCTTCGCTGGTGAGCACGGGTTTGAGGCCCTGCTGGGTGCGGACGCTGGCGATGGTGCCGCCGGTGGTGATAAAAAGCAGACGCTGCTTTGTGGACATAGAAAAAGCCTCCATCAGGAAGATTGAATCGCATTCATAGAAAGTATAACACACTCGCCCGCCCTTGCAAAGTGGCGCTCGGGCGGAAAATGGAGGCTTTTGGGACTTGGTCACAGAAATTAGGGGGATTTGGTGTATAATAAAGGTATAGAGCGCTGTTACGCGGGGTTAAGTTCTCTTTTGCGCACCAAAAGAGAACCAGAAAAGTGCCCGCTACTTTCGAGGCGCGGGAGGCACGAACTAGGGGCTGCTCGCCCCTAGTAACCCCAAAGCAGAGGGCTCCGAACAAAAATGCTGGAGATTCCCGCCTGTCGGCGTGAAGATCTCTTAACCGCATTTTTGCCCGGAGCCGATTGAAATTTTTAACTAGCGGGGAACAGCTTCTCCCAGGTGGCTTTACCCACAGCACCGTCAGCGTTCAGGCCGTTGCGGCGCTGGAACCGCTGAACAGCGGCGGCAGTCCGGGAGCCGAACTTTCCGTCCGTGCCGATCTTCTCCCCCAGCGTGTTGAGCTTCTGCTGGATGAGCCGGATGGTGCCGCCGGACATACCGGTGCGCATCACGATGCCGGGATAGGGCACCGCCAGCCCGTGCTTTGCGGTGTACTTTGCGTAAAGGGCATTCCAGGTGTTGGCCCCGACTTTGCCGTCCATGTTCATACTGTTCCGGAGCTGGAATTCTTTCACGGCGTTTTCGCTCCTGGTGCCAAAGTGGCCGTCTATGGTCAGTGCGGGGTAATAGCTGCACTGGTCACGCACGCCGTTCAGCCAGGTCTGCACCAGAGCTTCGTCCGGGCCGTAGGAGCCCTTTTGGATCAACGAATAATAAGCGGGGATCGCCATTGTGGTCACACTCCTTCCATGACAGCGTATGCAGCGCAGTGAGGAGGTGTGCCATAGCGTTTTTTGCCCTCTCCGTCTTTGCTTCGCGCCTGAGAGGGCGAGGCTGTTTCGACCAGCACCTGATCCTCCCGGCTTGCCGTCACCCGCTGCCACCACTCCACGCATTTGAACCGCACCACATACGACCCGCACACCAGATCGTTTTCCTCCGGCAGGGCGTAGGTGCCGCAGGCAGAGCGGCACAGCCCCGGGTAGAGCACGCACCACCAGTTTTTGCCGTGGCGGGCGTTGCCGCCCAGGTCGATGCGCAGAGCCTGATACCGCCCGGCGGGCAGGATGCCGGTGGAATAGCGGGTGGTATCAAAGTACATTTCCACCAGCTGTACCGTAACGGTGGAAAAAATCCCCCGCCTTGCCAGCACGGCCCGGGCCGTCAGCTCCAGCGCGGGCAGGTTCTCTGCCGCCCAGCGCAGGGCGGCAGGCTTGTCCTGTGCGGTGCAGTGGACATCGGCATAGGCCAGAACAGCATCCCGCACGGCGAGCTTGGCGGTCTGGTCGGCAGGAGAATCGCTGTCGGCCCGGATGTGGAAGCGCAGGGTGTCGGCACAGAGGAGGGTCCCGGTGTCCAGCTGTGCCTGCCCCCAGCGCAGAGCAGCAGGCAGGGTGCTCAGAAGCAGCGCAAGGGAAAGCACGGCGCACCCCAGCGCCATCTCACGGCGGGTGAGCGTGCGGGCAAAGAATGGCAGCATAAAAACAGGCCCCTTTTCTGGAAATGATAACCAGAGAATGGGCCTGTTTAACGCATTTTATTCTGATACTTGATTTTTGCAGTGAAGCCTGACTGTAATGCCAAGGGCTCCCCCTTCGGGGGAGCTGGCAAAGCCGTCAGGCTTTGACTGAG
>ENA-OPWC01002270-OPWC01002270.1-human-gut-metagenome-genome-assembly--contig:-NODE-2270-length-10916-cov-2.182120_pt1 | contig 10916 bp, 10 predicted proteins | sample MGYA00241504_ERZ502000 | MGnify/ENA primary metagenome ERZ502000 (study PRJEB25962, sample SAMEA2042005) | human gut metagenome | biome: human gut; feature: human-associated habitat; material: faeces...
GGTTGTAGGCAGATTCAAGCGCATTCCAGTGCAGATGCCGCCAGTTACCGTGGTCGGAGATACGGATATCGCGCATCGGGCATTTTAGGCTATCCGGCTTTACGGTAGGGATGGAAAGTGCCAACTCGCCGTCCGGTGCGGCAATGGTGCAGCGGTTGCGGTAAGTCTGCTTCATATAGTGGTCATGCTGTTCGATGAATACTTTATCGTATGCCAGCAATTTGGTATAATATTCTATGGGAGCCAAATAGGCGGAAGAAAGAAAAACTGTTTTCATCAGTATATTTACGATTAGATGATTTGCGATTTACGATTGAAGCTACTGTTCATTGTTTGTATTTTCATTTTTATCAATATAAGTACTATTGAGGGGTTTATCATTTGAACGCCTGACAAATTTATCTGTTTTTTTGATTTTGTAATCACTAAATGAAGCTAAAAATTTTCCATTATCAGATAGTGAAATTGATATAGCTTTTGTTGCTGTATTTCCATTTTTAAAAGTAACCTCCATGACAATTATATCTTCTTTCAATTCTTTTGCAAGATTTTTGATTTTTGCATTTTCATTATCACTTAATTCACTAATAGTTTTATTTGGTATCCATGAAATTGTAAGGTATTTGTATTCTTTTTTATTATTACCATACGAAATTTCAAAATTCTGTGCATTTGCATATTCGTTTCTTTTTTCTTTCCAGTCTTTGAAATCAAGCTGCTGATTTTTGCAGGAAAATCTGATTTTTTCTATATTTTCTCCTAAAATATAAAAAATAAGCTGATGGCCTTTCATTTCACCACTGTCACTAATGGTTCCGGTTTTTATTACTGCTGCGGTTGAAGTGATTTTTTCATTTGTTACATATGCATATGCTGTTATGGTATTTTTGTTCTTAAATGAAATAAGAGCTGCAAAGATAAGAAATATTGTTATAAAACTTGCTGTCAGAGCAGTCCATTTTTTAAAAGTACACTTCTTTTTTTTGAAATATACTTATCAGCTTTTTCAATGAGTTCGTCATCAATATAACCAATACAATATAATTTGTCCATATTCATAGAAATTCCTCCTTGTCAAGATAGATTTTAAGCTTGCCGCGTACTCGGAACAGTGAAGTTTTCACTTTGCTTTCGGTAATTGACAAATGTTTTGCAATTTCAGCTATACTCTCCATATAAAAGTATCTACGCACAAACATTATCTGTTTTTCATCTGATAATGTATATAAAAAACGACTAACCATTTCACCTAGCAGTTTTGCTTCAATTTCACTTTCAACACTATCAATTGCAGGAATACAGTTATCAAGCTCTTTAGACAGTTCAACAATATTGCAATTTCTTTTAAGGCTGGTTTCTTTCCTGTATCTGTCAATGGAGATAGTACGAATAATCCGGGCAAGAAAAGCAAAAAAATAATCCTTTGGATTGCTCGGTGGTATTCGTTTCCAAGTTTCCATATATGTATCATTTTCACACTCCTGCACCGTACATGTATCTCTGACTATTTTATAAGAAATATTACAGAGTTTTGAGCTATACTTATCTGCTGTATATTTAATTGCATTCTCATCACGATTAAAATACAACTGAACGATTTTTTCGTCTTCCAAATTTTCACCTTCTTTCCTACTGTATTTAGCCGTTCACTAATCATATCGTATTTTAGATGGTGTTGGTTACATTTGTAATAATTACTTTTATGGAAAGTTGATGGTCTGCCTGTGTCTATTGATATATTTTTGACAGTTGCTAAAATGGTTTTTGGCGATTATGCTTAGTTTTTCACCATTCAGATTGACAATTCTCGGTAAAATGGTACAATAAAAGTCGGGATATTATATTTTTTGTCATAAGGAACAATAGGGTGAATGTACATATGAAAATCATTGAATATGCATATGTTTCATACATATATTATTTGGTGATATGGGGCAAAAAATATAAAAAATTATAAAGAAAGGGGAACCAGAATGAGTGAAGCAACATTTCGTGGGGGTGTTCATCCTTACGAGGGAAAGGAATTGTCCAAAGACCTGCCTATAAAGACTGTTATGCCTAAAGGTGATATGGTTTTTCCTATGTCACAGCATATCGGTGCACCGGCAACACCTGTTGTACAAAAAGGTGATAAAGTACTTGTTGGACAAAAAATTGGTGAAGCTAGCGGATTTATTTCAGCAAATATCTGCAGCTCAGTTTCTGGAACTGTAAAGGCAGTTGAGCCTAGAATGCTTTTGAACGGAGCTAAGGCAACCTGCGTGATTGTTGAAAATGATGGAGAATACACAGGAATTGAAGGACTTGGTGAGGATAGGGATTACACCAAACTGTCAAATGACGAGATTCGAAACATTGTAAAAGAAGCTGGTATTGTAGGTATGGGTGGTGCAGGTTTTCCAACAAATGTAAAACTTACACCAAAGGAGCCTGACAAGATTGATTATATTCTTGTAAATGGTGCTGAGTGTGAGCCGTATCTTACATCTGATTACAGACAGATGCTTGAATGTCCGGAAGAGATTATCGGAGGACTTAAAGTCATACTTAAACTTTTTGACAAGGCAAAGGGAGTTATCGGAATCGAGGACAACAAGCCTGATGCCATTGAAAAGATGAAGCAGGCAGCCCAGGGAGAAAGCCGTATAGAGGTTATGCCTTTAAAGACAAAGTATCCGCAGGGTGGTGAGCGTACTCTTATTTCTGCCATTACAGGGAGAAAGATTTATTCTGCAAAGCTTCCGGCTGATGCAGGATGCATAGTTGACAATATATCTACGGTTATAGCTATTTACAGAGCTGTCTGTAAGCAGACACCTCTTATTACCAGAGTTATGACACTTACCGGCGATGCGTTCAATACTCCTGTCAATGTTAATGTGCGTATAGGCTGCAACCATGCAGACCTTGTAGCAGAAGGTGAAGGATTTAAGCAGGATCCTGCAAAGATTATTTCAGGTGGTCCTATGATGGGATTTGCCATGTTTGATCTCAATGTTCCTGTCACAAAGACATCTTCTTCTATTTTGGCACTGACAAAGGACGAAGTTGCTGAGAATGAGCCGTCACCATGTATCAGATGCGGCCGCTGTGTTCAGGCCTGTCCTGGCAACCTTGTACCTCAGAAGATGGCACAGGCAGCTATGCATAATGATTATGATACATTTGTAAAACTTAACGGTATGGAGTGTTACGAGTGCGGAAGCTGTACTTATGTATGTCCGGCAAAACGTCCTCTTACACAGACATTTAAGCAGGCTCGTCAGTATGTGGCAGCTCAGAGAAGAAAGAAATAGGAGGGATAAAAGGTGAGTAATTTATTAAATATTTCATCATCACCACATGTTCGTGACAAATCTTCTACGAAAAGTATCATGTGGGATGTTTTTCTCGCACTTATGCCCGCTACCATCGTTGGTATATATAATTTCGGATATAAGGCAGCGATACTTATTGTAGCCTGCGTTGCTGCGGCTGTACTTACTGAGTACATCTGGCAGAAGGCTATGAAACTTCCGGTTACGGTAAGTGACGGAAGTGCAGCACTTACAGGATTGCTTTTGGCACTCAACCTGTCATCTACATTCCCTGTATGGATGGCTATACTCGGAAGTGTGTTTGCGATTATTATAGTAAAACAGCTTTTCGGAGGACTTGGTCAGAACTTTATGAACCCGGCACTCGGAGCAAGATGCTTCCTCATGATTTCATTTGCCGGAAAGATGACTTCATTTACATATGACGGTGTTACAGGAGCTACACCACTTGCAATCATCAAAAACGGTGACAAAGCTACAGCAGTAGCAGATCTTCTTGCATCCGGTGACGGCAAGACACAGGTTGCCACAAGTGTTCTTAAGATGTTTATCGGTACTATCGGAGGAACTATAGGTGAGACTTCAGCACTTGCACTTCTTCTTGGTGCAGCATATCTTCTTATAAAGAAAGTTATCACATGGAAGATTCCTGTATGCTATATTGGAACATTTGCAATATTTGCACTTATATTTGGCGGACGTGGTTTTGATCTCACATATCTTGCAGCTGAAATCTGCGGTGGTGGTCTTATGCTCGGTGCATTCTTCATGGCAACAGATTATGTTACAAGTCCTATCACACCGAAGGGACAGATTATATTTGGTGTACTTCTTGGTATTCTTACAGGAATATTCCGTATTTTCGGTGCATCTGCAGAAGGTGTTTCTTACGCCATCATTATCTGTAACCTGTTAGTTCCATTGATTGAAAAGGTGACTATTCCTGTTCCATTTGGAAAGGAGGGAATTAAAGATGGCAAATAATGAAAACAAATCAACACTTATGCATGATGCGATTATGCTTTTTGTTATAACAATTATAGCAGGTGTTATGCTCGGTGGAGTTTATACAATTACAAAAGGACCTATAGCAGCCGCAGACGAGAAAGCTACAAATGAAGCGTATGCTGCTGTTTATAAGGATGCAGAGTTTAAAGCAGATGACACCCTTACAAAAGCTGTTGAATCATTCCAAAAGGATGTTGCAGCAGGTAAGATTGATGATGATACATTCTCATATACAAGCGAAGAAATTATCGAGGCAAGAACTGCTTCTAAAGACGGTTCACAGACAGGTTATGTTCTTAAAGTAAGTGGAAAAGGCTACGGCGGAGCAGTAACTATTGCACTTGGTATCACAAATGAGGGCGAGGTTGTTGGCATTCAGATTCTTGATGCGAGCAACGAGACACCTGGTCTTGGTCAGAATTCAACAAAAGAGACTTGGAACAGCCAGTATGTAGGAATGAAATCAGACAAAACATTATCAGTTGTAAAGGATGGCAGCGGAAGTGCAGACAACGGCACAGTTAATGCTATTTCAGGTGCTACCATTACAAGTAAAGCCGTGACAAGAGCTGTCAATGTAGCTCTGAAATTTGTCGCAGCTCAGACCGGAAAGTAAGGGGGTAAAGACATGAGTTCTTGTACAGAGAGATTAAAAAACGGTATTATTACCGAAAATCCGACTTTTGTAATGATGCTTGGTATGTGTCCTACTCTTGCCGTTACATCTTCAGCCATAAACGGACTTGGCATGGGACTTACGACAACGGCAGTTCTTATACTTTCCAATGCATTTATATCATTACTTAGAAAAGTTATTCCGGATAAGGTTCGTATTCCGGCATTCATCGTAATCGTTGCTTCATTCGTAACGATAATACAGCTTTTATTACAGGGATATATGCAGTCACTCAACAAAGCATTAGGTGTTTATATTCCGCTTATCGTTGTAAACTGTATCATTCTTGGTAGAGCAGAGGCTTATGCTTCTAAAAATCCTGTACTTCCATCAATATTTGATGGACTTGGTATGGGACTTGGTTTCACATTTGGTCTTACATGTATCGGTATCTGCCGTGAAATTTTGGGAAGTGGTGCTATATTTAATCATCAGTTTATTCCTGAGGATTATCATATTACATTCTTCGTACTTGCACCGGGAGCATTCCTTGTTCTCTCATTCCTTACGGCATTGCAGAACAAACTCAAAATGCCTTCTGCTACAAATGTTGAGACAAATGATACAAATATCGCCTGTGGCGGTAACTGCGCAAGCTGTATAGGTTCAAGCTGTGCAGCAAATAAAGGTCTTGTTGAGGCTGAGAGAGTTGCAGCAAAGGCAGCAAAAGCTCAGGCAGCAAAGGAAGCAGCAGCAAAAGCAAAAGAGGCGGCAGCAAAAGCAGCCGAAGCTCAGAAAAAGGAGGATTGATTTAAGTGAATTTATTTGTAATTATGATTTCATCAATGTTGGTAAGTAATGTTGTACTTAGTCAGTTCCTCGGTATCTGTCCTTTCCTCGGTGTATCAAAGAAAGTTGAAACGGCAGCAGGTATGGGTGCGGCAGTTACATTCGTTATCACGATAGCATCTGCCATTACTTATCCGATATATTATTTTATTCTTGTTCCTTTGGGACTTGCGTATCTGGAAACTATCGCATTTATCCTTATAATTGCGGCTCTTGTTCAGTTTGTTGAAATGGTATTAAAAAAGTTTATGCCACCTCTCTATGAGGCACTTGGTGTATACCTTCCTCTTATCACAACAAACTGTGCGGTTTTAGGTGTTGCACTCAACAACATCACAAACGGCTGCAACTTTATAGAAAGTGTTGTTACAGGCTTATTTACAGCACTTGGTTTCCTCGTATCTATTGTTATATTGGCTAGTATCCGTGAGAGAATCGAATTTAACGATATTCCACATTCTTTTAAGGGAACACCAATTGTACTTGTAACAGCCAGCTTAATGGCAATTGCATTCTGCGGCTTTGCAGGTCTTGTTTAGAAAGGGGGAGTATAAATGACAGGCGTAATAATGGCAGCGGTAGTTGTTGGTTTGATAGGTCTTCTTATAGGACTCCTTTTGGGATTTGCGGCAAAGGCATTCGCAGTTCCTGTTGATGAAAAAGAAATCGAAGTCAGAGAGTTTCTTCCGGGAAATAACTGCGGTGGCTGCGGATATGCCGGATGTGATGCTTTGGCAAAGGCAATTGCAGCAGGAGAAGCTCCTGTAAATGCATGTCCTGTAGGTGGAGCAGCAGTTGCTGAAAAGATAGGAAATGTTATGGGAGTTGCAGCAGGAGAAAGTGTCAAGATGGTAGCATATGTCAAATGTTCAGGAACATGTGACAAGGCGGGAATCAAGGCAAACTATTACGGAATTTCAGATTGTAAGAGAGCAGCAGCAATTCCGGGACGTGGTGATAAGGCATGTTCATTTGGATGTATGGGCTTTGGCTCATGTGTTGCAGCATGTAAATTTGATGCAATTCATGTAGAACATGGTGTTGCGATAGTAGATAAAGAAAAATGTGTTGCATGTGGTAAGTGTGCAGAGGAGTGTCCAAACGGACTTATCGAGCTTATACCATATGATGCAAAATGGTCAGTTGCTTGTTCAAATAAAGATAAGGGACCAAAGGTTATGTCAGTATGTGATACAGGATGTATCGGATGCGGTCTTTGTGAAAAGACATGTAAATTTGATGCAATTCATGTAGAGAATAATATTGCACATATTGACCAGAGCAAGTGTAAGGGATGTGGAGCATGTGCTGCTAAATGTCCTAAGAAAGTTATACTTGCACATTAGAATTTTAGTTCAAAGCATAAAAATTTGCCGGTTACGGCAAAGCGTACTGTTTAAATTAAAAAGATATAGGCATTGAGTTGTCTATATCTTTTTTTTTGTAAACGAAAATGTTATAATATCATGTGAATTAGGTGCAATAAAATTTAAAGAGGAAAGAGGATTATATTTGTAATTGGATTGAGGAGAATTATGAATAATACACCGTTTTTTATAGAGAATGAAAAAGAAGTAAATAAACAGGTCTGTAAATGGATGTTTGGAGCGGCAATAATTATCTGGTTCATGCTGGTTCTTAATTATCTGGGGATGTTTGAGATAAGCAGAAGAATGTGTATTGTAGCTTTTGCAGTGGGAACATTTTGTGGAATATCTCCAAGCATAGTTATTAGATTATCAAAGTCACAAAATTTTATAAAATACTATAATCTGACATGCAGTATTCTTTGTGTGTCTGTATTTTCAACACAGTATCGTATAGGTATTTATGCTACGATGCTGTTTGCGGTTATAGTGAGCTGTCTTTATTTTGATGAATATCTTACTACCAAGGTGATGATTCTGACGTATATATGTTTTTTGATAGCATATATTTTCAGGTCGATTGAAATGTTGAAGTATGTATATACAGGAGAAACTTTTGTACAGGTATATTTTCCGCTTGTGACGGGAATTACTTTAGAATTTCTTATTATATTCCCTGTTTTAAGATATATGGCTAGGAGATTTAGAACATATATTATAAAACAGAGAGAGTTAATAGATGAACTTATAAGAAAAGATACGCATATGAATATAGCAATGAAAAACTCAAATGATATTATATTTGAGTATGATATGCTTAATGATGAGTATTATGCTAATGCATCTATGACAGGAGATAGAAAAGATGTTGTCATAAAAAATGCGATGGATTTTATATCAGATTGCGTCTGGTTTGATGATGAAACAAGAAAGAAAATATTTGATATGGTTTTTGGAACGAAGAAGGAGCAGTCAGATATATTTAGAGCTAAGTTTGAAGAGAATGATAAAAAAGTTGAGAAGTGGTTTCGTTATGAAGGAAATGCCGTATATGATGATTATGGCAAGCTGGAACTTGTAGTAGGACGATTGTGCGACATTACAAGCGAGAAAGAGAGGGAAGAAAGAGAAAGAATTGCAAGACAGAGGGATGCATTAACAGGTTTATATTCGTTTGAGAGAGTGAGACAGATTGCAATAGAGCTTGAAGAACAGGAGCCTGACAGAATACATGAAGTTATGATAATCAACATAAAAAACATGAATGACATAGTTGAATGTTATGGGGATATTTATGCTGATAATCTTATAGTAATGATTGCCGGTGAACTTAGAAAATTTGGAAGTGAGAAGAAAGTTTATGTGGCAAAGCTGCCGGGAGCAGCGTTTATGTTTTTTATACCTAACTGTGATTTGATAAATGTCAGAAAACTTCGCAGAGAGATAAGCCGTGTTTTGTCAAACATTTATGTAGGTGAAAAAGAGATTAACAGAATAAAATATTATTTTGGTTATCATACAGGCAAGGCATGGTTTGAGAAACTTTTTGAAGTTGCATTAAAATATGCAAAAGCACAGAGAGCAGACGATTTAGAAAACAATGAAAAGGTGCAGGAGAAAGACAAAGAACATGAAGTCGCAGATAAATATTTGGAAGATGAGAGTTTTGATGCGGAGAAAGTTTCAGATGAGAGCGAGTTTAAACAGGATGAGAGACTTGTAAAAGATATAGAAAAGCTGTTTGTCGAGTCAAAAGACCTTAGAAGTTCGCTTCAGATAGCACTCGCAAGAGCAGGGCTGTTTTATCATTTAAACAGGGTGAGTGTGTATGAATTTGAGGATGACAGAAACAATGCACATCTGTCTTATCAGTGGTCGTCCGATAAAAAATATGTTGATAAAGAGTTTGCCGCAAATAATCATTTAGATATAAAGATACTTAATGAAATAAAGAAAAGCAGACGGGTGATTTTTGATTTTTCAGATGATGAAATAAAGAAGTATTGCGAGATACGTGGCTTAAATACATACAAAAATATGTTGAATAATGCCATTATATGTATCATTGTATCCGAGGGAAGGATAAGGGGCGGGGTTGTTTTTGAAAGAGAAGAAGGGGCGTTTAAGAGAAATGAAAAGAAATATCTGTTGAAATATTCAAATATTCTTGGCGGGTATGTGTTAAAGCTTCATTCTGATATTGCCAATAAAGCGAAAACAGCTTTTCTTTCAAATATGTCTCATGAAATAAGAACTCCGATGAATGCTATTATCGGAATGACAGACATAGCTAAGGCAAATATGTCAGATATGAATAAGGTTGAGGAATGTCTTGATAAGATTGAGAGTTCATCACAGCATCTGCTTACACTTATAAATGATATACTCGACCTTTCAAAAATTGAGAGTGGTCGAATGACATTGGTCAGCAGAACAATGAGTCTTGATAAGATAGCAGATAAGGTTGAAATGCTTATGAGACCGCAGACTGATGAAAAAAATATTACATTTGAGCTTAAAAGGGATTATGTAAGGCCTATTGTTGTGGGGGATGAACTCAGATTAAGTCAGATACTTATAAATATAGCGGGAAATGCACTGAAATTTACACATGAAAATGGAAAAATTACAGTCAGAATACAGGAGGTATATTCGGACAAAAAGGCAGCAAGGATTAAGTTCAGTATCAAAGATAATGGTATTGGAATCAGTAGAGAGGATCAGAAAAAGATATTTATAGCGTTTGAACAGGCAGGGCAGAATTCTTCTTCAAAGTATGGAGGAACCGGACTGGGACTTGCCATAAGCAACAATTTTGTTCATCTTATGGGAGGAAAACTTGAAGTTCAGAGTGAGCTTGGAAAAGGTTCAGAGTTCTGTTTTGAAATAAAGCTTTCTTATCCGAGCAAGGAGGAAAGTGATAGGTACACAGCATTGAAAGATGATGATGAACCTGAAGTTTCTAAGCTTGACGGTAAAAGGATTCTTATGGCAGAGGATAATGAGCTTAATGCGGAGATTGCAAAGACAGTGCTTGAAATGTATGGTGCAAAGGTAACTGTACGGGAAAATGGCTTACAGGCTGTTGAAGAGTTTGAAAACAGTGAGCCGGGAACATATAATTTCATTATTCTTGACATAAATATGCCGGTTATGAACGGGCATGAGGCGGCAATGAGATTGAGAAGCGGCGACAGGGAAGATTCAAAGACGATACCTATAGTTGCAATGAGTGCGAATGCCTTTGCAGAAGACGTTGAGGAGTCTTTAAAATCAGGAATGAATGCTCATATTTCAAAACCAATCAAGGTAGATGAGATGTTAAAAGAAATATCAAAATTTTTATAATGGAGGAAGATAAATGTGGATTGCAGACAATTGGAAAGATTATGAGGTAATAGATACGTCAGACGGTGAAAAGCTGGAGAGATGGGGAGACTATATCCTTGTCAGACCTGACCCGCAGGTTATATGGGATACGCCTAAAAAGGCAAAAGGCTGGAAGAAGATGAACGGTCATTATCACAGAAGCAACAAAGGCGGAGGTGAATGGGAATTTTTTAATCTTCCAAATACATGGCAGATTAAATACGGCAAATTAGTGTTTAACCTGCAGCCTTTCAAGTTCAAGCATACGGGATTGTTTCCGGAGCAGGCGGTGAATTGGGACTGGTTTGGAGAAAAGATAAGAAATGCCAAAAGACCTGTAAAAGTATTAAATCTGTTTGCATATACGGGTGGTGCGACACTTGCGGCAGC
>ENA-OPWC01002278-OPWC01002278.1-human-gut-metagenome-genome-assembly--contig:-NODE-2278-length-10874-cov-1.858675_pt1 | contig 10874 bp, 9 predicted proteins | sample MGYA00241504_ERZ502000 | MGnify/ENA primary metagenome ERZ502000 (study PRJEB25962, sample SAMEA2042005) | human gut metagenome | biome: human gut; feature: human-associated habitat; material: faeces...
CATATTTTTTTCCATTGTAACATTTGTGACAATTCTTCTGTAATAAGATTCCGATTTTTGTCATTACATTAAAACAGACAAATATGAAACGCACGATAATTAAAATCGACGACTCCCGGTGTAATGGTTGCGGTCTTTGTGTAAAAGGTTGTCACGAAGGGGCTCTGCAACTGATCGAGGGCAAAGCCGTTCTAGTGAGCGAACTCTATTGCGACGGTTTGGGGGCCTGTTTAGGAGAATGCCCGCAGCAAGCGATAGAACTGGAAGAGAGAGAAGCCGAAGCTTATGACGAACGTAAAGTGATGCAACGCCTGCTCCCCAAAGGAGAAAAAGTGATCTCCGCTCATCTCCGTCATCTGGCAACTCAGGGACAGCAGGATTATCTCCAACAAGCCATCGACGTATTGGAGGAATCACAAAAACAAACCATCGGTATCCCGGCATCGGCGCAAAGCCAAACGGATACCTTCACCTCACCGGTATCAATGCCCAGCGAATTACAACAGTGGCCCGTTCAGTTACATTTACTGTCTCCGACCGCTCCCTATTGGTTGCTGCGGATTGTACAGCCTATTCTGCCGGGGATTTTCATACCAACTGGCTTCGTGGGAAACGCCTGGCTATCGCGTGTCCGAAACTGGATCATGGACAAGAAATATATCTCGAAAAATTGATTACGATGATCGATGAAGGAGGAATAGACACCCTGACCGTTATGATCATGGAAGTGCCTTGTTGCAGTGGGCTATTGCACCTTTGCCAGAAAGCCCGTCAAAAAGCAAAACGCAACATTCCTTTAAAGATGGTCAAAATCAGCCTACAGGGCGAAATTTTAGAAGAAATATGGCTATAAGATTACTTTTTACGTATAAAGTAAAAGGTATACAAATCAATAAAATGTTATGAAAGAATCGATGTTTTGTTTTCAATGTCAGGAGACAGCCAAAGGGACAGGCTGTACAGTCCGCGGAGTATGCGGTAAAAACAGTACAACTTCGGCTCGCATGGATTTGCTGCTCTTTGTAATCAGAGGAATTTCTATTGCAGCCCACACCTTACGTACGCACCGGATATTACCCGATCCACAAGTCAATGCTTTTGTCATCGACGCCCTCTTTTCGACTATTACCAATGCTAATTTCGACGAAAAAAGCATCACCGAGCGGATCAATCGGGGGTTCAATCTTCGCAATCGTCTGGTTGCTCAGGCATCGTCAGCCGGTATCACCTTTCCTTCGGCCGACGAATTGACCTGGAACGGAGCCCCGGAAGCTTATGATGATAAAGCGGCTGAAGTGGGGGTATTACGCGAACCGAACGAAGATCTGCGTTCACTGAAAGAATTAATTGTATATGGACTCAAAGGAATGGCGGCTTATACCGGGCATGCTATGCGCCTGGGATACGATAATCCGGCTCTTCACGAATTTATACAATGTACCTTGTCCGATATCGCTATCGGTAACCTGTCGGTCGGAGAACTCACCGCCCGTGTCCTGCAAACCGGGACATTCGGCGTACAGGCCATGGCCCTACTCGACCAGGCCAATACCGGAAGTTACGGTAATCCTGAAATCACCGAAGTCAATCTGGGCGTCCGTTCTAATCCCGGAATCCTGATCAGCGGACACGATTTGAAAGATATGGAAGAGTTGTTACGGCAAACCGAGGGAACCGGAATCGACGTGTATACCCACAGTGAAATGTTACCTGCCCACTACTATCCGGCATTCAAAAAATACAAACATTTCGCCGGTAATTATGGAAATGCCTGGTGGAAACAACGGGAGGAATTCGAAACTTTTAACGGACCGATCCTTTTCACGACCAATTGTATCGTACCCCCATTACCGGCAGCCACCTACACAGCCCGGATGTACACGACCAATTCAGCCGGATATCCCGGATGTAAACACATCGTAACAGATGCGGACGGGAAAAAGGATTTTTCGGAAATCATCGAAAAAGCAAAAACCTGTAAACCTCCGGTAGAAATTGAAAAAGGAACCATTGTCGGTGGCTTTGCCCATCACCAGGTCATTCAACTGGCAGACAAGGTGGTCGAAGCTGTAAAAAGCGGAGCTATCCGTCAGTTTGTAGTCATGGCCGGATGTGACGGACGCATGAAAATACGGGAATATTATACCGAATTTGCCGAGAAACTTCCGAAAGATACAGTCATACTGACTGCCGGTTGTGCTAAATACAGATATAACAAACTGGCTTTAGGGGACATTAACGGCATTCCCCGCGTATTGGATGCCGGACAATGTAACGATAGTTATTCACTGGTACGCATAGCCCTGAAACTGCAAGAAGTATTCGGACTGAAAGATATCAATGAACTCCCTATTGTTTACAATATCGCCTGGTATGAACAAAAGGCCGTTATCGTTCTTCTGGCACTGCTTTCCCTGGGCGTTAAAAATATTCATCTCGGCCCTACTCTGCCAGCCTTCCTGTCGCCAAATGTTGTCAAAGTCCTGATCGAAAACTTTGGTATTGCCGGAATCACTGATGTAGATACTGACCTGGAAATATTTTTTGGTAAAAATTAAACCTGCATAAAAAAGACGAGTCCGTTAGGACTCGTCTTTTTGCCTATAATTCACCAAGTTCCATAATACAGCTGGCCAAAAGCAGGGCTCTTTCAGTTAATGTAGCTATCTCTATATATTCACTGTCGCTGTGGGCCCCGGCGCCGCAGGGTCCTACACCGCACAGAGTGGGCGCACCTGTCATGGCCGGCCAGGCTGCGTCAGAAGCGCCGCCAACATATTGCTGACCCGGTTTTGCCAACCCGAGCTTTTCAGCCTGACTGGCATAGTGTTCGTACAGCCGCTGCACTACGGGTGTAGTTTCAAATGGCATAAATTTAATCACATTGCCAGTTACCGTAGTCTTAGTATGAGGAACATAATTCGTTTCTACAATCCGCTGCACATCGGCAATAGACTTTTCTGCTTCGGCAATAGTTTTAAAGCGCACATCAACCTCGCCAACGGCCTTATCAGCAACAATATTAGCCATAGTACCGCCGCTAACAACACCAACATTATATGTAGTCCCAACAGCAAAATTATTGAGAGCATGGATAGCTACTGTTTTCTGCGCCAGTTCCAAAATCGCACTGGCGCCTTTTTCAGGTTCATTCCCCGCATGTGAAGCTATCCCCTCTACTACCAGCGTTGGCCTGGTCGTTCCCTTCCGACCCGTAACGACGCTGCCGTCAACGCGTCCAAATTCCAGATTAAAAACAGCATCCTTCCCTGCACCCGCTTTTTTGAACTGTGCCACCGCATCAGTAAAAGGATGTGACATTTCTTCATCACCACACAGTAAAACGGTCATATCCGTTTCCTGCCAGCCATTCTCCAGCAAAGCCCTGATTACATATAAAGCCATAACCAGCCCGCCTTTCATATCAAGTACACCTGGTCCGTAAGCCCGTCCGTTTTCAACCTTGAACGGGCGAACTGCCGCTGTACCTTGATTGAACACCGTATCCATATGCCCTGAAAACAGCACCTGCTTTTTACCGGGCTGCGCTTTCCTGGCAAGCAGCTGTACAGGAGCACCACCAGTTTCCAGATATTCTACAGTAAATCCCAGCACTTCTAAGAACGCTCCTATTCTCTGTGCCACCGCATTTATACCAGCCAAAGCATCCGCTCCTGAATCAATATTCACCAATTCTTCCAGTAATTGCAGCATCGCCTGCTCTGAACCTCTGATCTGATCTAAAATTTTCGCTCTCATCAAAACTCTCCTCTGCATAAATACAAGTATAATTCTTATATTATTCGCTCACTATGCTTTTTTTCCTGCTTTCTGCTCATAAAAAATCATGTTTTCAGAAAATTTATAAATGAATTCTAAAATAAAAAACAGTATGAGATTTAATCCCATACTGTTTTTTATGCTTAACCGCTTATTACTGCATTTCATCCAAATGCATGATACACATCGCCAGGAGCTGCGCTCTTTCAGTCATCGACGGCACGAATAAATACTCATTATTACTGTGAGCACCTACAGCCTGAGGACCCATACCGCATAAAGTCGGCGCACCGACCATAGCCGTCCAGGCAGAATCAGCACTGCCGCCGACATATAACGCTCCTGGGACGGGCAAACCCAGCTTTTCAGCCTGTTTAGACAAATGACCATACAGCTTTTGTACGCCGTCAGTAGTTTCCAGCGGCATAAACTCAATCCTGTTTTCTGTTACAGTAGTTGTTGTATTGGCCACATAAGTTTGTGCCGCTATTGCTTCCACACTTTTTATTGCTTTTTCAGCTTCTTCAGCTGTTTTAAATCTGATATCAACACGTGCCTCTGCGCGATCGGCGACAATATTTGCCAGGCTCCCGCCATTAAAAACGCCTACGTTATAGGTAGTTCCGACTTCTAAATCAGTTAACGCATGTAAAGCAATAGTTTTATGGCAAAGTTCTAAAACAGCGCTGGCGCCTTTTTCAGGTTCGTTTCCGGCATGGGCAGCGATACCTTTTACAGTCAGCACCGGGCGAATAACGCCTTTACGCCCGATAACTACACTGCCGTCTGCGCGTCCTGGTTCCATATTGAAAACAGCATCTTTGCCCAGACCTTCTTTTTTGAACCATTCTACAGCATCTGTCAACGGGTGCGCCGGTTCTTCATCTCCGCAGAAGAAAAGCGTCAGGTCAGTATCATCCCAGCCATTATCCAGCAATGCCTTAACTGTATAAAGTGAAATCGCTATCCCTGCCTTCATATCCATAACACCGGGACCATAAGCCTTGCCATCTTCGATCCTGAACGGTCTGGCAGCTGCCGTCCCCTTAGGAAAAACCGTATCCATATGTCCCATCAGCATAACTTTTTTCTTGCCCGGACGCGGACGTTTAGCAAGTACATGTGTAGGCGCATTCGGTGTTTCGATATACTGCACCTCAAACCCATACGGCGTTAAAAAGTCGCCTATGATATGAGCAACCTCATCAATCCCCTCCAAAGCATCATAGCCTGAATCGATATTAACGATCTGCGCCAAAGTATCCAGCATGGCAGTTTCTGATTTTTTGATCTGTTCTAAAATTTTATTTTCCATTTTTCTGCTCCTATTTTCAATAATATCTTTATCTTATTCGCTCTTCTTCCGCTTTTTCCTGCCAATAGCAATACTTATAAAATACAGCGTAGCGGCTGAGGTTTCCCTGTCAGTGATTTCGCACCGCCTGCCGTTACCAGATACGTATTCTCTGTACCGACCATACCGATTCCCGGTAAAGCTATCTTAGGCTCGACAGCAAAAACCATACCCGCCTCCAGCTTCCCTTTGAAACCGTTTGCCAGCGCAGGAGATTCGTCCATCACCAACCCGATACTGTGTCCTAAAAATTTGCCGCCGTTCATAAACTCGTTTTCATACTGTGGATCAAACTGTTCCATTACCTGCCGGTAGATATTTTCGATCACAATGCCCGGCTGCAGCAGCGATGCTGTCAGTTCTTCCAGAAAAACACAGTGCTCATAAGCAGCCCTGATTTTATCACTGAAAGGATCCTGATCTAAATCTCCATAATAATACACCACTGTTTTATCAGTATGATAACCATCCACACCGCAGGGTATATCCAGATATACTAAACGCCCAGCCTGCAGCTTACGAAAAGCAGAGCCGATCGACTGTACAGCGACACAAGTGCCGCCTGTACCACCGGGGCCGTCAAAAGCTGTTTTCACCAGACCGCTTTTCCCAAAAGAAGCCAGACCCACAACATCCTCACCTAAAGGCAAATTAAAACGCGCTACCCCGTGCGAACCTCGACGCAGCATTTCTGCATACAGGTTGACTGCCAGTTCTGCCTCGCTCACACCTTGAACAATAAACCGCGGCGCCAGTTCGTCTAAAACATTGCGATGAATAGAACCTGATTTTCTCATCAGTGCCAGTTCATAAGGGCTTTTTATCAGTCGCAGCTCACTTATCACACTGTCCATCCCTGCCTCAGAGGCAAAAGGCAAATATTTATACAACAGCTGCTGCCATTCCAGCGTCGCTGTTTTATTTTCCAAGTATACCTTAGCAGGCAGAGGCTGATAAAACTCAGCTAAAGTACGGAAACTTTTCATCGGACGGATATCCTGCAGCAACGATTCATTGCAGGCACGTTCATAACTGCGCCTGACCCATAAAATCTCGTCCTGCGGCCTGATTACCAGTACACCGTCCTGCATTGTACCGGCAAAATAATACATATTGACTTTATGGTTGACGATGGCTATTTCCCAGCCGGGAAATTCTCTGTCCATAACAGCTCTGAATTTATTCAGGCGTGCCTGCAGCTCATCAGCAGGCACACGCCGAAGCTGCTCTGTCATCATGATCTCATGCTCTAAAATAGTCATTGTTTCACTCCTTTACAAAAGTATTTTCTATTATCTTATCATAAATAATGAAACAGGACAGATATAAATATCAGCCCTGTTTCCCCTCATTCAGCCTATATATTTTTAAATAATCCTGTAAAATCAAAAGTAGCAAAGTAATCTGCCGGAGTTTCCGCACGACGTATCAATTCCGTACTGCCGTCCTCTTTCAGCAGCACTTCCGCACTGCGCAGTTTACCATTATAATTGTAGCCCATGGCAAAACCATGTGCTCCAGCATCATGAATAAAGAGCAGATCACCAATATTGATTTCCGGCAGCATCCTGTCGATAGCAAATTTGTCGTTATTCTCGCACAAACCACCAGTAATATCATATTTATGATCACAGGGAGCATCCTCCTTACCCATTACGGTAATGTGATGATAGGACCCGTACATGGCGGGACGCATCAGATTAGCCGCACAGGCATCCAGTCCGATATACTCTTTATATGTATGTTTAACGTGGATCGCTTTAGCAACAAGTGCTCCATAGGGAGCCAGCATATAACGGCCCATTTCTGTAAAAATTTTTACGTCTCCCATTCCTGCCGGCACCAGAATATCCTCAAAAGCCTGACGTACGCCTTCGCCGATAACCATAATATCATTGCCCTCCTGATCGGGACGATAAGGGATACCGACACCGCCGGACAGATTGATAAACTCAATATGCGCTCCTGTCTCTTCCTGTAATTCCACAGCTACCTGAAACAATATCCGTGCCAGTTCCGGATAATAATCATTAGTCACAGTATTGCTGGCCAGAAAAGCGTGCATTCCAAAATGTTTAACACCCTTGCTTAAAAGAATTTTATAAGCTTCTGTCATCTGCTCTCTGGTCATACCATATTTGGCATCACCGGGATTATCCATAATATTGTTGGCAATGGCAAAATGCCCGCCTGGATTGTAACGGCAGCTGACCGTATCCGGTATATCAGCAACTTTTTCCAAAAAATCGATATGAGTAATATCATCCAGATTGATAGTGACATTCAATTGTCTTGCCAGCTGAAAATCTTCTGCCGGCGTAGCATTGGAGGAAAACATAATTTCATCGCCTTTAAAACCAACGGCATCGGCCATCTGCAGTTCCGTATACGAAGAACAATCCGCACCGCATCCTTCCTCATGCAATATTTTCAATATTGCCGGGTTAGGGGTAGCTTTAACGGCAAAATATTCTTTAAAGCCCTGATTCCAGGCAAACGCCTTATTCACACGACGCGCAGTTTCACGAATAGCCGCTTCATCATATAAATAAAACGGCGTTGCATACTGTGCAGCGATCTCATCTAATTTTTCTTTACTTACAAAGGGTTTTTTACTCATTCTTTCTCACCTTTCTCCGCTTCAGGAAGCAATTTTATCAATTTTATTTCATTTTTTAAAGCGTCTTTAAATAAATCTACCAGATTCTGTTTGCTGGAATATAAACAGGTTGAATTACTGCCATCAGCCAGATCTCCTGTCAAAACCTCCTGTGAATCGGCGATCAGACGGATCTGGCTATTAGGCTTATGCGTATAATAAATAATCGCACCCTCCAAAACAAAAGGCCTGCCAGTAATAATGACCACCTTTAATCCCCGGCCTACCGCCTCAGTCAATTCACCACGCAACGCTTCAATAGCCGAATCTGTTGCCGAAACATAAATACGGGCTTTAGCCTTCACAATCGTATTTTTGAGTTTATTGATGATCTCGGTTGCTCCCTTGATTGTAATATAACCATCAACGCTTTGTGACGTACTGGGAAGCTCGTGCAGCAATTCTTCTTTCAGTTCCTGCAGTCTTCTTACCCTGTTTTCGCAAAACTCATCCAAAGGCACCGGCGTATATCTTGTAGCCTTATCCTCAAGCACATAAGCAGCGCCTTTTTCTACCAGACCTGCCAGCGCCGTATAAGTATTAGATCTGGAAATACCTGTCAGCTTTGTCGCTTCATAGCCTGTCAGCCGTCCTTCTGCCAGCAGAGTCAGATACAGTGTAGCTTCCTGTCTGGTCAGATTAAAATAAGTAAGTTTCTCAATAATATCCATATTCCACCTTCATTGTTCCTATACAAGAACACTATAAGCGATTTTTCTGAGTTTGTCAAGGCTAACTTATATTTTTCATATATTTATGAAAAATAACAAAGTTCGTCAGTTATCGAAAACATAGTAATCACTTCAATGCTTTACAATAAATTGATAAATCCAGCAGAAAATTATTTTTTGTAATTAAACTTTATTATCTTGTGTTTCAAGTTCAAATATTATAAGATTATATAAATAGTATCTACAATTCAAATTATTCTAATTTTTAAAATCTTTTTCGGAGTTGATTACCCCATGAAAAATTTAGGCAAAATAAGCCTTATCGTTTTATTTTTGTTCTCGATATTCGTAGGCAGCTTTACTGTTTACTCAATCAACAAAGTACAATCCTACGGAACGCTCATCAATTACCTAGGCATTGTCCGAGGCGCAACCCAGCGGCTTGTCAAGCTTGAGCTTCAGCATCAGCCTCACGATGAGCTTATAGCTTATATCGACGATATCATTTACGACCTTAAAAACACCGACGGTAAATACGGTTTGGAAAAAATTCCCAATGCCGATTATCAGCAGCAGTTTTCCGCTCTCACTACACTATGGCATCGGGTAAAAAGCAATATTTACGCCATGCGTCAAAACCCTGCCAATTCACCACTGCTGCTGCAGTCCAGCGAAGTACATTTTGAGATCGCCAATAATACTGTTTTCGCTGCTGATAACTATACTACTTCCAAAAGTCACCAGCTGACACTTCTTTCTGCTTTAATGCTGGCAGGCATCATTATCATGTGGATCGCTTTATTTATAGTGTACCTGCGCAAATTATATTCACTGGAAAGCAGCAACAAAACACTTTACGATATAACGACAAAAGATCCCCTTACCGGTGCTTATAATTTTGAAACATTTAAGAAAAAAGCTCAGAAGCTGCTCACACAAACGACTAAAAAATATTCGCTGGTCTATGTTGATTTTGCTGATTTTAAATATATCAACGATGTTTTCGGGTATAAATACGGCGACGAAATCCTTATCAATTATGCCACTATCATCAGTAAAGAACTGCGGGCAGGAGAAGTGCTGGGGCGTGTTTCCGCCGATAATTTCGTTATTCTGCGTTACTATAATGAGAAAAATGACATTATGGTCCGACAGCATCAGGTTGATATCAAAATAACAGAATTCATGCACGATATGTACAGCGGGCAGGCAGTTTCTGTACAGTGCGGTATCTGCTATCTGGAGGATCTGGCAGAAGATCTGCAGATAGAAGGTATTTTAGACCGCGCAAATTATGCGCGTAAAACTGTAAAAACGGGACTTAACAGAAAATATGCTGTTTATGATGAAAGTATCCGTAAACAACTGCGTTATGAAAAATCCATTGAAAACCGCATGCTGAAATCACTGGAGAATGAAGAATTTCTCGTTTACTTTCAGCCCAAGGTCGACCTGCAGACAGGTATGGCAACACAGGCCGAAGCGCTGGTGCGCTGGCAGACAGATGAAGGACTGATCATTCCTCCTGATAAATTCATTCCCATCTTCGAAAAGAAATATCTGATCTCATCACTTGACCAGTATGTATTCAAAAAGGTGTGCGCTTTTATCAGACGGCGCCTCGATGCTGGCCTTCCTGTAAATACAATTTCCGTCAATGTTTCCCGACTGCAATTTTACAATTCAGATTTTGTCAAAATATATGAAGATATCAAAAACAAATTCCGTATCCCTGATCACCTTTTAGAAATAGAAATTACAGAGTCAATCGCCTTTGATAATGTGACCTTCCTCGAAAAAACAGTCAGTGAACTGAAAAGTAAAGGTTTTTTGATTTCTATTGATGATTTCGGTACCGGATTCTCTTCTTTAAGCCTGTTGAAAAATATCCCTATTGATGTGCTCAAAATCGATCAAAGCTTTTTCAGAGAAAGCATCCACAAAGAAAAAGACAAGATCGTTATTAAAGGTATTATCGATCTCGTCAATAAATTAAGCATCCGAACTGTCGCTGAAGGTATTGAAACTGCTGAACAGGTTGCCTTCCTTAAATCTGTCAACTGCAATATGATCCAGGGGTATTTTTTCTACAGACCGCTTCCTGAAGATAAGTTTGAGGAAATATTGAAGAAGGAATATGCTACCAGAGAACCAGCTCTTGCAACTGACTCAAAAGTTTTAACTCCGAAAAACTGGTCTTTGCAAAATAATTAACAATCTGTTTTCTCATATAAAAATAGCCTGTGCATTTAAATGCACAGGCTATTTTACATAAACGCATTTTTATAGCGGGGGCAACTGTGCCCTTTTATAATGCTTTCTAAATATACGATGCAGCGTAATACAAAAAAACAACCAGGTCGCCCCAGCTGCATAACCGGCTAAAATATCCGTCGGATAATGCACGCCC
>ENA-OPWC01002279-OPWC01002279.1-human-gut-metagenome-genome-assembly--contig:-NODE-2279-length-10871-cov-5.194434_pt1 | contig 10871 bp, 9 predicted proteins | sample MGYA00241504_ERZ502000 | MGnify/ENA primary metagenome ERZ502000 (study PRJEB25962, sample SAMEA2042005) | human gut metagenome | biome: human gut; feature: human-associated habitat; material: faeces...
CTCGAAAAGCTGAAATAAATATTTTAGAGCCGTGTGGATCAGTCGGAGCGTAGAGCTAAAGTTCTGGCAGTTCACACGGTTTTCTTATATAAATGGTAATTGGTGTGACTTGGAACGAATAGAACTGTTTCATATCAAACATAAATGACTATATTTCCCGCACCATGGCTCAAAATCACGTCCGGAGAAATTTCAGTTAATCAGCAGGAACATGTTGGCAATCTAGCTGTCATAGAGCTTCTGAGGAGAGTGTCTGGGAGAGCTGTTGCCCCGGCGGAAGCCCTAGACCCAAGGCGTTTGAACCGTGGAATGCTGTAAAAATATACGTTAGAATTAAAAATGCAGGTCAGAAGCGAAACGGATTGAATCCTTGCAAATGACGCTGAAACGTGATATAATCGTGGTACGAACAAACCGATTTTGGTACGACAACGAGAACTCCTACACCTCTCAGATGGTTCGTACCATTAAGTACTTCGCTGAGAACTGCTGATCGGAGTTTCTCCTGAGCTGAATAAAGCTTGATTGCGCCCTTTCTCTTGTGTGATACGAGAGAAAGGGCGCTTTTTGCTGACCATTTTGGGCGCGATAAGGTGCTTTCGTAAAATGGTACGACCCATTCGTAATGATCCGACAAAAGCAGCACGCATTCGATCTCCATCTATTGCAACCCTTCTCCCGATATGATAAAATGGTAAAAATAAATGGAGACAACGAAACAGTATGATTACGAAACGTGAAAAACTGCAGTATGGATACCTGTTTCTGATTGATCTGCTCTCTCTGGCTCTCAGTATCGGGCTGGCGTGGGGGCTGACCGCAGGTGTTCTGCACAAGATGGGGGACTTCCAGCTGGACGATCTGGTAGAAGCCTGTTTTTTATTGCTGCTGGCCTATATTCTGACTTTTTTTACATTTGATCAGAGCGAAAATATCGTGAACCGCACTCCGATTCGTGAAGTTGAAATTGCGGTGCGGTTCAATTTTTTGCTGACTCTCATTGATGCGGCCTGTCTGGCGCTGACCAAGGCTTCCATGCTGCACTCCCGCTATTTTCTGGTGTTTGTGCCCGTCATCGATGTCTTTGTGATGACGGGCGCTCATGCTGTCCTCAAAAAGATGCTGGTACGCTCCCGCTATACCAAGGGGATTCAGAGCCTTGTGGGGGTGGTGACCACGCAGGAGAACGCAAGCCCTGTTCTGGAAGAGCTGAAAAAGGACTGGTCCAAGCGTGTGACCGGCCTTGCCATTCTGGAAGCTGCCCCGGAGCAGCTTCACACTGAGATCGATGGGGTGAAGATCGAGGCGAACTTCGATAATTTCATGGACTGGCTGCGGCAGGCAGCGCTGGATGAAGTGTACCTGGATGTGGCGCAGGAGAGTGAAGAAAACATGCTGCCCTACCTCGAGGAGATGGAGAGCATGGGTCTGACGGTCCATTTCCGCCTGCCGGTGCTGGATCGGATCGAAAAAGCCTGCTGTGATGAGACCAGTGCAGTGCGCATCAGCCGGGAACTGAGCCGCTGTGCGGGCGGCAATGTTGTGACGATGGGCACGGTGGAACTCAAGCTGCGGGATCAGGTGCTGAAACGGACCATGGATATCGTAGGCGGCATCGTGGGGTGCATCATCAGCATTCCCATCATTGCGTTGGTGGCCATCCCGCTCAAGCTGGAAAGCCCCGGCCCGCTGATCTTCAAGCAGCGCCGGGTGGGCCGGAATGGACGTGTGTTCTACATCCACAAGCTGCGCAGCATGTATGTGGACGCGGAGGCACGCAAAAAGGAGCTGATGGCCCAGAACGAAATGAACGGTCTGATGTTCAAGATGGAAGATGACCCCCGGATCACCCGGGTGGGCCGCTTCATCCGGCGCACCAGCATCGATGAGCTGCCGCAGTTTTTTGACGTTGTGCGGGGCTCCATGAGCCTGGTGGGTACCCGCCCGCCCACGCTGGATGAGTACCGGCAGTACGAGAGCCATCACAAGCGCCGCCTTTCCATGAAGCCGGGAATTACCGGCCTGTGGCAGGTAAGCGGCCGCAGCGATATTGATGATTTTGAAGAAGTGGTCAAGCTGGATGTCCAGTACATCGACAACTGGTCCATCTGGATGGATATCTACCTGCTGTTCAGGACGGTGGGCGTTGTGTTTGACCGGAAAGGGGCAAAATGAATTATATTCTTTTTGGTGGATCTGGTTTTATCGGCACCCATCTCATTCATTTGCTGCTGAAGGAGTGCGTCAGACCCGGCGACGTGATCTACGACCTGGATCTTGTGATGCCCGGGGAAGAAGGAGTGGTGCCGGGCATTGTGGAAAAGAACGATGGGGTGCAGTATATCCGGCTGGATGTGCGCAAGCCCATCGATTTTGAGTTCGTTCCGACTCCGGAGGACGTGATCTTTGATCTGGCAGCGGTCCACCGCACCCCCGGCCACCCGGAAGAAGCCTATTTTGAAACAAATATCCGGGGCGCGGAAAATGTGACCGCATTTGCGGAAAAATACGGCATCCGGAAGATCCTATTCACCAGCTCCATTGCACCCTATGGCGCGTCTGAGGACCTTAAGACGGAGGAGACTCTGCCGACGCCCAACACGCCGTATGGGATCAGCAAGCTGGTGGCAGAAAAGATCCACCAGATCTGGCAGGCCCGTGATCCGGCCCGGGAGCTGACTATTGTGCGGCCAGGCATCGTTTATGGCAAAGGGGAGCACGGCAACATGACCCGCCTGTACAGGGGGCAGAAGAAGGGCTACTTTTTTTATGCCGGCCGGAAGAACACCATCAAGGCGTGCATCTATGTCAAGGAGCTGGTGCGCTTCTTCAAGTACCGGATGCTGGATCATTCCTTCCCCGGAGCAGAGATCTATAACTGTACTTACGAGCCGGCTTATACCATTGAAGAAATCTGCAATGCGATGCAGAAGGCGACCGGCCTGCACCGCCATGTGCCGTTGGTGCCCGCCGGACTGCTGCTGTTTGCGGCGGGCATTCTGGGACCCATCGGGGGCAAAAAGGTGGGCATCCATCCCGCCCGTGTCCGGAAACTGATGGTATCCACCAATGTCTGCGGCAGAAAGCTGGCCGCCACTGATTACAAGTTCCACTATACGCTGGAGGAGAGCTTCCGGGACTGGTTCGAGGATTGTGACCGCAAGGAGCTGGTATGACCATGGAGCAGAATGCACAGCCCATCCGTGTGGCCCAGATGATGACGGATATGAACTACGGCGGTGTGGAGATGGTGGTGATGAACTACTACCGCCACATGGACCGTTCCAGAGTTCAGTTTGATTTTTTCGCGCTGGAAGGTTCGACTCTGCCCCAGCGGGAAGAGATCGAACGGCTGGGCGGCCGGGTGTATGTGGTGCCAAAATATACCCACCTGCCGCAGTATGAACGGGAGATCGGGCGGCTGTTCCGTCAGAACGGATACCAGATCGTTCACTCCCACATGAACACCCTGAGCGTGCTTTCCCTCTGGGGGGCAAAGCGTGCAGGGGTGCCCAACCGGATCGCGCATAACCATTCTACGGTGGGCAGGGGAGAAGGGACAAAAAATGTGATGAAGTACCTGCTCCGTCCCTTTGCCGCAGTGTATCCCACCCGGCTCTGTGCCTGCTCCAGAACGGCAGGCAGCTGGCTTTATGGTGAAAAGCCCTTCCGGGTGTTCAACAATGCCATTGAGCTTGACCGCTTTACTTATGATGCCGCCAAACGGAAAGCCGTCCGGCAGGAGCTTGGCCTGGGGGATGAACTGGTGCTGGGCCATGTCGGGCGGTTCTGCTATGCCAAGAATCACGAATTTCTGCTGGATGTAATGGCGGAGGTCTGCAAGCAACGGCCGGATGCCGTTTTACTGCTGATTGGAGAAGGGGAAAACGAGGCCGCTGCCCGCCGGAAAGCGGAGGCGCTGGGGCTGCAGGAGAATGTCCGTTTTCTGGGCCGCCAAAGCGATCCCGCAAAGTTCTATCAGGCCATGGATGCCTTTGTTTTGCCCTCGCGGTATGAGGGGCTTGGGATCGTGCTGATCGAAGCACAAGCGGCGGCATTGCCGGTCATCTGTTCCACAGAGGTGCCGCAGGAGGCTCAGGTCCTGCCCGAGATGCAGTACCTGAGCTTGCAGGAAAGCCCGGCAGTCTGGGCGGATGCGGCGATCCGGGCTGCAGAAAATGCCCGGCGGCGGGATACCTCTGCTGAGATGCGGGCAGGCGGCTTTGATATCGTCACCGAGGCGAAGAAGCTGGAAGAGTTTTACTTCGACCTGCTGAAATGAGGAGATAAGATGGACCCTTTGGTAAGCATCATCGTTCCTGTTTATAATGTAAAGCCATATCTGAACCGCTGTGTGGACAGTCTATTGGGGCAGAGCTATCAGAACATGGAGCTGCTGCTGGTGGACGACGGCTCCACCGATGGTAGCGGGACCCTCTGTGATGAATATGCTGCACAGGATGCCCGGGTGCGGGTGCTCCACAAGAAAAATGGTGGTCTGTCCGATGCCCGCAACGCTGGTGTGGACGCGGCAGCGGGGGAATATCTCTCTTTTGTGGATGGCGATGACTGGGTGTCACCTTATTACATCGAGAACCTGTACCGGGCACTGGAGCAGGCGGGAGCGGATTTTTCAGCCAGCTGTTTTGAAGAAGTGTTCGAGGGCCAGCCGGTGCAGTCCGTGCCCACAGAGCGTCTGGAAGCATTCGAGATCCTGAGCCGGGAGGAATGCCTGCGCCGCATCCTGTATCAGGAGGGCATGGAGGTGACCACCCCCACCAAGCTCTATAAGCGTGCACTGTTTGAGGGCGTGCGCTACCCGGTGGGCAAGCTCTATGAGGATATCCCGGTCGCCTACGAGGTGACAAAGCGTGCCCATAAGGCGGCACATATCGCAAACCGGGATTACTACTATTTCCAGCGGGGCAGCAGTATCCAAAATATGGCCTTCAACCCCAGAAAGCTGGACAGTGTGCGGCACTGCCACGCGCTGATGGAAAACGTAAAGCGTGATTTCCCCCAGTTGAGCCGTGCGGCAGAATGCCGCTATCTGAGCAATGTCTGCAATATTCTGTTCCAGATCCGGGACAGGCAGCATGAAAAGATTGAAAAGGCCCTCTGGCAGGAAGTGAAAAAATACCGCCGGAACGTTCTGCTGGATCCGCAGGCCCGCAAAAAGGCCCGGCTGGCGGCGGCGCTTTCCTACAGCGGCTATGCCATGACCCGGCGGGTCTATGAAAAAACGCAGTGGCGTGGAAAAAAGTAAGGTGGAGGGATCCGGTTGGAGGAAAGAGAACCACTTGTATCGGTCATTGTGCCGGTCTATAATGTTTATCCGTATCTGAGGGACTGTGTGCAGAGCGTGCAGGCGCAGAGTTACCAGAACTGGGAGCTGCTTTTGGTAGACGATGGCTCCACCGATGGCAGCGGGAAGCTTTGTGATGAACTGGCTGTGGAAGATGGCCGCATCCGGGTGTTCCATAAGCCCAATGGGGGCCTGTCTGATGCCAGAAACCACGGAATGCATCATGCCCGGGGAGAATATTTCTGCTTTCTGGACAGTGATGATCTGCTGCCAGAGAATGCGCTGGAAAAACAGGTGGGCCTTTGTGAGCAGCACAGGGCAGATGTGGCCATGGGGCAGTTGCTGCAATTTGAGACAAAACCCCGGCGGCAGACCGGAACGGCCGGTGGAACAGAGATACTCGCGGTACAGGATGCCATCCGTGGGATGCTTCTGCGAAAAGGGAAAATCGGCCACACGGCATGTGCGAAATTGTTTCGCAGGGAGCTGTGGGCGGAGCTGCGTTTCCCAAAGGGGATGCTTTATGAGGATTACGCTGTGATCTACAAGGTCATGCAGGGATGCAGGACGGTGGTAGCGGACTATGAGCCCCTGTATTATTACCGGATGCGGGGCGGATCCATTATGCACGAGCCCATCCAAGAGAAAAATCTGGTGCTCCTGGACATTGCTCAGGATGTCACCCGGCATCTGTCCCGAACCATGCCTGAGGTTCGGGAAGAAGCGGAGTATCTGCAGTTGGTCACTTACCTGAAAACCCTGAAACGAATCCTCAACAGCGGCTTTGACTGCTACCCGGAGGCCCAGGAGCGGATCCTTCGCTTTGTCCGGGAACACCGGGATCTGACCCGGAGGTCCTGGGCCAAAAGGGCAGACCGCATCAAGGTAGAGACCCTGATGAAGGGCAGAGGACTCTTTTATCTAATCTATACTCTGGCCGAAATGAAAAACAACCACGCTGTGTGATGAAAAAAGGAGAGCTTCGATGCTGATTTATCTGGGGACCTTTGCTGCTTCTGTGGGCATTGCCGCCTATGGCGAGCACCTGCGGACGAAGAAAAACAACGAGAAGGGCTTTTATCTCTGCCTGGCGCTGGCGGTGCTGGTGATGGCGGTATTGGCAGGCTTGCGGGACCCGTCCATTGGCACGGACAGCGTGGTGTATGAGGAATGGGTGGCAGATGCAAAGCTGCAGGACGGTCTGCTGGCCTGCATCCGGCAGCGGCACAAAACAGAGCCGCTGTTTATGACGCTGGTCTATCTGGCGGCCCATGTTTTTGGCGATGTCCACTGGCTCTACTTTATGGTGGATCTGCTGGCCTGCGGCCTGTTTATGATCGGGCTGGTGCAGTATAAGGAGTATGTCTCTGTGCCCTATGGCTGGTTGGCTTACCTCTGCCTGTATTATGGCGATACTTATAATGCTGAGCGGCAGTCTGTGGCACTGGGCGTGGCGTTTCTGGCGTTCAGCTTTGCGTGGAAGAAAAAGTATCACTGGGCGATCCTGCTGCTGGCGGTCTCCTGCCTGTTCCACAATGCCACCTTTATCTCGTTTGGTGCGCTGCTGATTTATATCCTGCTTCAGCATTTCGACAACTGGTGGGTCAAGGGTGGCCTGGCGGTATTTTCGGTCTACCTTGCCTTCTTCAGCAAGGCTGTGGTCAGGCTGGCCCTGAATGTGGACTTCATTGATCGACTTTACGGATATTATTATGATGCCAATGCGGGCGGCTTCACGCTGAATCCTATCATTGTGCGTCTGCCCTTCCTGATCCTGCCCATTGTGCTGTACCGCTGGTACGCAAAAGAGGAAGGGGAGGGCCGCCGCCGCTTTACCCGCTCGGATGCTGATTTCTGGATCGTGATGATCCTGATCGAGATGGCAACGGCCCAGCTGCGCAACATCAATGTGCCGCTCTACCGCATCTGCCTGTATTTTGCGTTCTTCCGTTATCTCGCCATTGGCCGTGTGGTCAAGTGCGTGGAGGATGAGCGTCTGCGCAAGCTGCTGAAGGCTGCCATGTGGGGAATGCTGGTCATCATCTGGATCTATCAGGCGTATATTCAGGGCAACAATGCTATTTGCCCGTACACCTCGGAGATCCTCCACATCGGCAGAGAAACATTCTTCTGAGGGAACTGAACATGGAGACAGAGCTGATCAGTGTCATTGTTCCGGTCTACAATGTGGAACCCTATCTCCGCCGCTGCGTGGACAGCATCCTGCACCAGACCTATCAGGATCTTGAGGTCCTGCTGGTGGACGATGGCTCCACCGATGCCAGCGGAGCTATCTGCGACGAATATGCCGCACAGGAAGAACGCGTAACGGCAGTCCACCAGAAAAACGGGGGACTCTCTGCAGCACGCAACACAGGGCTCGAACGGGCAAAGGGAACGTATCTCTGCTTTGTGGACAGTGATGATCTTCTGGACAGCCGGATGCTGGAAACGCTCTGCCGTGACCTGCAGGAACAGGATGCGGATGTTGCTGTGGTGGGCTTCCGGATGTTTGAACGGGAGGAAGAGCTTGCCCCGGCAGAGCTCGCCGTACCGGTGCAGTGCATGACAGGCCGGGAGGCCATCCGCAGCACCCTTGTCTCGGATGAGCTGGGGGATTTTGCCTGGAACAAGCTCTACAAGCGGGAACTGTTCCGGGATATCCGCTATCCGCTGGGGCGGATGATGGAGGATCAGGGTACGACATACCGCATTTTTCAGCAGTGCAGCAAGGTCGCATACCGTCCGGTGCCGCTGTATTATTACTATCAGCGCCCGGACAGCATCCTTCACCGCAGGAACATGAAGTTCTACGAGGATAAGCTGGATATGGGCTATCAGAAATATCGGGCCATCCGGGAAGCATACCCGGGAATGCCGGAGAATGATGCCGCCATGTTGAGCGTGGTGGAGCACTGCTATCCGTATCTGATGCAGGACACGGTGCGCCGCGCAAAGATGGAGGCCTTTCTGCAGGAGTGTGACCCGGCGGCGGCAAAGCTGCTCTGCACCAGCAGCCAGCGGAAGTATCAGTTGCTCAGATGCAGCCGGAGGCTGTATGCAAAACTGTTCCTGCTGAAAAACGGCCCGGCGGCAAAATAAGGGAGGAAAATTTGTGCTGAACGATACTGTCAGTATCATTGTGCCGATCTATAACAAAGAAATGTATCTGGAAAAATGTCTGGACAGCATCCTCGGTCAGACCTATCGGGATCTGGAGATCATTCTGGTGGATGATGGGTCAACAGACAACTCCCTTGCCATCTGTCAGCACTACGCGGAAAAAGATCCGCGGATCAAGATATACCATAAGCCAAACGGTGGTGTTTCTTCTGCGCGAAACTTGGGATTGGAAAAAAGTACAGGAAAGTATATTTCATTTGTTGATCCAGATGATTTTATTCATTCGGAATTTATAGAACGGCTGGAAATGATGTTGGTGCAATCGGACGCGGAAATTGCATACTGTAAAATGCTGGATGTTTGGGAAGGCAGTGACGTAGAACATATTCCCAAAATTACAGATAAAGTTTGCATATTGGATGCAAGACGGTACGATTGGTTTACACCAGCAGCGCATAAAGTCGCCTGCGGCGCAGTATACCGAAAAAGCTGTGTGAAGGATATTCGATTTTCTGATGACTTGTATATTGGAGAAGATACTCTTTTCTTAGCAGAATGCATCAAAAAAGCATCTAAGATTGTTCGTTCGGAAAGTGAATTATACTATTACTACCGCAATGATCAGTCGGTAACGCTGTGCGATTATTTTACTGGAAAATTAACAGAAATGATGGCGTGGGAGCGAATTGTTGTATTGTATGCGAATGAATCACTTGTACAGAAGACTGCAAAAGCGGGATATTCACAGGTTTGTCGTGAGTTAGTGGTTAAATATGGAAAGAGTGCACACTTTATGGAAGAAGGTTATCCGAAAGCAAAAGCAGGGTTTTACAGATGGGCAAAGGAAATGATGCAACAGCAACTTCAGGAAAAGAGATATTTTTACTGGCTTAAAACCATGTATTCGTATTTCTTCTGGGACGCATGGGTAAAGAAAAAACAGGGTGAGTGAAAGTATCTAGTTATGAAGAAATCGCTTACATTAAATGCAATAATGAGTGGAACAAAGACGATTCTACAAATCATCTTTCCACTGATTACATTCCCGTACATATCTAACATTCTACAAGTAAATAATTTGGGCAAAGTGAACTTTGCCAGTTCCGTCTGCGGGTATTTTCTGCTGTTTGCAGGCCTTGGCATCTCCTCTTATGCGGTGCGTGAGGGTTCCCGCTATGTGAATGACCGGGAAAAGCTGTCGGCTTTTGCATCGGAGATGTTCTCCATCAATATGATCTCTACGGTCCTGACCTATGCGGCATTGGCGGTGACGATGCTTTTCTGGACAAAGCTCCATGCCTATACCGACCTGATGCTGGTGCTGAGTTTACAGATCTTCTTTACGACCATCGGCACCGAATGGGTGTTCACGATCTTTGAGGAGTATACTTATATCACAGTTAGAGGTATTATTTTTCAGATAATATCAATTCTGATGATGTTCGCATTTGTTAAAACGCAGGACGATTACTGTATTTATGCAGGAATTACGGTGTTTGCCGCAGCAGGTGCGAATATATTGAACTTCTTTCGAGCTAGGAAATATTGCACGATTCGACTGACAGCAAGAATAGACTGGAAAAAGCATTTAAAACCAATACTTCTGATTTTTGCATCGAGCTTTGCAATTACGATTTATGTAAATTCAGATGTGACAATTCTCGGAGTTTTAACTTCAGACTATCATGTGGGAATTTACACCGTTGCAATGAAGATATATACGATGGTAAAATCGGTTCTGGCATCTATTCTTTTAGTATCTGTTCCGAGGTTGTCTCGTTATGCGGGAATGCAGGATAGGCTGAATTTTGAAAGGCTTTTTAATAAAGTATTCGGGGCAATGGTATTAACCGTTCTTCCGGCTGTAGTGGGATTGTTTGAACTAAGTCAAGAGGTCGTTCTTTTTATCTCAAGCGAAAGCTATCTGGAAGCAGCTGTGCCACTTCGCATTTTGAGTATAGCACTGGTAGCAAGTTTATTTGGGTGGCTCTATAATACTTGTGTTTTGGTGCCATGGAAAAGAGAAGGTCAATTTTTGGTAGCAACGCTTGTGAGTGCAATTTTGAACGTGGGGCTGAACATCCTGCTCATCCCGCGGTTCCGGGAGAATGCGGCAGCCTTTACCACCCTGCTGGCAGAGCTGTGCTCCATGATACTCTGTATCCGGTGCTCCAAGGGCCTGGTCGCGGTCTCAGCTGACCGGCGCACCGTTGGCTCGGTGCTCTGCGGCTGTGCGGGCATCGTTCTTGTCTGTACCGGGGTCAAGGCACTGGCTCTGCCCAATCTCATCTGCATTCTGGCGGCAGTGCCCCTGTTTACGGCTGTGATGGTCGGTATGTCGTTTTTGATGTCGATGTCCATCTGTCTGCTGTTGGTGCTGGTCGCCTGTGGTGTGTACGCCTTTGTGCGGGTTGGCACGGTGCAGGACGCCATGGACCGGCTG
>ENA-OPWC01002280-OPWC01002280.1-human-gut-metagenome-genome-assembly--contig:-NODE-2280-length-10869-cov-1.945534_pt1 | contig 10869 bp, 10 predicted proteins | sample MGYA00241504_ERZ502000 | MGnify/ENA primary metagenome ERZ502000 (study PRJEB25962, sample SAMEA2042005) | human gut metagenome | biome: human gut; feature: human-associated habitat; material: faeces...
GCTCCGTGGGCAGCCTCGTCGAATACCTGTTTAGCGGAATGTCCGGCAATGGTGCAGTATCCCGGATTTCCCAGTGGAATCGAACCCTCCACAATCATGATGTATTTGCCCCAATTCTCTTTCATAGAACGGGTTCGGACTTCTTCTGCTTGGAAACCGCTGGCTGCCATGAGCGTGTCGGAATAGTCGAGAGAAATCATTTCAAGCAAAATTTGTCCGACAAGCGGGTGAGACGACCGTAGGAATGATTCGCTGCAACAAGTACACTCTTGAAAGTGAAACCAAAGAACCGGCTTGCGGGGCTTGGTTTGAAGTGCGTTGACAACTTGGGCTATACCGGTTTGGTGAAGGCCCAACATAGCTCCCATGATACCGCAGAATTTAAGGAATTGCCGACGGGTGTATCCTTTGGCTTTCAGCTCCTGATAGAAAGTTTGTTCTTTTTCCATTGTTTTTTTCCGATTTATGGTTTCAGCAAATGCGCGGTAATTGTTCTCCGCTCAGCATATCGAGAATCCGTGTTTGTCCTAAGGATAGTTTTAGAATTACTTCCGGGTGTCTGTCTTCGGTTACATGTCCTATTATCCGTGCGTTTTTCCCATGTATGTCACTTCGAATGATTTGTAGAGCCCGTTCGGCATACTCGTCCGGTAAAAAGACAAGCATGATTCCTTCGTTGGCGACATACAGAGGGTCTAAGCCTAACAGGTCGCATGCGGCGTTGACCGACGAGCTGATGGGTAATTCGTTCTCGTCTATGGCGATGGTTACGTTCGCACCCTCGGCTATTTCGTTTAGCGTGCTCGATAATCCCCCGCGTGTGGGATCCCGTAGTATATGTACATCGGGAACTCCGGCCAGTAGATTAGAGACGATTTGGGTGAGTGCCGCCGTATCGCTTTGGATAGAGGTCTCGAAACCTAAACTGTCTCGTGTGGAGAGAATACAGATTCCGTGATTCCCGATATCGCCGGTGACGATTACGGCATCTCCTTTCTTGATGCGGTGAAGTCCTATATCGATATTTTCGGGGACGATCCCGACTCCGGTCGTGTTGATGAAAATCTTGTCGCATTTGCCGTGTTCGACGACTTTGGTGTCTCCGGTGACGATAGAGACACCGGCTTTCCCGGCCGCTTTTCGCATGGTTTGTACGATCTGTTTCAATGTCTCTATGGGTAAGCCTTCTTCTAATATAAATCCTGCCGATAAATAGAGAGGAGTGGCTCCGCAACACAGTAAATCGTTTACGGTCCCGTTTATAGCCAAGTCCCCGATGTTTCCCCCGGGAAAGAACAATGGGTCTACGACGAACGAGTCGGTTGTGATAGCTATCCGGGCGGAAGGCAAATTCAATGTCGCTCCGTCATGAGCTTGTTCGAGCCATTTGTTTTGAAAGGCCGGATAGAAAATCTTTTCGATAAGACGGCTTGTCATTCGTCCTCCTCCGCCGTGGGCCATGACGATTCGGTCGTATTTTTGTGTCAGTGTGGGACAGTCGGGTAAATTCATATTTCGTTTTTTAGTTAGTTCTGTAACGATAAAAAGCAGAGCAAGCTCCTTCCGACGATACCATAGATGCCCCTAACGGGGTATCGGGGGTACAACGGTTGCCGAACAAGGGACACTTTTCGGGAGATATTTTCCCCTTCATGATTTCTCCTGCCCGACATACGGAGGCTTGAATGCCCGGTTTCACTTTGCATAAAAAACGATTTCGAGCTTCGTATTGTTCATATTCGGGGCGTAGTCTCAATCCGCTGACGGGTATCTTTCCCAATCCCCTCCAATAGGCGTCATAGGGTGTGAAGAAACGTTCTGTCTTTTGTCGGGCCATTCTGTTCCCTTGTGTAGGTACGGCTCTTCGGTAAGCGTTTATGGTACGGTCGATGCCTTGTGCTTTCAACCGTATAACTTGATAAATGCCATATAATAAGTCGGCCGGTTCGAATCCGGTTACGGCGATGGGCAATTTCAATTTTTCGGCCAAGGCATCGTACTCTCGGAGCCCGGTAATCGAGCATACGTGTCCGGCTGCCAACAGTCCGTCTATTTTACATTCGGGATCTTGGGCTAAAAACGATATGGCGGCGGGTATGGTGAACAAGGAGGTCAGCAAGGATAGATTGGTTATTTTTCGGGAGACGATTTCTTGCAACAACAAAGTGTATAGGGGTGTGGTCGTCTCGAATCCTATGGCGAAGAAGACGACTTGTTTTTCGGGATTTTCACTGGCTATCCGTAACGTATCGAGAGGAGAATAGACAATACGTATATCTTTTCCTTCGGCTTTGAGTTGTTGTAAACTTCCTTTTGTCCCGGGCACACGTACCATGTCTCCGAAGGTACAGAATATGGTTTGGGGATTCCGAGCTATTTCGATAGCTTGCGATATGGTATCTTCATGGGTGACGCATACCGGGCATCCCGGCCCGTGAATCATTTGTACCGTGTTGGGGAGTAATTCTTCGATTCGATACCGGGACAGGGCATAGGTTTGTCCCCCGCATACTTCCATGATTCGTATCGGGAACGTAGCTATTTGTCGGATTGCTTGAAGTAATGTCGTAAGATTACCGTTATCCCTGAATTGTTTTTCATACCACATGGTTGTCGGGATTAAGATTATCTGCGAGGATCCTGAAATCCTCTAATGTAGCTTCTGCTTCTTCACTATCGAGACGGGTTATCGCCATGCCGGCGTGAGCCAAGATGAAATCGCCGGGCTCCGCGTCGACATATTGTATGCAAATGGATTTATGTATACCGCCGAAATCGACTGTCGCCATACGCAGGGAACAGGAAGTATCTATATCGAGAATTTCTCCGGGAATAGCCAAGCACATAATTTGAGTAATAGTTTTGGTACGGATAATGAACAACTTTTACAATTGTATTGTTTAGAAAGAAATCTGAAAAAACTTTTGCAGATGAATCAATATCACATACATGTCAGAGGTCTTGTGCAAGGAGTAGGATTCCGTCCTTATGTATACCGCTTGGCTACTGAGATGGGATTGCGTGGGTACGTGGATAATAGCAACGACGGAGTTTTTATCGTGTTGCAATCTACCTGTATTCAAAAGGAGAAATTCTTGAAGGCTTTGATAAAATCGGCTCCGGAGGTCGCTTCTATCGAACATATAGAAACAGTACAACGCCGTGTCTCGAAAAAATATGAAAGTTTCGATATCGCTCCCAGCCGTAGTTCTGGTGACGAAATCACACGTATAAGCCCCGATATAGCTATTTGCTCCGATTGTTTGAAAGACCGGAAACACCAGTTGCATCGCATGGGGTATCCCTTTATCAATTGTACGCATTGCGGGCCTCGTTTTTCCATTATCGAAAAATTACCTTACGATAGAGCCGTTACGACTATGAGCTCTTTTGGTATGTGCGATACGTGTCGGGAGGAGTATGCCGATGTAAATGATCGCCGTTTCCATGCACAACCCATCGCTTGTAACGAATGTGGCCCGCATTATACGCTGCGGGATTCCGAAGGGAATGAGGATACGGTTTATATCCGTATAGTTTCGCGAATATCCGATGTATTGTCGAATGGAGGTGTCGTCGCTTTGAAAAGTTTGGGCGGTTACAACCTCATCTGCGATGCCGATAATGAGCAGGCTGTCGCCCGAATACGGGAGTTGAAAGGTCGTTATGCCAAGCCTTTGGCTGTCATGTATCGGGACGAACGGGAGGTAATGGTCGATTTGAATCTTTCCGATGAGGAGCGAAAAGCGTTGAACTCGTGGAGGCGGCCTATCGTGCTGGCGGAGGAGAAAGTGCATAATGCGCCGTGGCTGAATGAGGGATATCGGTCTTTGGGAGTTCTATTGCCTTATATGGCGATACATTATGATTTGTTTACAGAAGCTCCCGAATTGAGACGAATCGTGGTAACCAGTGGGAATATGGGGGGACGTCCTATCGTCATAGCAGATGAAGAGGCTCATGATTTGTTTGATTCCAAAGTCGATTCGGTCGTTTCGTACAATCGGGATATTTACAACCGGGTCGATGATTCTGTCGTACAGGAATATGACGGAGTTTGTCGTCCCATACGAAGGTCACGGGGATATACTCCCGAACCATTACGCAACGTGCAGGCTACCGAAGGAATATTGGCTGTCGGGGCCGAACAGGTTTCTTGCTTTGCGATAGGGAAAAAAGAAGATATTTTATTGGGTCAACATATAGGCGAGTTGTCTTGCCGGGAAAACCTTTCTTTTTTTGAAGAATCGATTTCTCATTTTTCTCGAATGTTTCGATTCGAACCGAGGTGTGTGGTCTGTGACCTGCATCCCGACTATTTCGCTACGGCATGGGGTGAACGATGTGCAGCCGAGAGGCATATACCTGTGTATCGGGTACAGCATCATCATGCCCATGCCGTAGCTGTAATGGCCGAATATGCGCTCACCGGCGATGTATTGGCGTTATGCCTCGACGGAACCGGTTATGGCGATGATTGCACGATTTGGGGCGGAGAACTGATCCGGTGCTCTCGTACGGAATATAGACGGTTATCGCACCATCTTTATTTGCCGATGCCGGGAGGCGATATTGCTGCTCGTGAACCGTGGAGAATGGCCGTATCGCTGTTGTACTCGTTGTATGGAGAGAATATGCCTTTACCCGACAATTTCGTAAAACGGGTAGGAGAGGACCGTATTAAATTGGTGAGTCGTATGATTGCCCGTCGTATCAATACTCCGTTAAGTTCTGGGGCAGGCCGGCTGTTCGATGCAGTCGCTTCTCTATTGGGTATAGCGGATTTCAATAGATATCGATCGGAAGCTCCTCAAAAGTTGGAACAAGTCGCCGACCGTTCTATCTTGAAAATCTATTCTTTCGACAAAGATAATCCTCTTGATTTTTCGTGGTTGGTGAAGGCTGTTTTGAACGATTTACAGAATGGAGTTCCCCGCTCTGAGATAGCTTCGGCTTTTCATCGAACCTATGCGGCTATGTGGTGCGTCGAATTGGCGAAACAGGCTGTCCGGCAAAAGTTGTCGAGAGTCGTCCTGTGCGGGGGTGTTTTCCAAAATAAGTTGTTGGTCGATATTTTGATGCCCATGTTGAGACAGTTGGGGTTACAACCCTATTTGCCTGCTTCCGTCCCTTGTAACGATGCCGGTATTGCCGTGGGACAAATGGCCGTAACAGCTGCATGGATAGAACAATCGATGAACCATAATGATAAGAGGCATGCACGAGTTGTCGTTGGCTTGTAGCGTGGTGGAGCTGGTGGAAAAAGAGCTGGCACTACATGGTGGTGGTTCGGTTCGATGCATCGAGATAACTATTGGCGATTTATCGGGTGTGGATAATGATGCTTTTTTATTTTCATTGAATATGGTTTTGGAGAGAAGTGCGTTTGCCGGTGCTCGGGTAATGGTCGATCGGGTGAAACCGTTGGCGGTTTGCGGTGTTTGCGGTGAGTCGTTTTCACCGGTTTCGTTATATGCCTCGTGCCCGAAATGCGGAAGCTATAAAACACGGTTGGTTTCGGGACAAGAGTTTCGTCTTACCTCACTGATTGTAGAAACAGATAAGTAATAATATTAAAATTAAAAAGATATGTGTACGACTTGCGGTTGTGGCCATCAGGAGATGAGCCATGAAGAAATGCATTGTCTGGGAATTGCTCACGGACATGGGAAAACGGTTGATATTGCCGTAGAACAAGATATTTTAAGTGAGAACAATAGGATTGCCGGGCAGAATAGAAATATATGGAATACAACAGGTTGTTGGGCGATAAATTTGGTTAGTTCGCCGGGATCGGGTAAAACGACTTTACTCGAAAGCACTATTAAACAGTTGGGTAAAAGAGATTTTCATAAGATTGCCGTAATAGAGGGAGACCAGCATACCGACAATGATGCCGGACGTATTAGGAATTTGGGTATTCCAGCCATACAAATCAATACACACAATGGTTGTCACCTCGATGCCCGTATGGTATCGTCGGCGTTCGATGAATTGGCCGTGAAAGATACGCTGTTGTTTATAGAGAATGTAGGCAATTTGGTGTGTCCGGCCATGTTCGACTTGGGCGAAAATCTCCGAGTCGTTCTTCTCAGTGTGACCGAGGGAGACGATAAGCCGTTGAAGTATCCCTATATGTTTGCCGGTGCTGATATTTGTATAATCAACAAAATAGATTTGTTGCCTTATGTGGATAGCGATGTCGCCCGATTGAAAGATAATGCCTTGAAAATAAATCCTCAGTTGTGTTTTTTTGAAATTTCGGCGACCCGGGGTATGGGCATGGACGAGTGGTGCGAGTATTTGTTGGCTTGTTTTGAGAGAAAGGAGGAGAAATGAATTTTTTTGACGAAATGGCCGGGGTGTGGAATAAAACTTGTCGGTATGATACCGGGAGGATAGAAAAAGTGCTGTCTGTTTTACAGTTGAAACAAGGCGATACGGTTCTCGACATAGGTACGGGAACGGGAGTTATGATACCTTTTATCCGGGAACAGGTAGGGCATTATGCTCCTATTGTGGCTGTGGACAGTTCTGAAAAGATGCTGAGGGAGGCTTCTTTGCGTTTTCCCAATGCAGGAGTTCGCTTTGTCCGGGCCGATGTGGAGCGGGATCGTTTGGGTGGACGTTTCAATGCTATTTTGCTGTATTCGGTGTTCCCTCATTTTCGTTATCCGGTAGATACGATTGCCCGCTTGGTAACCGATAATCTGTATTGTGGTGGTAGATTGTTGATTGCCCATTCCCAAAGTCGGGAACAATTAAATGAAATGCACAAACGTATATCGGATAAAGTTTTTGCCCGAGATTTATTACCGGTAGCGGAACAAGTCGCCCAGTTTACGGAGATAGGCTTGTCTGTGGCTTCGTTCGATGAAACCGATGAATACTATTATATCTTGTTACAGCGAGTCGGTAGGAAATTGAGTGCCTCGGTAGCCGATGCAATCTATTGACAGAGTTATCTTTTGGATGCTCTTAGAATTTCCCGTTTACCGTTCGGCGGGCCGGGTAACCGTTCTACCGTAAACCCGACAGATTGAAGCCTTCTTCTTATTTCCCCTTTCGCACAGTAGGTGCTCAGAATACCACCCGGAGACAAGTGACTGAAAATCTCCCGGAAAATTTTTTCGTCCCACATTTCGGGTTGCTTTTCGGGAGCGAACGCATCGAAATAAACCACGTCGTATATTCCTTCGAGAGAGGTTCGGGTGAGGTCGGCATGGCTTTTGTATAAGGTAAACAAGGGTGATATAGCGATCTTTTGATTCCATTCGCATTGATGTAAAAGAGCAAATATCGATTCTGAGCTTGGGGCTATGAGCGCTGGGTAGTTCAATTTTTCGGTTATGTCGGGGGAGAGAGGATATAGTTCGAAGGTGGTATAATTTATCCTTAATCCTTTTTCCTGTGATTCGAGAAATGTAAGAAATGTGTTTAATCCGGTTCCGAAACCTATTTCAAGGACATTGATTTCTTTTTTCCCAGAAGCTCGCAATGCAGAGTCGATGTATACATGCCGAGCTTCCGCCAAAGCTCCTTTGGTGGAGTGGTAATGTTCGTCCATTCTCGGCAAATAGAGAGTGGGGATACCATCTTCGGTTTGTTCTATAATCATATTATTTTGCATCTCGGTGAGGAATATTCGGGAACAAAAATAAAATAATCTTTTTATGTATGATATGAAATAAAAAATTAAGCCATGTGAAAATTTAAAATAAATGTAATATGATGTATATATACATTCTTCTACCTTTGCAATCTACAAAAGATATATCCGTTTTATCTTCTTGGCATTGAGTAGATAAGGATAAATCGAGAAAGAGGATACATTAAATAATTATATTATACACATTTATGAAAAATTCCTTTTTTAGCAGATTTACCCCTAAGGAACCCAAATTTTTCCCATTGTTGAAACAACTTTCCGAAGTGTTGGTTTCTTCTTCGGCTGTTTTGGTAGAGAGCATGCAACATGACAAGCCGGAGGAACGATCTTCCTATTATAAAAAAATTAAAGACTTAGAACGTGAAGGGGATAGATTGGCTCACTTGATTTTTGATGAATTAGGAACTACTTTTATTACTCCGTTTGACAGAGAGGATATACAGGCATTGGCTTCTCACATGGACGATGTGATCGATGGAATAAACAGTTGTGCGAAACGCATAGCGATTTATAATCCGCGACCTATCGGCGATAGCGGAAAGGAACTGAGTTTGCTGGTACAAAAAGAGGCTGATTATATCTGTAAAGCGATGGACGAGTTGGATACGTTTCGCAAGAATCCGGCTACATTGAGAGAATATTGTTCGAAATTACACGATATAGAGAATCAGGCAGACGATGTGTATGAACTGTTCATCACAAAGTTATTCGAGGAGGAGAAAGACTGTATCGAGATTATCAAGATAAAAGAGATCATGCAGATATTAGAGAAGACTACCGACTCGGCCGAGTATGTTGGAAAAATCCTGAGAACGTTGATTGTTAAGTACGCATAAATCCGTAAAGAGTCATGTTATGGAGTTATTGATAGTTATTATTGTACTGGCATTGCTGTTCGATTTTATCAACGGGTTTCATGATGCTGCCAATTCGATAGCGACAATCGTGTCGACAAAAGTCCTCACACCCTTTCAAGCGGTTTTGTGGGCTGCTTTCTTTAATTTTGTCGCGTTCTTTATTGCCAAATACATTATCGGTGGGTTTGGTATAGCCAATACTGTATCCAAGACCGTGGTAGAAGAGTTTATCACTCTGCCTATTATTTTGTCGGGTGTGATTGCCGCTATCGCATGGAATTTGATTACTTGGTGGAAAGGTATTCCGTCTTCTTCGTCGCATACCCTTATCGGAGGATTTGCCGGTGCTGCCATTATGGCGAGTGGATTCGGGGCGATTCAGCTCAATATTATTCTCAAAATAGCCGCATTTATTTTCTTGGCTCCATTTATAGGAATGGTCGTGGCGTTCGGATTTACGATATTGGTTCTTCATATTTGTCGCCGGGTTCAACCCCATAAGGCTGAGGTTTGGTTCAAGAAATTACAGTTGGTTTCTTCGGCGATGTTTAGTATCGGGCATGGTTTGAACGATTCCCAGAAAGTAATGGGTATTATTGCTGCCGCTATGATTGCCGCTCACTCGATGGGTTTAGGTATGGGTATAAACAGCATTGCCGATTTGCCCGATTGGGTAGCATTTGCCTGCTTTACGGCCATATCGTTGGGGACGATGTCGGGAGGTTGGAAGATAGTAAAAACAATGGGAACGAAAATTACGAAGGTTACTCCGTTGGAGGGAGTGGTAGGCTGGGGCGTTCACGCTTTATTTAACCGAAATTTTAAAGATTCCCGTAAGTACTACACATACCATTACCGGGGCTATTATCGGTGTGGGAGCAACCAAACGCTTATCTGCGGTTCGTTGGGGTGTGACGAAAAGTCTTTTAGTCGCATGGATTCTTACGATTCCTGTCAGTGCGCTTTTGGCAGCAGGTATTTATATGGTCGTTACTTTCTTTTTAGGATAAGTTTGTTGTTACTAAAAAACGATATAATATATAAATTTGAAAGAAAAATAGCGAAATAATTTGTATTTTGTATTTAACGCCTTATATTTGTTGAAAATTTATAGTTAAGATTAATGATGGTTCTATTTTTACATCACAGTCACGTGCATTGTCCCTTTGGGGGATAGGGTGAGTCTGTATGTAAAAATAACATAGGAAAATGTTGTAGGCTTACCGGATTATGGTAAGCCTTTTTTATATGGATTTTACTTATTAAAAACATGAAGAGTTATGCTGAGGATAGCTATTCAGTCGAAAGGGAGACTATATGAGGAGTCTATGGCTTTGTTAGAGGAGGCAGGTATCAGGATACCGGGAGGGAAGAGGACGTTGTTGGTTCCTGCACGAAACTTCCCCGTGGAAGTGTTGTTTCTAAGGGACGACGATATTCCTGAGTCTGTGGCTTCGGGGGTTGCCGATGTAGGAATCGTGGGATTGAACGAGGTCATGGAGAAGCGTTGCCCTGTGGGTATTTTGAAAAAGTTAGGCTTCGGGAAGTGTCGCCTTTCATTAGCCATACCCCAAAACATAGACTATCAAGATAGAAACTGGTTTTCGGGAAAGAAAATAGCGACGTCTTATCCCGGAATATTGTCAGATTATCTGCACAAGAACGGGATAGTTTCGGACATTCATGTAATTACCGGTTCGGTCGAGATAGCTCCCGGAATTAGATTGGCCGATGCCATATTCGATATTGTTAGTTCGGGCAGTACGTTGGTTAGCAATCGATTGAAAGAAGTTGAAACCGTCGTCGAATCGGAAGCTGTTCTCATAGGAACGGATTCTATTTCTTCCGAAAAGCGGGGAATACTGGACGAGCTGTTGTTCCGTTTCGATTCGGTACAAGCCGCAGATGATAAAAAGTATATTCTCATGAATGTCCCGCAAAAGAAGTTGAACGACGTGTTGTCAGTGTTGCCGGGAATCAAAAGCCCCACGGTCATGCCTCTGGCTGATAAGGAGTGGTGTTCGGTGCATACGGTACTCGACGAAAAATGCTTTTGGGAGATTATTAATCGGCTGAAAACGGCAGGAGCCGAGGGTATATTGGTGTTGGACATTGAAAAGATGATTTTGTGATATGACAGTGACGGTTTGGAAATATCCGAAGTGGGACGAATGGAAGTCGATTATGGCTCGTCCGCAAATGGATTTGATCTCATTATCTCGCACGGTATCCGATATTTTAGAGTCGGTACGATGCGAAGGAGACGATGCGTTGAGACGTTATGAGAAGCAATTCGATCGGGTTGTATTGGATGCATTGCAGGTGACGCCTGCCGAAATGGAA
>ENA-OPWC01002303-OPWC01002303.1-human-gut-metagenome-genome-assembly--contig:-NODE-2303-length-10788-cov-2.116650_pt1 | contig 10788 bp, 7 predicted proteins | sample MGYA00241504_ERZ502000 | MGnify/ENA primary metagenome ERZ502000 (study PRJEB25962, sample SAMEA2042005) | human gut metagenome | biome: human gut; feature: human-associated habitat; material: faeces...
CAAGCGATTGCCGGTGTAGAGCGTCACGCCGGGCTGCGAAGAGAGAATCTCCACCCGGCGTCCCGAACGTGCATCGCGCAATTCGCCGACTTCGGTCAGGATATTCTGCCGCCAACCGTCCACGGGGAAGAAGTGGTCGTACCCCCGCAGCATCCGGATCCGGTCGAAATCGGAATCGACGCCCTCGCCCAAGCGGCGCAGTGAACGGAAATCGGCGGGCGTACCGGCAACACCGAGCAGTTTCCCGGTAGGAATCAGACGATCGTCCGCTTCCAAAACAGTCGAAGCATCGAGCCGCAGCTCGTGGTCGAGTACCGACCCGCTGCCCTCGCCGCCCAGATTGAGCAGCAGGTTGCAGGCCATGTTCACGGGCGTCGTCCGGTCGGTTCGAGCGATATAAGTTATTTCCAGCGCATTATCTTCGTCGAAATCGAAAGCGGCCTCGACCTGCAAATTACCGGGATACCCCTGATCGCCGTCGTCGGAAGAGAGCGACATCACGACCCGGTTGGTTTCGACACGGCTCTCCCACAAGCGCCCGGCGAAGCCCTTCACACCGCCGTTGAGATGCCCGGCCATGCCGTTTATATCCAAGCGGTATTCTTCGCCGTCAATCCGCATCGTCCCGTAAGCGATGCAACCGGCCACGCGGCCGATGCTTTTGCCGCACAGGGCCGGATCGCCGAAATAACTGCGGAAATCCTTGTAACCCAGCGCCACATCCGCCAAATGTCCGTCACGATCGGGAACCAGAATCGACACGACAGCCGCGCCGACATTGCAAAGCCGCACTTCGGCACCTGCGGCATTGCGCAGCGTATAGAGCACAACGGCCTCGCCCTCCGAAGTGGCGCCCCAGATCTGCTGTTCGATCTCCATCCCTATTCGCCCGGCTTCAGATTACGCAGCAGGTTGTCGATACGACGCAGGGTCTCCTCCTTCCCGATGAAAGAGGTAACGTCGTACATACCGGGACCCTTGCCGGCTCCGACCAGCGCCAGGCGCAGCGTGTTCATCACCTGTCCCAGCGAATAGCCCTTCTGCTCGATCCAGCCGTGCACGATCCGCTCGGTATTTTCGAGCGAAAAATCGTCGATGCCGGCCAGCACCTCGCGCAGTTCGCGCAGCATAGCCGGATTATCGCCCTTCCAATACTTCTTAGCCTGCTTCTCATCGTACTGAGTCGGAGCGACGAAGAAGAACGAGGTCAGATCCCACAGATCGGTGATGAACGTGGCCCGCTCTTTCATAATGCCTGCGGCACGCCCGGCCAACTCGTCCGAAACCTCGATGCCGTGCTCGCGCAGGATCGGCTGATACAGTGCGGCCAGTTCCGCGTCGCTCTTATGGTGCATATACTGGGCGTTGAACCACTTGGCCTTGTCGGGCTGGAAGCGGGCGCCCGATTTCGAAACGCGCTCCAGCGAGAAGTTGTCGATCAGCTCCTGCATCGAGAAGATCTCCTGCTCGGTGCCGGGATTCCACCCCAGCAACGCCAGCATGTTGATAAACGCCTCGGGGAAATAACCGTCCTCGCGGTAACCGCGTGCGGTTTCGCCCGTCGGGGATTTCCAGAAGAGCGGGAACACGGGGAACCCCATCTTGTCGCCGTCGCGCTTCGAGAGTTTGCCACCGCCCGTAGGTTTCAGCAGCAGAGGCAGATGCGCGAAGCGGGGCTGCAGGTCCGTCCAACCAAAGGCCCGGTACAGCAGATAATGCAGCGGCAACGACGGCAGCCACTCCTCGCCACGGATCACGTGCGACACCTCCATCAGACGGTCGTCCACGATATTCGCCAGATGGTACGTAGGCAGCGCATCGGCCGACTTATAGAGCACCTTGTCGTCGAGCGTCGAAGTGTTCACCTCGACATGCCCCCGGATCAGGTCGTCCATTTCGACGATCTCGTTTTCGGGCATCTTGAAGCGAATGACCCACTGGTCGCCCCGCGCGATGCGGGCTGCGACCTCCTCTTTCGAGAGAGAGAGCGACGTAGGCAGTTTCTCGCGGATCGAATAGTTGTATGCGAAAGTTTCGCCGCGCGCCTCGTACTCCTTGCGCAGGGCGTCCAACTCCTCGGCAGTATCAAAAGCGTAGTAGGCCCATCCGGACTCCACGAGCTGTTTCGCGTATTTCAGGTAGATGTCGCGCCGCTCGCTCTGGCGGTACGGCGCATGAGGGCCGCCGACGCCGACACCCTCGTCGATCTCGATGCCGCACCACTTGAGCGACTCGAGGATATACTCCTCGGCACCCGGCACGAAACGCTGCGAGTCGGTATCTTCGATACGAAGAATCATCGTACCGCCGTGCCGACGCGCGAACAGGTAGTTATAAAGCGCCGTACGTACGCCGCCGATATGCAGAGGCCCCGTAGGGCTGGGTGCGAAGCGCACCCGGACAGGTCTTTCCATATTTCGTTACTCTTTGTTGATTTCCTTTTTATCGTCATGTTCGGATTCGGCCGTCTTGCGACCGGCCGCATCCTGCGTCGCTGCACCCCCTCGGGCAGGTTTGCGCAAAGTCGGCGCTACGGCCCACAGCGCACACATCACCCACACTACGAAGGCACCCGATACCACACGCCAGACCGCATCGTCCCTCAAAGCGACCGCTGCGAGAAGCAGGACGAAAAATACCCGTTCCGTCCATCGGGAGGTAAGCGCCCGGGCGATTTTTGCACGATTTCCCATACCGTTTACTTAATGCGGTATTCGACCCGCATGGTGATACGGGCTTTTTTCTGCCGGCTCGAGGTGTTGAACGATCCTCCGGCCGAGAACTCCTCGTTGGTATTGGCGCCCGTGATCTGGAACACGCCCATACGGGCCGAAGCCACTCCGCCGAGCTTCGCTCCGGCATTGACCGCAATTTTCTCGGCACGGACACGGGCATCGGCCGAGGCTTTCTCGATGAGCGACAACTTCACGTCGTCGAGCTTCGTATAGTAATAATCGGGCTGCATAGCCTCGATCGAAACGCCCTGGGCGATCAGCGAAGAGATTTCACGCGAAACATTCTCGACGGCATCGACACTCTTCGACTCGACGGTGAAACCCTGCGAAAGCCGGTAACCGGTAAACCGCTGTCCGGCCCAACTGCCATTGGCCGAATAGACCGGCTCGTACTGTTTATTGACATTCACGAACTGGAAGACCACGGCGTCGGCAGCGATTCCTTTCGAGAGGAGGTAGTCGTACACCTTCTTCTTGCTGGATTCGATCTGCGCGTATCCCGCTTCGACGTTCTGCGCCTCGGCGGTGATGAAACCGTTCCAGACGATCAGGTCGGACGAGAACTCGGTTTCGCCGAGGCCCGTCACCACGATCGTCTCCTGCGCGTGGGATTTATATGTATACGCCCTTGCGAGCAACCAGGCGCTGACGACGATCGCCACACCGATGATGAGGTACTTCCAATACGCTTTCATAACCGTAATATTTTAAGAATTATACTTGCTAACCCGCCGCAATTCATCGACCGCTTCCGGCCCGGCGTTTTCAACAGGACGCAATCACCGCATCCGGCAGCGCCCCGCCCGCTACCGTAAACGGCAGCGCAGCACTACACGTTGAACAGGAAGTGCATGATATCGCCGTCCTGCACCACGTACTCCTTACCCTCGACCCCGATCTTGCCCTGGTCGCGGCAAGCCTTTTCGGAACCCAGCGCCACATAGTCGTCGTACTTGATGACTTCGGCACGGATGAAGCCCCGCTCGAAATCGGTGTGGATGATGCCGGCGGTCTGGGGCGCCTTCATTCCCCGGCGGAAAGTCCAGGCACGGCTCTCGTCGGCACCGGTCGTGAAGAACGTCTGCAAATCCAGCAATTTATAGGCCGCTTTAATCAGACGCGCCACGCCCGACTCCTTCAGGCCGATCTCTTCGAGGAACATCTGGCGCTCCTCGTACTCGTCCAGCTCGGCGATGTCGGCCTCGGTAGCTGCGGCGACGATCAGCATCTCGGCCCGCTCGTCGGCAATGGCGGCCTCGACGGCCCGGGTATGTTCGTTGCCCGTCACGGCGCTCTTCTCATCGACGTTGCAGACGTAGAGCACCGGTTTGTCGGTCAGCAGGTTCAGGTCGGCGACCAGCTTGCGGTCCTCTTTCTCGAGCTCCACGGTCCGGGCGCTCAACCCCTGCTCCAGGACGGTCTTGTACTGCAACAGGATCTCCACCGCACGTTTGGCCTGCTTGTCCCCGCCCACGACAGCCTGCTTCTGGGTCTTGGCAAGGCGGTTCTCGATGGTTTCGAGGTCCTTGAGCTGCAACTCGGTATCGATGATACCCTTGTCGCGCACAGGGTCGATCGAACCATCGACATGGGTAATGTTATCGTTCTCGAAACAACGGAGCACATGAATAATGGCGTTCGTGTTGCGGATGTTGGCCAGAAACTTGTTGCCCAACCCCTCGCCTTTCGAGGCACCTTTCACCAGTCCGGCGATATCGACGATCTCGATGGTGGTGGGCACCACCCGCTTGGGATTGTCGATCTCCGCGAGCCGAATAAGCCGCTCATCGGGAACGGTGATGACGCCCACGTTGGGTTCGATCGTACAGAAAGGAAAATTCGCCGCCTGCGCCTTAGCGTTGGACAGGCAGTTGAAAAGGGTCGATTTACCCACGTTGGGCAACCCCACGATACCACATTGTAAAGCCATTGAATATCTTTCGTTTTTAATATTATCCGTTCGACAGGCATCGGCAAAATGCAGGTGCCCCCGCGAAGACGGTCGATATACCGTCGTTCGGAAATGCAAAGATACGAATAAGCCGCGTGCAAAAGCAAATTTATTTGCATTTTGCCCAGACGAAGTATTTTAGACGAAGTCAAAGATACGAAAATCTCCCCGATAACTTGCGTTTGACGAAGACTTTATTCATTGATTCCGAACAGACAAGCCCGACACAGGCCCCGGGACTAAAGACCGAACAACAGCTCCGGTATAAATTAAAGAATAAAACGGCAAAAACAGCCGGGTTTCGACAAGACGACAAGCGCGGAGCAAGAGGGTAACCGATTACAATCTTGTCAGGTACGCAACCGATGCGCCGATAAAAAATCATACTCACCCTTTCGCATTCCGAGAAAGAGTTCCGCAGCGCCACAGGAGCCGATAATTTCAGCAAGAGTGCGCAGCAGCACCTACAGCAGGCGCAACAACCGCCCGCCAAAAGCAAACCGCACAACGACGATGGAAGCGGCAAGACCGACGAAGGCCGGAATCCGACGGATTCCGGCCTTCGTCGCATAATACGATCAAATCAGACGATATTGCACGAACACAACGGATAGCTCTCCCGCTTGAGGAACTCCTCCGAAACCACGATCCGAACAGCTCGGTGCAATACGGAAAACTCCAACGGAGACTCCCCCAACAATTCGCCATCGACCTCGACGCTGATCTCCGGCGAAGATTCGATGCGGATACGGCTGCCCCTCTCCTGCAGGATATGCCGAATCCGGTAAATCCCGCCGTTGAACAGATAACGGAAGCGGAACAGGATATGCCAGAAATGGACGGGACGGATCAGCGACACGTCCAGCAGTCCGTCGTCGGCCACCGCCTCGGGCAACTGCTGCATACCGCCGCCGTTGTATTTGCAGACACCGATGGCGATGCTCATCAACAGGTTGTTGTAAACCAGCCGGTCGTCGATCCAAACCTTCACGCCCGTCGATTTGTAGCTGAAGAACGAACGGATCATGCACCACGTATAGAGCCACTTGTTGCTGTGTCCTTTCTTCTTGAGATGGGCGTATTTCTTGACTACCATCGCATCGAACCCCATACCGGCCACATTAGCCATATAACGGTGCTGACGGTAGTGAGCCTCTTCGTAAGAAACGACTCCGACATCCTGTAAAAACGAATGTCCCTCCTTGATAGCGCGGATCGCATCCTGATAGCGATTCGGCACGCCGAACGTGCGGATCCAGTCGTTCCCCGCTCCCACGGCGACAACGGCCAGCAGCACCTCGCGGGGATCGACCGTCTGCTGAATAAAAAGACCGTTCACGACTTCGTGCAGCGTACCGTCGCCCCCTACGGCGATAATGCGGCGGAATCCCTGCTTCACGGCCGACACGGTCAGTTCCGTCGCATGGAACTTATGTTCGGTGAAGACCGGTTCGGTCTGGATTCCGGCATCCCGCAGGAGCTTGGAGATCAGGGGAAAATGGTCAAGCCCGCGGCCACCTCCGGCCACGGGATTGACAATGACGAACCAACGCCGACCACCGCCGGGCAAGGACATCTCCTCCAAAACGACTTATTTTAGGGGAGCGTTCTTCAGCGTATCGACCAGGAATTCATAGAACTTGCCGACGGAAGCGATGTTCACCTTTTCGTCCGGAGAGTGGGGATAGCAAATGGTCGGGCCGAAAGAAATCATATCAAGCTTAGGGTAATTCGTACCGATGATGCCGCACTCCAGACCGGCGTGAATGGCCGTAACCGCAGGTTCCTTGCCGAAAAGCGCTTTGTAGGAAGCCTTCATCGCAGCCAGAATCGGCGAATCCAGATTGGGTTTCCAACCGTTGTAGGCACCCGTGAGTTCCACCTTAGCGCCGGCCAGCTCGAACACGGCGGAGATCGCCTCGCCCAGCTCCTCCTTCTCGGAGTTCACCGAACTGCGGAGCAGACACTGCAACTTCACCGTCTTGCCGTCGGATACCACGCGGGCCAGGTTGCTCGACGTCTGCACCAGTCCGGGCATCGACACCGACATCTTCTGCACCCCGTTCGGGCAGCCTACGACCGCACGGATCAGATTCTCCGCCACCTCCTTGGCGATCATCGTTTCAGGGGCTTCGGTTTCGGTCAGTTTGATGGAAACAGCGTCCTCGATCCCGGCGAACTCGGCCTTCACGACCTTTTCATACGCTTTCAGCTCTTTGGTCAGCTGCTCGAGATCCTTGGTGCGGACCATCAGCGTAGCGGTCGCCTCGCGCGGAATCGCATTGCGCAGACCGCCGCCGTCCACCGAGCAAAGCAGGATGTCCATCGACTTCTTCTGCTCACGGATGAAACGGAACAGCAATTTGTTGGCATTGGCACGCTGTTCGACAATCTGGATACCGGAGTGCCCACCCTTAAGACCTTTGACAACCAGCTTCACGGCCCGGTAATTCCGTGCCGGAGTCGGCTCCGCCTTATACTTGAACGTGATGTTGGCATCCACGCCGCCGGCGCAGCCTACATACAACTCGCCCTCCTCCTCGGAATCGAGGTTAAGCAGGATGTCACCGTGCAGCACCCCTTTCTTCAGGCCGAACGCACCGTCCATACCCGTCTCCTCGGTCGCTGTGAAAAGCGCTTCGAGAGGACCGTGTTCGAGCGTATCGTCCTCCAGGACGGCAAGAATAGCCGCCGCACCGATACCGTTGTCCGCACCGAGCGTCGTACCGTTAGCCGTCACCCATTCGCCGTCGATGTACGCCTCGATCGGGTCCTTGGTAAAGTCGAACTTCTTATCGTTGTTCTTCTGGGGAACCATATCCAGATGCGCCTGCAGAACGATACCCTTGCGGTTCTCCATTCCTTTGGAGGCAGGCTTGCGGACATAGACATTGTGGGCCGCATCCTCCTTGCACTCCAGGCCGAGACTCTTGGCCACGCCGATTACGTATGCACGGATCTTCTCCTCGTGAGAGGAAGGACGGGGTATTTTGGCGATTTCTGCAAAATGCTTCCAAACCAACGCGGGTTTCAAAGCGGTCAAATTCTTATCCATAGTAGTTCTATTTTAATTGGTTATCGTTTCTATTTCCCATTTTCCGGAGCAGGTGTCGCTTCGACGGCAGCGCTGCGGTCGAAAGCTTCGACGATCTGCTTGACGAGCGGATGCCGCACGATGTCGCGGCGGTCGAACTCCACGATGCCGATCCCCTCGACACCGCGCAGAATCTCCATCGCCCGCGTCAATCCGCTGTCCGAACGACGGGGCAGGTCGATCTGCGTCACGTCGCCCGTGACGATGAATTTGGCATTGCGTCCCATGCGCGTGAGGAACATCTTGATCTGCGGCAGGGTCGTATTCTGCGCCTCATCCAGAATGACGAAAGCGTTGTCGAGCGTACGGCCGCGCATATAAGCCAGAGGCGCGATCTGCACGGTCCCCTCCTCGATGTATTTCTGCAACTTGGCGGGCGGAATCATATCGTTGAGCGCATCGTACAGAGGTTGCAGATAGGGATCGAGCTTCTCCTTCATGTCGCCCGGCAGGAAACCCAGCTTCTCGCCCGCCTCGACCGCAGGACGCGTCAGAATAATCCGCTTGACATGCTTTTCCTTCAAGGCTCGCACCGCCAGGGCGATGGCCGTATAGGTCTTGCCCGAACCCGCCGGACCGATGGCCAGCAGCAGGTCGTTGCGGTCGTAAGACTGCACCAACTTGAGCTGATTGACCGTGCGGGCCCGGACGATCGTGCCGTTGTTGCCATAGACGATCACGTCCTTATCGACGGGAGCGTCGTGTTCGATCACCCCGGTCGAAAAAGCCTGTTGTACCGATTCTTTGGAGATATAGCCGTATTTGAGGTAGTAAGCGATCACCCCGTCCAGCCGTTTCCGAAACCGTTCGGAATCGCTTCGGGGGCCGAGCACCGTGAGCGCAGATCCGCGAGCGATGATTTTGAGGTTGGGATGCAGCTCCTGCATCTGTTCGAGGTAAATATTCTGGGGGCCGTACAGCTCCCGGGGATCCACCCCCTCGATGTCGATCTTCTTATCTTCGGAATCCATCATAAGCTAAAAAACAAATCCTACGCTCAATGCCAGGGAGTAAGAGCGCATGTTGAACCCGACCGCCTCTTCGGTGGGATAATAACACTTTTTCGAATCGAACTGCCCGTTGTAGCGGAAGTCGATCAAAGTATGTCCGAAATTCAACCCCAAGCCCAACATATAGGAAACCGTCGGGCGCATACTGCCGAAGAACATCTCGTTGTTGCCCTCGGCATACTTGCAATCGTTCATCACCGTAAAGACGGGACCGACGTTGATCCGCAGCATCGGAAGCGCCCGAAGCGAGAAGATGAGAGGAATATCGATCGAATTGGTTTTGATTTTCAGAGTCCCGTAGTCGGCATGGCTCAACTTGATCGACTGCCGCACGTAAAGCACCTCGGGGCCGATGGTGAAATAGCGGAATTTCAAGCCGATCTGGAGTCCGGCCTGCCAACCGAGCCGGTTGTCTATACCGAAATCCGGACCGGAAGTCGAAAAATGGGGAAAGTTGAGTCCGGCCAATACGCCCCACTCCACTCCCTTGAGCGCCGATCCGCTGCGGCCACTGCGACCGTAATCGTCGTATCCACGGGACTGGGCCGAAGAGGGGAGAGTCAAAATACTCAACAACAACGCTATAATCAGGAATTTACAGTTTTTCATAACTCTATTTCTTGGTATCGGATTTCAATACGGTAGCGGCCCAGAGCAGGTAGCTGACACAAGCCGTCACCCAGATCAAGCCCGCCTGGGGATGACCGAAACTGCGGATCAGCGCACCGCAGATCGGCCCCGAAAGGGCACCGGCGGAAATAGCCAGGATCATCAATCCGGCGACTTCGTTCGAACGGCCCGGAGCACTCTTGGTCGCCACGGCATAAAACGTGGCGAAAACGCAGGCCATCGTGAAGCCGAGGATGCCGACCAGCGCATAAACGACCGCTTCGGAACGCACCGCGAAAAGGGCGATGCAGAGCGCCAATGCCAGCAGCATATTCCAGCGCAAGTATTTGACATCGACGACACGAATCAGCACCCAGGCACCGACGAGCGTACCCACGATGCGCAAAGCGTAAAATCCGGTAGTCGTAAGAATCGAATCGGGATTGTCGATCAGCCGCACCGAAACGAAGCCGATACCGACATCCGCAGCGATGAAACAGGCCACGCCGAGCGTACATAGCAACACGGTGCGATTGCGCAGCAGACGGAAACACTCGGCCATACCGACCGCACGGGACGATCGCACCGGTTCTGCGACCGCAGTCGCCTGCAACCAGACGGCTCCGACAAGCGTGAGCCCCGCATAGATCGGCAACAACAGACGCCAGTCGCCGAAAAGCGAAACCAGCCCCGTGATGATCGGGGCGAGCAGCAACAGGGCCGTATTGCGGAAGATCTGTCCGACAGTCAGGAAGCTGGTCATCCGTTCCTCGGGCACGATGGTCGCCAGCAGCGGATTGACCGCCACCTGGATGGCGGTATTGCCGATGCCCAGCAGACCGAAGCCGATGAAGTACCAGCCCAAGGCACTGCCGACACCCGCAGCATAGGGGACGAGCAGCCCGGCGATGGTAAAGGCATAGCCGATCATCGCCGTCTTCTTGCGGCCGATGCGGTTCATCAGCGCCGCGACAGGCGTGGAAAGAAGCAGAAACCAAAGGAAAACCATCGACGGCAGGAAACTCACAGCCCCCTGTCGGCTCTCGGGAAATTCACCGCTGATGATGTTGGTCACCGGAGCCACTATATCGCAGAAGCCCATGATAAAGAACCCCATCAGCACAGGTGCCAGCAACCGTTTGTCCACTCTCCTTTCCGTCATAGTACGTCCTTCAACATTCATTATTTGGTCAAAGTTAAGTTTTTTTATCGGAATATACAGAGAAAACCGTGCATTTTTTAATTCGGGATCCCTGTTTTCCGGCAAAAAAAGCATTGCTATTCCCCATTTTTTGTTATCTTTGTAGAAAATAGGATACGCCTCTGAAAACTGTGAGCAAGCTCCCGTTTTCTTTTCGGCTTTCACTATATTTGTTGTAATCAGGTAGG
>ENA-OPWC01002304-OPWC01002304.1-human-gut-metagenome-genome-assembly--contig:-NODE-2304-length-10780-cov-4.056317_pt1 | contig 10780 bp, 7 predicted proteins | sample MGYA00241504_ERZ502000 | MGnify/ENA primary metagenome ERZ502000 (study PRJEB25962, sample SAMEA2042005) | human gut metagenome | biome: human gut; feature: human-associated habitat; material: faeces...
AGTTAAAACTCCGTTTTCATTAAAGATCTGTGTCATACCGACCTTTGTAGCTAAAATAGCTTTCTTCATTGTTTTGCACCTCCTGTTAATCTACAGCGGATTTCAATTCTTCTTATTATATAAGATTGAAATCATCCTAGATGGTCTATAATGTGCAAGTTCGTAAACCAAAAACTCGAACCGCATATTACGCGATTTATATATAAACCCTAAGGACTTACTCATTTTTAAATAGTAATAATTCTCAGAATTATTTTTCTTTCATTTTAAGATTGACTGCTACGCCAGAAGGAATATCCATCTTTGTAAGAGCTTCGATAGTCTTCTGTGTAGGAGCGATAACATCAATCAGTCTCTTATGAGTTCTCTGCTCGAACTGCTCTCTGGAATCTTTATACTTATGAACAGCACGAAGAATTGTAACTACTTCCTTCTTTGTTGGAAGAGGTACTGGACCACTCACATTTGCTCCTGTCTTCTTAGCAGTTTCGATGATTTTCTTAGCTGACTGATCGATTAACTGATGATCATAAGCTTTCAGTGTAATTCTTATTACCTGATTTGCCATAAAAAAAGTCGCCTCCTTCGCACTTTATTGTTTAAGCACGACAAGCGGTGACTGTACACACTCCCACGCGTATCGAGAAACCGCTATTGGTATATCCCGATTAACCAACGTGTCATTTCTGCATCTTGCAGATGATATTAGGTACAGTGACTTGTCGCCAGATTCTTCGCCGGACTTACCGGCCTTGACATTCGCTCCACGGAAAACCTACCCTCACGGATAGCAACCTCACGCTTCTACGCTATCAATGTCACAGCAAGTATTAATATACACTACCCCTACTATAAAATCAACCAGAAAAATATTATTTTATTGTATTTTTTTAAGTACAATCATATAATATTTCTCTGGTTTAATTATTATCCATTCTAGTTGTTATTTATCCACAATATGCTTTATTTAATGAATATTTATAAACATTTCTGCTTTATTTACACACACCTTTTACTGGTTTGCAATTCTTTCCGCAAGGTCATTAAGATATACCCATCTGTCCATCTTTTCGTCAAGCTGTTTTTCTTTTTCAGCCTTCTCCTTTGATAAGTCATTAAGCTTTCCGTAATCAGTTGCACACTTAGACATCTCTGCATCTATTCTTTCTATATCTTTTTCCAATGCCGCTATGTCATCATCAATAGTTTCGTACTCTTTCTGTTCCTTATAAGTAAACTTAAGACGTTCGCTTCTTGACTTATTATATTCCTTGCTTGTAAGTGTCTTACTGCCAAATACAGCCTTCTGCACACTATCCGTATCGCCACCTGATACTCTTCCTGCTGCCGTGCCTCCTGCTGTTACATCTACACCTGCCACTACACTATTACTGCCTAATGATAAATTACTTTTTGAAACTCCATTTTCTGACGTATTATATATAGAAGAAACACATTTTTCTTTATAGTCTGAATAACCTCCTTCATACTGTGTAAGGTGGCCTCCAGCCTCAAATGCAAATATTCTATCAACCGTCCTGTCAAGAAAATATCTATCGTGAGAAACAGTAATTACAATCCCTGCAAACCCATCAAGATAATCCTCTAATACTTCAAGCGTTTCAATATCCAGGTCATTGGTTGGCTCATCAAGTATGAGTACATTAGGTGCACTCATAAGCACACTTAAAAGATACAATCTTCTCTTTTCTCCTCCAGACAGCTTTCTTATTGGTGTCCACTGCTGCTTAGGCGGGAACAGGAACTTCTCACACATCTGGCTTGCTGTTGCTTTTCCATCAACCGTCTGCACATACTCGCCTATGCTTCTTACGAACTCAAGCACTGTCTGATTCTCATCAAGAGGCTCATTCTCCTGCATAAAATAGCCTATATGAACTGTATCGCCTATCTCAACACTTCCACTGTCAGGCTGTATCTGTCCTGTTATTATCTTCATAAGTGTAGACTTGCCACAGCCATTGCTTCCAATTATACCTATTCGGTCATCCCTTAAGAAAATGTATGTAAAATCATTAATGTATGTATGTCCATTATAAGCTTTAGTTATATTGTTAAGTTCTATTGTCTTTCTTCCAAGACGTCTGCTTACAGAGCTCATATCCATAAGGCTTTTGTCAAACTTAGCTCTTGCCTGTCTTGAAGCTTCTTTCATATCTTCAAAACGATCTATTCTTGCCTGCTGCTTGGTTGAACGTGCCTGACAGCCTCTCCTTATCCACTCAAGTTCTCTTCTTAATGTGTTCTGTCTTTTAGCCTCTGTAGCTCTTTCCATCTGTTCTCTTTCAGTCTTTAATTCAAGGAATCCTGAATAATTAGAGTCATAACTGTAAAGATCTGCGTGGTCTATCTCAACTATCTTGTTAGTTACATTGTCAAGGAAATACCTGTCGTGCGTTACCATAAGAAGTTCACCCTTAAATGCCTTGATATACCGCTCAAGCCACACAACCATATCATTATCCAGATGATTAGTCGGCTCATCAAGTATAAGTACCTCTGTAGGTTCAACTAATACTTTTGCCAATGCAACCCTCTTTTTCTGTCCACCAGATAGCTTGTCCATAGGAGCATCATATACATCTATGCCCAGCTTATTAAGTATTTCCTTCGCCTTTGGCTCATTCGATGAATCTTTGCCACGAAGCACATATGAAAGTACATTTTCATCTTTAATATAATCTGGTGACTGTGCAAGATATGTAACAGTAACTTTTCTTCCTTTTATAATATTACCCTCATCAGGTTCTTCAATGCCGGCAATTATTTTAAGCAGTGTAGACTTTCCAGTTCCATTAACTCCTATAATTCCGATCTTGTCACCCTTATTAATCCCAAGTGTGACATTGTCAAGAAGCACTTTCTCACCAAATGCTTTGCTCACTTTTTCAACATTTAATATATTCACAATAAAAACCTTCCCTTATATATAATGATATATGACAGTTTAATCATCAAGCTTATAGAATTCCTTCATCTTAGCAGCAAGCTCTGGCTTTTCTTTCTCCAGCCTGCTTATATGTTCCTTTCTATGCTGTATCATATGAGCATACGCTTCTGGATTGTTCTCTTTAAATCTCTGTAACACTTCTTTTCTATGTTCCCTTAAATGCTTTAACGCATCCGGATTTAACTTCGCAATCTTAGCCTCAAGCCTTAATCTTCTCTGTTCAATATGCTCCTCTAACTCTTCTGCATTGCTGTTCTGTGCAAGCTCAGATAAGTGCATTTCAACTCTCTCAAGAAGTTCATCTTCATCAAATAAGCCAATTCTACCCCAGGCATTCTTGCTTTCCGCCTTATCAAGAACATTTTCCGCAAACTCAGATGACCCCACATCAATACTGCTTGTAATGTCATCTGTAACCTGTACGGCATATTTATCAAGCCATTCTGCGGCGTCCTTGCCAAACGCCCACTCTATCTCTGCAAGCCTTTCGTTATCCTCAATAAAATCCTCGTGTACAGCAACCTGCTCAGGACTGCCAACAAGCGGATAAGGCCTGTCAACACCGGCATCTCTTAAAGCAAGCGATATTGTTCTTCTTGTGACACCTTCCTCAACAAGACAGCCAGCACCCAACTGCCTTAACTGGTCATTTACATGGTCAACGTGCTCAGTTATATAAAAATGTATTCCTTTATCCTTTAATATTTTATTAAATGATACAAGCCTGTCTGCTGCTGTTATATCTATGCTTCCGATACCGCTCGCATCAACTATTATAATCTTTGTATCATCATTTATGGCATTTTCTATATCCTGCAAAAATGTAGACACATTTGCAAAGAAAAGATTACCACTGAATCTATATAATAATGTGTGTTCTATCTGCAAAGCGTTCTTGTTACGGTTAAGATTATAGAAACCCTCGTGTCCTGGTATACAGCCAAGAAATGATCTTGGAGGAACAACTGCCCTTATTATTACAGCTATAAATGAAAGAATAACACCTATAATAACGCCATATATAGTTCCAAATAATAATACGCCAAACATAGCCGCAAGAAATATAAAGAACTCCGCCCTGTTGACTTTTCTAAGTTTATCAGCAAGCTTATATTCAACTATTCCGATAAGTGCAGCAACGACAATTCCTGTAAGAATAGGCACAGGAAGATATTCAAGCACAGGTGTTGCAAAAAGCACGACAACAAGCATTGTAATTGAAGCTGTAACTGACATAAGCTGTGATTTACAGCCAAACTGGTCAGCTATACCTGTTCTTGATACGCTTCCGTTAAGAGGGCAGCTTCCTGATACCGAAGAAGCTATATTGGCTAAAGAATAAGCAAGCACCTCTCTGTTATTATCAACCTTATATCCATATCTGTTGGCATAGTTATTAGTGGCAAGCAGTGTCTGTGCCATAATAACAAGTGCACAGGTAAGTCCAAGTATAATTATATCTGATGTATCTGTCTTTAATAATGTAAAATCGGGTACCATAAGCTTCGGAAATCCCGAATCAACGTGAGGCAGAAGCTTAACCCCTAATCTGTCAATGTGTAAAAATGCTGTTGCCATTGCACCAAGCACCATAAGCACAACTGACATTGGAAACTTCGGAATATATTTCTTTGCAACAAGTATAATTACAACTGTTCCAAATCCAAGAACTGCCGATAACACATTAAAATATTGAAGCTGTCCCCATATGTGGATACCCAGTTCAATAAGTTCTCCTGTACCTGCAGAACCACCAAACAGCTTTGGAACCTGCATAAGTATTATTGTAATACCAATTCCACTTATAAAACCTCCCATAACCGGCGTTGATATGTAATTAACTATTCGTCCTGCTTTAATAAGACTGAATATCAAGAGCCATATTGCAACAACAAATGTAATGACCGGCACAAGCTTCATCGCTTCCTCAGAGCCTGAAGTAACGCCAAGTGCCGATAACGTACCACCTACAAGCACCGCCGGCGTTGCATCTACACCAAATACGAACTGTGGTGATGTTGTTGTAAAAGCATATATAAGCACTGGTATAAGCGAACCATACAGTCCATATGCCGCTGGAAGCCCTGCTATCTGGGCATACCCCATAGATATTGGTATTGACACTAACGCCACAATAATTCCTGCTATAATATCATTCTTTGCTGTTTTAAAAGATATATTTTTCAAATGTGCATTTTCCTTTCCTTATATATATTATGCAATTATCAATAGTTACTTTTAACACTAATACCATATAACAATTTATATTTTTTGTCTGTTATATGTTACAGTAAAATGGTATATTTTTCAAGTTACGCAATATATGCACAACTATACATTTAACATATTACATACCGCCGCACATTAATTATATCCTAATCACTGTATTAAATGATTATTATACACTACCATACGTTAATTATATCCTAATCGCTGTACTTTTTGATTGCCCCAACCATACAATCTGTTATATACTTAATATATATGCTTAAACAAGAAAGGACTTAATTACAATATGTTTGTTGCAGATAATTGGAAAGATTATGAAGTTATAGATACATCCTGTGGAGAAAAGCTTGAACGCTGGGGCGATTACATTCTTGTCCGCCCAGACCCACAGGTTATATGGGACACTCCTAAGAACGACAACAGATGGAAACATATGAATGGACATTATCACAGAAGTTCTAAGGGAGGCGGCGAATGGGAATTCTTCGACCTGCCACAAAGCTGGACAATAAAATACGAAAGTCCTTCTGTTGATGTTCCTCTTACATTTAACTTAAAGCCATTCAGCTTTAAGCACACAGGAATATTCCCTGAGCAAGCAGCCAACTGGGACTGGTTCTCTGAAATTATAAAGAAAGCTAAAGATAATGAACCTGACAGACAGATAAAGGTTCTTAACTTATTTGCCTACACTGGTGGTGCTACTCTTGCCTGTGCAGCCGCTGGTGCTCACGTTACACACGTTGATGCCTCTAAGGGAATAATTGCGTGGGCCAAAGAAAATGCCACATCATCAGGACTTATTGACAAGCCTATCCGCTGGATAGTCGATGACTGTGTTAAATTTGTTGAAAGAGAAATAAGACGTGGCAATCACTACGATGCTATTATTATGGACCCTCCATCATATGGCAGAGGTCCTAAGGGCGAGATATGGAAAATAGAAGAAGCTATACACCCACTTGTTAAGCTGTGTGCAAAGCTTCTTTCTGACAAGCCATTATTCTTCCTTATCAACTCCTATACAACAGGACTTCAGCCAGCAGTTCTTACTTATATGTTAAGCACAGAACTTAAAGATTTTGACGGCTACTGTAGTTCTAATGAAGTCGGACTTCCTGTATCCGCTAACGGACTTGTGCTTCCTTGCGGAGCTTCTGGAAGATGGTGCGGTTCTGAATATTAATTACCAATTAAAATGCTGCCATTTTATGTGGCAGCATTTTATACTATGTTTTTTATATTATTTTTCTTGTATTATTTTTTATATATTATTCTTTATGCTCTTTTCCTTCATAATCAGTTCTTCCATAAGTCTGCTATAATCCTCCGCGTCAACCGGAAGCTTAACCTGGATACCATTACATGCTGAATAATAAGCTCCTGCACACAACATCAGGGAATTGATTCCTTCCTCACCTTTCGACACAAGATATGTATCATCATGTTCTAAGGAAGCTCTGGCAAATCTTTTAAGCAGCTCTATATATGGCTCTGGTGCCTTTGGAAACTCAATTGTTTCTTTCACATATTGCATATTTTCCCTTGAATTAACCATCTCCGTTTTTATATACTCTTCTACATCCTGATGTCTTGTTATAGTAAGTGTATTATCTTCAAGCAGCAGCTTTGCTTTTGTTCCTATTATTTCCAGTCTTTCTTCATGACACGCTTCTCCTGTTGTCAGTACAAATGAAGCCGTCATGCCATTATCATAATCCATAATAATAGTATCTTCATCATCTACTGCAAAATCATTATATTTGCCAAATGGTATAACTGCAAACATTCTCTGCGGCATACCAAAAAGATACTGGAACATATCAAGAATATGCTGTCCCTGGTTAATAAGTGCGCCGCCGCCTTCACCTGTAAAACTACTTCTCCATGCGCCAGAATGATGATAATATGATGTTCTTAAATATCTTGAATTAATAAGATTCACCCTTCTTAGTTCTCCCAGCTCACCTGCATCAATCATACTCTTAATCTTCATATACTTAGGATATAATCTCTGATGAAACACCATACCATATATTCTTCCACTCTTTTTAGCTGCTTCATTCATAGTAAGTGCTTCTCCTATATCTGATGCTGCCGGCTTATCGCACAAGACATCCTTTCCTAGCGAAAATGCCTGTATCGCAAGCTTAGCATGCGTTTTATGAGGAGTTGCTATAATTACTGCATCAAATAATGTATCTACATCTTCTGCTTTAAACATATCATCTGCACTTCTGAATATTTTCACATATTCACCATCAGTATTTACAAGAGTCTCTCCCCATTCCATAAGTTCATCTCTTCGTATAACTACTGCTGTTAGTTTTATATTGGATACCTCACCTGATACTATCATCTGTACATATTTTTTTCCCATATTTCCAACACCTATAAGAGCTGCTCTTAATATTTTATCTGACATAATATGTAATATTCCTTTCTACTTCTTTAACAAATATTTTCTGAATTCATAATATATTATTAAAATATTTATTTATTTTTAGCTATACATATCTTTTCAATACAGCTACTTACCTTATTACTTGTCCTTACTGCTTCATCAAGCAATATTGCCGCATACGCATCTGCCAAGGCATTTTCCAAGCTATAAGGCGGCAATGCCTGTCCTCTGCTATATTCAGCTGTTTTGCACATAAGTGTGGCAATTGCTGTTTCATCTTCTGACAGACCTCTTAACCCCCATACCGGTTCATATAGTATTTTATCACCAAATGCTATTTTCTTAATTTCATTGACCTGTGCCAAATTAGGATTGCCGTTACCCGTCATAACCTTATTAATATCCGTTACTATTGTTTCTTTTCTACCGACATTATTTTCATCAAGATAATACAGCTCATTGTTAATAAGTTCCCCTCTGACCCCCTGCACCTTTATCATATTCTTTCTTATAGGTGAGCGGTACTGCTCAGAGTCAAAATCATACCATGCAACCTTTCCGCTCTCAAACTCAAATACTGCTACACATCTTTTTTTAGGAGCTGTTCTGCCATCTGTAAATTTGTCATATCTCGTAAGTGTCTGAGTTGTCGGAAATTCATATATTTTACCTGACACCGTGTAGTTTTCATCAGGTTTTATACCAAGATATGCTCTTATAAGACTGAAACCGTGATATTCGTGTGCAATGGATATATTCAGACAACTGATATCGCCAAGTACACCACTATTAACAAGATTAATCCGTGCTTTATTATATGGATATTCCCTGTATTGTTCAGCAACAACCTGTTTCTTATCTGTTTTATCATCAGACATATGATATCTGTATAACTTTTTAAGCGAATCCATATCCAATGCTGCTGGTGTCTCAGAAAGAACAGTTATTCCTCTATCCATCCATTCTATTGAAACATCACAGATACTTGTTTTATTCACTGCTACAACAGCAAAATCCGGTTTATAACCTACACACTCTTCTATAGAAGTTGTAGTGTGTATACTGAATTCTTCTGCCATCTTATCTGCTTTTTCCTGTGTCCTGCAATACATCGCATCAAGACGTAATATATCCGGCATTGCTTTTGCTATTCTGACATAATAAAGTGAACGCCAGCCTGAGCCTATTATTATAAAATGATACTTACCCATATAAGCTTCATACCTCCTGAAAATAAATAATATCAATTAATTTACAAAACATTTTCTCTTTTCAGTTTTCTACAAACATCTATAATAATACTATGATCCTGTTCATGATTAAAACCAGAGCATGTTATTGTACCTATTACTGTCTGGCAGTTCTCAAGTCTTATTGGAAACGCGCCTCCTACCTGTGCATACTCTGATGGTTCTAAAGCCCATTTTTCTTTAATATTCATACCGCAATCCTCAAGCATATAGTGTGCCCATAATGAACTATGTCCAGTATGCATCGCCGTCTTTTTCTTACGCTCAATCATAATATCATTACTTACAGCATTACCATCACTGGAATAATGAAACAATCTTCTTCCGGCTATTGCAATATCTATACATATTTTATTGTCACGTTTTTTCGCTTCTTCTATAAGTGCCATCCCAATTGCAAGTGCTGTTTCTGATGAAAACTCTCTGAATTTCAATTCTTTCTCTTCAGCTTCACATTGTTTCATAAGTTCTTTAGCAGTCATACCTTTTTACCCCTTTAATCTATTATTCTATTTTGTATTTTATCTACCAACTCGTTTTACAGTTGCTTCTTTTTTTGTCTGTTATATTATGACGTATGTGTGAATTGCATAGCAATGTAGCAATCCTGATACAACGGTGAGTGACAAAATTTACTTTTGACACTCACATCATATCATTTATATAGTCTTATAAACATTAAAAAAATATTTAATAATTTTACTTTCACTTATTTATTACGATAAATTTTTTCTAACTTGTTCATCGTAAATTGACAATAGCACCTGTGTGATTGCCTGTTGAAATACTCTATTAACAACCAACCATATTATAAATAAGACCTACTATCGATAAACTGTAGATTTTATAAATGAGTCTGATGCTGTAACAGCAATCCTTTCTTGTATCAAAAATGACAAAATTAAATTTATAGAGCAATCATCACTTATTAGGATCTATGCCGAAGAAGACATAGTATTTACAAAATAGAATATTATTTGTTTCAATTTTGTTTAAAGATTATTTGTTTTATGACATCGTTTAGTCAGCGCTATTAAACTTATTTTGCTATTTTTCCATTTATTTCAGAACGAAAAAAGGGCTTCCGAAAAATCTCGGAAACCCTTAAAATTACTATAATAAATAACAATTATTCAATGATTGTTGCAACAGCACCAGAACCAACTGTTCTACCACCCTCACGGATAGCGAAACGAAGACCCTGCTCCATAGCTACGTTATGGATAAGTTCAACTGTCATTTCTACGTTATCACCAGGCATGCACATTTCTGTACCAGCTGGAAGTTCGCAAACACCAGTAACATCAGTTGTTCTGAAGTAGAACTGTGGTCTGTAGTTGTTGAAGAATGGAGTATGACGTCCACCCTCGTCCTTTGTTAATACGTAAACCTGAGCTGTAAACTTGTGGTGTGGTGTGATTGAACCTGGCTTACAAAGAACCTGTCCTCTCTGGATCTCATCTCTCTGAACACCTCTAAGAAGAGCACCAATGTTATCACCTGGTTCTGCTTCATCAAGGAGCTTTCTGAACATTTCGATACCAGTTACAACAACCTTACGGATGTCTTCGTGGATACCAACGATTTCAACTTCCTCGTTAACCTTAAGAACACCTCTTTCTACTCTACCAGTAGCAACTGTACCACGACCTGTGATAGAGAAGATATCTTCGATAGGCATAAGGAATGGCTTATCTGTATCTCTCTGTGGATCTGGAACATACTCATCGATTGTGTGCATAAGTTCAAGAATCTTATCACCCCATTCGCTGTTTGGATCTTCAAGAGCCTTAAGAGCTGAACCCTGGATGATTGGTGTATCATCGCCTGGGAAATCATATTCGTTAAGAAGTTCTCTGATTTCCATATCAACTAATTCAAGAAGTTCTGGATCATCAACCATATCACACTTGTTCATGAATACTA
>ENA-OPWC01002321-OPWC01002321.1-human-gut-metagenome-genome-assembly--contig:-NODE-2321-length-10725-cov-1.665417_pt1 | contig 10725 bp, 5 predicted proteins | sample MGYA00241504_ERZ502000 | MGnify/ENA primary metagenome ERZ502000 (study PRJEB25962, sample SAMEA2042005) | human gut metagenome | biome: human gut; feature: human-associated habitat; material: faeces...
GGATCCGCGCCAAACAGTCGATCCGCTTTCCCGCCGAATTTCCCGCTCGGTTGCACACTTTCTTCAGCGCGTTCAACACTTTCAGCATTCGAAATATTGGAAATATCCGATTTCTTCATCTCTCCCCTACCATCGCACTTTCTTCATCTTGCGATAATTGCGATAGTACATTCCCACACATCGCAGCGTCGCAAGACCGGCAGAATACGAGAAGGAAGAAGAGAAACTACGCCCGTCTGCCGGACGAGTGGCGCCCGGCAGCCACGCGATCGGCTTTCACGATGCGCCCGCGCCGCCACAGCCGTGCCAGCCATACGCACGCGAATCCAATGATCGACACGAGCAGCCCAATCACAAGAGCCGCCACAGCCGTCATATACCCCGGCTCGTCGTACGTGGTCGCGTCCGGCACCTTCGGGTTCGGTATGCGATGCCCGCGCACGAGCAGCCTGTGCGAGTTCACCCCGTATGGCGTGCATGTGATCAGCGTCGCATAGTCTTTGCCGGATTCGATGTTGAGTTTGCTGATGTCGCTCGGCAGCACTACGGAAATTTGGTCAACCCGGTACGTGTAGGTTTCGTCGAGCACGTGGAATGCGAACGTGTCGCCTTTTTGCAGTTCGTCGAGACCGGTGAGCAGTTTCGCGCTGGGCAGTCCGGTATGCCCGGAAATCACCGCGTGCGTGGTTTCGCCGCCTACGGGCAGTGACGTTCCCGCCAAATGCCCTGCCGCGATTTGCAGCACGCCTTCGCTGGTGCCATGGTAGACGGGCAGTTTCACTTTGATGCGCGGTATGGTCACGTATCCCATGATGCCGGTACCGGTTATGTCGAGCGTGTTTTCGTATGTTTGCCGCTGTTCGTCGGTAAGGTGCCAGCGGTCGCCGTTCGCCGCGAGCGCCTCGTTGTAGGCGTGCGCCGCGTCGAGCATGTGCTGTTTTTCTTCGCCGGAGAGATCTTCGGTTTGTTCCACGTAGCTTGCCACGGCGTACGACTGGTGCATGCGGTTCCACCAGTCGCTGAATGTTGGGTATGCGATGAGGCAGATCGCGCCGATCATGAATATTGCGGATATTGCGATTAATACGTCGAGCAGCGCGTTCGACTTTTTCTTTGTTTTTTTCGATTGTTTCGCAGTTTTTACCTCTTGAGATGATTGAGAAGATTTCGATTTCGCACTTCCCGCAGAATCTTCTGCACTCTCTGCAAACTGCTCGTAAGAATCGGCAAATTCAGCAAACCCGGAAATAGCAAACCCATCAGCGGCATTTCGGCGCGCTTCAGCGTCCGGTTCTCCCGATTCGCTTCCGTTATACCGCCGTTTCACACTACTGCTTGCCTTCCCGCTTTCTCGCAATCCTCACTACGCCTAAGAGTACCAATGCTGCGGCGCAGATGGCGGCTGCCATCCAGGCCACGCTCTGTACCGCCGAGCCGGTGTGTGCGGGCGGGGTTTCGGGTGGCGTATGCGTGTTGGTGATGGTGGTGGTGTCGCCTTCCACGTCAGAGAGGGTGGTGTACCCGCTGGGTACGGAAGCTTCGACCACCGCCCACTGGTGTGCGGAGGAAAGTCCCGTCCACGAATGTGCCCACTTGTTGGACTCGTTGAGTTTCACTTCTTCGAATACCACGCCGTCACGCAATAATTTCACGGTGATGGATTCGGGACGCTTGCCGTCGGAGTCGTTGCGATCGTTCCACACTTTGCGCACGGTGCGTTCCAGGGTCGGCTTGAGTTGGGTGGAGCATTCGGTTTTTGGCTCGATGGCGAGTTCGCGTGATCCGTTGGAGACGCCGTCTTGCGGCATGGCGACGAGCATGTTGGCGGAAGCGCACTGCCAGTAGGAGTCTTCGTCGGCCGTTCCGCCAACAGCAGCCGCGCCAGCAGCGCCTTCGACTTTCACGCTATCGGACACGACCAGATACAGCCCGTCTTCCACGCCGGCGAACGTGAGTCGCCCGGCTTTGTCGGTTTCGCCCGAGTCCACGGCTGCGGATTCGCTTGCCCCGTTCGCCGCGATGAGTCCGGCGAGCGTGTTGGCCACGTCGCGGTACACTTGCGCGTCATATCCGGTTACTTTCGACCAGTCGATCGGGTATGCGGTGGAGTCGGTGAATGGTGCGACGGGTTCGAAGTTTGCGCCGGACGAGACTTGCCCGACTTTGTATAGGCGGAAGGTTGCTCCCGGAATGGCGAAATCGCCCGTTCCAGCGGCTCCAGAATCGGAAGCGCCTCCCGCATTAGAGTCAGCCCCGTCATTGCTTTTGTGTTGATACGTAATGGCGATGCTGCCGCTGGCAGAGTCTGTTGGCGCCGCAACCGCATCGCGAGTGGTGAGTGCACAGATTGCGGCGGCACATGCGACGGCAGCTGCGCAGCATGTTGCGACGATGCGGCTTGCGATCGTGTGTTCCTTCATTGCCAGCCCCTCTTCTGTGGTTCTTTCTATGAAAACTAGAAATATCAAGTCGCCCCCAACTTGCGACTTGGAAAAATTAGGGAGTCAGGCTGAATTCTCGTTAGTTTAGGCAGTTTACAAGGGATTTGAGGCAATCCAGCCTGACATATGTGGGTTCAGTTATTGTTCAATTATTTTTAAATTATGATGATTGTGATGATTCCGCTGTTGCCATGCGGAGGTAAGTGCATGGCAACAGCGGTTTCATGTGTAGTTATTTTCAGTTATGGTTTTTGATTTTCAGTTATGTTGACTGTGATCTGTGAGATCAGGCGTTGCGGCGACGCAGCGCCATGACCAGGGTTGCGCCAGCGAGCACGAACACTGCCACGCCAGCCACATACAGCATCACCGTGCCCATGCCACCAGTGGATGGCAGGTTGGAGCCCTTCTGGTTCACGATGGTGGTGGCGACAACACCGGTGGTCGTATCGCCAGCAGTCGAATCGATCTTGAGCGAGATCAGCTTCGGATCAGCAGCATCAACGTCATGCTCTGCAGTGATTTCGAAGAACTTATCCGCTGCGGTGTTGTAGCCTGCCGGAGTGTGGGTTTCCACGAGCTTGTACTTGCCGTCGTCGATGCGCTTGTAGGAGGTAGTGTACTTGCCATCCGTGCCCTTGGTGACGGTCACTTCACCGAGATCAGTGGTGTAGTCTTTCTGAGCCTCGTCATACTTGTAGAGCTTGAACTTCGGCAGGTCACCCTCAGCCGGGGTGCCGTTATCGCTGAAGGTCTTGGTGATGTCCAGCTCGTAGGTGAACACGATGACCTTATCCGTAGGGGTTTCGCCGGTTTCGCCTTCGCCGCCAACATTCGGGTTGTTAGAGAACTCAAGGGAGGCCTCGTTCGGATTGCCCTCGGCACCAATCTTAGCGTTCTCATTCAGCGTGGAAGTGTATTCGACGGTGAACTTGCCACCAGCAACAACGGCGATTGCCTGGTTATCAGTGCCCTTGACGGACTTTGCATCAGCAATGGTGAGGTCGAAGGTGTGATTATCGGTAGCAGGCGTGTTGAGCGTGTAGGAGTCAGCGCTAAGCTGCTTGCCTTCATACTTGACAACCACGGAGTCACTATTGAAAGTCAGACCTGCGGACTGAGTATCGTGGAAGACCAGCTTGTAGGTCTTGTATGCGGCGAAATCAGCCGGATCGGTCGGCAGGGTGGCGGTCAGCTGGAACGGAACATTGTCATTCACGTCGTAGTCGGCGGAATCCTGCCAGTCAGTTGCGGCACTGTCAGTAGAGTCGTTGATGTCCTTGACCTTCTTTTCAAAGGTCGGCTTGTCGGCCTTACGGTTCACAGTCACCGGACCATTGACCCGCACGATGAACAGGGTAGAAGCATCGTCACCAGTCACGGCGGTGCTGTCCTTCAGCAGGTAGTAACCTGCGGCAGCATCAAGAGGGGCGTCCTTGGAGACCGAGCCGAAAGCAGTACCGTTCAGATCAACGAACTTGGAAATGGTTGCCAACTTCGTAGTGTCATCAGCAGTGCTACCAAGCTCAGCAATCTTGACGGCAGCTTCGGCGGCAGTCAAATTAGCGCCTCCCTCGCCAGCACCATTATTCGAATTGAAGTTCTTGCCAGCGGTGACGTTACCCAGAGTGTTGTCCTTGCTCAAAGAACCGGTGAAAATCTGATACACAGAGTAGGTGTGCGTATCTTCGGCCGGCACAGTAATCTGGTACGTGTTCGCTGCCATTGCGGTGCCTGCGCCGAACATGCCGGCGACAGCCATGGCTGCGGTGGCTGCCACAGCGACGAGGCCTTTGAGAACCTTATTCATTGTTCTCCCTTTCTTTCCTTTTTCCATAAACTTGTTGAAATCTTCGTTGTTTTCCAACGTTTTCAATTATTTTTCAGTTATTGAGTTATTGCCCAGAAGGCAGTGGTCGTTTGTTTTACGGACCATCCCCTCCTCTTCTAGACGTGTTCATTGCCGACGCCTCCTGACTTTCAGGGCCAGTCCGGCCGTCGCAACGGATGCCATGGCCACAAGCAATCCCGTAGCCAAAGTCTTCATATTTCCGTCGCCGCCCGTCCCCGGCAACACCACCCCCGGCTGATTCTCAATCTTGTTGTCAGCGGGACCGGTTGCGCCGTCGACAGTGAGCGCAACGCTCCATGCGGAGCCGTTATACGAACTTGGACCGATGGTGAACTTGTAGACAACACCGCCGAGGTTGTACCCGTCGGGAGCCTTGTTCTCTTCCAACGTGTATTCACCCCAAGGCAAACCCGTCAGTTTGAACTTACCGGCACTGGAATCTTCGTCCGCAAAGCCTTCGCTCGAGCACGCATCCATGCAGTCAGTCACGAAGTACTCTTTAGAAGTGGCGAGCTTTTCAAACGTGCCGTTTACGCCATCGTTTCCGTACTTGAACTCGCTGGTCTGGGTGACTTTCCATTCCGATCCGGCAAGCAGCAAGGAATCATTTTCCGAGCTGACCTTTGACCAGCTCACTTCACCGAGCACACGAGGGTTCTCGATGATATTGCTGGCCGCGACGGTAAGGGCAGGGTCCTTGTACAAGGTGACGTCTCCGTTCGAATCAGTCAACCGGAAGTAGTACGTAGGTGTGCCTGCGTGGGCAGTCGGGTTGCGGGCTTCCTGAAGCTGGTAGATCTCGCCGTTCGTGTTGACCGGCAGACCGGAAACAGTGAACGCACCTGGATCGGCGTTTTCATCACCCATGCCATTGGCAACGCATGATGATGTGCAATCGGTCACTGTGATCGGCGTTCCGCCATTCGCCGTGAACGAACCATCGCTTACCTTGCCGGAAGCAATCGTCCAAGACGATCCTGCAATTTTCGCCTTGTCGGTGCCATCGATCTTATTCCACGTCACCTTGGTGCGAGTATCCGTGAACACAATCTCAATGGCGCCAACAGTTGTGCCCGTAGCATCATCCGCGTTCTCATGCCTCGTCACGGTTGTGACTTGACCGTCGCTAATTACGAATGTGTACCAAACGTCTGTCTTGGTGTATCCGGTTGGCGCTTCATGCTCTTTCAGCTTGTACGTGCCGTCCGCCAGATCCTTGACCTCGAACTTGCCCGCGTCAGCGTTGATATCGCACATTACGCCAAGCTGGTCGCCGTTCGGCTCAGACTTCGTGCAGGCAGTCGTACGTGCAACAGTCTCGTTTGCGAGCACTACGTCAGCAGCGCCCTGCTCGTAATACACAGCGGCAGACACCTTGGCTTCAACGTTCTTTGCAGAAACGTTTGCCGCGCAACCACTCGGAGCTGTGGCATACACATTCGCGGAGGTATTCAGGCCGCTCGACTTCTGTACGGTAATCACCGCACTGTAGTCCGCGACATAGTTTCCACCACCACTCGGCCCATCCCAAGACGCAGTTCCGTTATCAGAACCGCTCTTGAACTTGAAAGTGATCTGCTTCCGGTCATCATTCTGAATTTTGACATAGCTCCAGTCGCCGCAATTATTACTGCTATAGTCCCTGGTCATTGCCGCCTCGCGCCAAGAGCCATCCGTGCCGTCAAGGCTGTACCACAGGTATGGGGTGCTCCATTTGCCAGGATTATTAAAGTAAATGACCGTATAATGCGTATCCTTAGGCACGGTAACAGTGAACGAAACGGAAAGGCTTCCTGCTTTTGCGGTAATCGTCGCCGTACCTGAAGCAACGGCGGTAACTTTGCCGTCGCTGTCCACCGTCGCAACGCTCTCAGCGCTCGACGTCCATGAAACCGCCGTATTAGCGGGATCAACAGTGGCAGTGAACCGCTGATAGTTTCCCTTTGACAAGCTGAACGATGCATTGTTCGCCACATCCATATTACCGGTTTTCACCGTCAGAGATGTCACCTGAACCGCAGTGACGGTGACCGTTATGGAATCGCTGATTGAATCGTCGCCAACAGGCTTGACCGTAATCACAGCAGTACCTGGGGCAATGCCGGTCACCGTTCCATCGCTAACGGTTGCGACAGCGGAATTGCTTGACTCCCACTTCACATCCTGTGCCGCATTCGCAGGCTGCACCTGCGCGGTCAAAGTAGCCGAACTATTCTGAGTAATACTCAGCGAATCACCAGCATCAACGCCATCCTTCAGAATGGTGACGCTGGAAACCTGCACCATATTGTCTTCAACGATGTAAGTTCTGCCATCGTTAGCAGTGATTTCCCAACTGGAATCTGCCAACGGTTTATCATCTTCACCATTCTTCGTCCAGGAAATCGACGCGGACTGCGGATAGTTCACAATCTTGTTGTCAGAAACCGGAGTCCAATTGGTTCCGTCTGCGCTCTCGTAAACATCTTGTACGAGAGAGCCTTGGTCGCCCGCAGTGATGCGGTACACCTTGCTGGAAATCTGATAGCCTTTTGGCGCTCCAAGTTCCTTCAGGTAGTAGTTGCTGTTGGTCTTGAGATTGCCGACCTGAATGGTGCCGTTATCAACACCGTCTTTGTCAGACAGCGCATTACCGTCAGTAACCGTCGTAATCGCCTCGCCACCGTTCGCGGCATCTGCGTAAGTCTTGTACACACCCCACGTGGTGCCAGCCAAGGCATTGTCGTTGTTGTCTACCTTGTTGATCTGAATGACCGCGCACTGGGTAGAGTACGAGCCGTTCCACGGCAGGTTGTGGCGTTCCTGATCCATATCAAGCGCGGAAGCCGAGTAGCTGCGCTCGTAGTTGAGGAACTTGTAGAAAGTACCGTTATTAGTATTGCCAACCGCATCCGGATTGTACATGGAGAAATCCCCGCCAACCCATACACGACCGTTGGTGCTCACGTGAGATTCGAAGCTGCCATTCGGCACGAGGATGCTGCCGAGCATGCCAGCGGCAGGATCATCCTTAGTCTCCATGGCAAACGACTTATCCCATACGCCATCAGCTTTTTCCAGATTGGAGTTTGCGTCCCTACGCGTCGTAGTGCCACTACCTTGGCCACCATGGATAACCACATTTGTAGCGTCAGCAAAATTCCACATGATCTGCTGCGCACGCTTAGCATACTCCGAGTCCGCATAAGAACCACCAAGCTCACGCTTGGTACCGCTTTCATCAGTCCACCAGAAACGCCAACCGTTATGGAAATCCACGTTCTTTCCGGTCACATTAATGACCACGGAAGCGCTATCGGGAATACCGGAAAAGTCGAAACTGACACCCGTATAGCTCGAAGAATCATTGAGAAAGCTTGCGGGAAGGTTGAACACCTGCATAGAGGCTTTCCCGTCACCCTGAAACTTAATTACCTTCTCATTGACGTTGTTAATCGTAAAAGTATAGCTACCGTTGTCGTACTCATTGACGTCATATTTCGTACGCTTCAAATTGTTATAGCTGTCCGAAGAATATGTCGCAGTGGTAACATATACGCTTCCGAACCCCTTCAGGGAAGACAAGTCGTTTGACAACTTCTTGATATATGTGTCAAAGTCCGAGAACTTTTCATTAGTCGAGCCGATCGTCTCATCAGTCTGTTTCCAGCTGACAGTACCCTCCATGCCGCCTGGCACATAGACGGAGTTCCTGGAGTCGTACCGATTGGTGTCGGTGTTCTTTGATCCATTTCCCAAAATCTGATTCGAAGAACCACCATATACCGTGGTGCTATCGCCCGCGATATTTGCGGAGTAGGACGGCTCAGTGTTCTTGTTCTTGCCAACCCAGCCAGCATTTCCCCAAGCTTGAGTGCCCTTAACCCAGCCAATGCTCGAATCGTTGCTGTCACCTTTAACGTCCAGCACAACAGAACCATCTTTAGGACGATACTGACCGCCAAAGCCCACGACACCGAAGCGGAAACCCCGGTAATCCTTTACATAGCCGTTCTTAGCACCGTCCGCATCGGTGAAATACGTGGCCCACGCACCTTTAAGCGGGTGCATCAAAAGCTTTCCTTTGACCGCGGTTAGGCCTTCGGCTTCCACAGCATACGACCCGCTTGGACCGTTAACATCTAGCATGTTTCCGCCGGTCTTCTTGCCAACGTACATGTCGCCGCCCACATATGTGGCGACGCCGGTATCTTCCGTACTGTGACCCGTATCAGTGCCCAAGGTTATGGATTGCGGGGTGCAGATACCGCCATTGTCTCCTGCCGCACCTTCGGCATTGGCGCTGTAGGTGGGGATGAAGGCGGTGACGGCTACGGTGGCCATCATGGCAACTGCGACTGCGGCGGCGGTCAGGGAGCGGGCATGAGAGAAGGCGCGGGCAGATACCACTCGCGCTCCCGAGTAATGCTGTGGCGCCGAGCTCCTCGCTCCGCCTCTGAGCAATCTCTTCATCATGTCCCCTAACTGCACGAATCAGACCCCCCTCAGACATTCCGACTCTAACACGACATCCTTTGCAATATGCCATCTACAGGAGTGGCAACTACGCCACTCAACCTTTTTCTCTCTCCCGCACCTTGTGGGTACGGCTCAAAATGATAACCTTTGCATTCATGAAAATCACTGAAACAAAAATACCACCCCCCCCCCGATATAAAGGTGGTAAAACCTTTGTTTTCCAGTACCGAAGCGTCTAATCCGTTCTGCCAACTGGAGTTTGAAATCGTTCGCAAAAACGCCGAGGTTACCCCTGCGATCAGTCTTTGTTAATCTAACCGATACCCTCCACGGCGTGTCGCGAAACAAATGATTGCAAACCGTTTCATTCATTGCAGAAATTTTCATGAAAATACCCCCTAGTACACCCGTGTACCATACCCCAATTTCCCCGCCCCCGCCGCCCATCCACACTCGTTACAATCAACAATCACAAATCAACCATGGAAATCTCATAACCTCGCAACAGGCGGCAAAACCTCCGACCACAGGGATAAATTTTCAGGGCTCGCACACTCTCCAACAGCTACATATGAGACAAGGGCGCGTAAGGGATCGAGCCGTGACAACCAAGGTTGCGAAATGAACTATGATGACGGTTGCAAGCCCCGCATCCTACGAAGACGGCAAGTACCCGAGCGAAACCGGAAAATCCACTCCGGATCGCACCTCGACGCGGTCGGCAAAAAGCGAGTCACCGTCGTCTACGACGCCCAAGACACGCAACGGAACTTGTGCAGACGGCGGCAGCTGGCAGTATATGCAAAATACCCCCGTATTGTCGGCGTGAATCAAAACGGCAAGTACGGAGGCATGAAGAAGAGTGGCGGAAAAATCAGCGATCTCCGCCGTAGACGGAGTCGGTGCCGCGGAGCACAAGCTGGGCACGCACCACCTCATACGGATTTTCGAGAGTCTCCCCCGCAATCAGCTTCACGGCCTTCCGCGCTGCGGCACGACCCATGGCGAACGGATCCTGACGCATGGTCGTCAGGTTCACGGTGTCGGCATATGCGGAATCGTCGAAGCCGATGATCGAATAGTCGCGCGGCGTGCGATGCCCATACCGGTCAAGGCGCAACACGAGCGGAATCGCCATCATATCGGTCTGGCAGCAAATGCCGTCGGGGAACTCATCCAACGCAAGCAGCGCGGTCAACGCCGAATCGGCGAACGTTTTGCCGCGCGGCACGGAAAGCACGCGCCACTTGAAATCGTGCGTGCCCTCCATGGTCTTGCATGCGCGAATGAAGCCCTGCCCGCGCGCGTCGATCGACGAATTGATCGAATCGACTGCATCGGAGCACACGTACACAATGTTTTTGTGCCCAAGATTGATTAGATGCTGCGCGGACGAGAACATGCCGTCTTCATCGTCGATGGAGATCGTTGCGTCGAAGCCTTCCTGCGATGGCGTGTTGATGCCGATGATCGGCACATGAATACGCTGCAGCTGCTGGATTTCCTCCGGTTCGACGCCGAACGACGTTACGAACACGGCGTCGACGTTGCGTCGCACCGGAAGATTCGTAAAGAAGTCACGCCTGTTCTCACCGGTATCGACATGCTGGAACAGAGAGATGTCGTATCCGGCATCATGCATGACGGAATTGATTCCAGCGAATACTTCCATATTGAACCAGCTGGTGATTTCCTCATTCATCAGCATGGCGACACGGTACGTTTGCCCTGACTTCAGTGCCGTCGCGGAACGGGAGATATTAAAATCCAACCGGTCCGCGGTGTCGAGCACCTTGCGCCTGGTACGCTCGGAAACGAGCTCCGGACGCGTGAACGCGCGCGAAACCGTCGAAATCGACACTCCTGCGGCCTTGGCCACCTCACGAATGCCAGCCTTGTCCATGTCAGCCCCTTTGCAGCTCACAGCATCATCGCACCCCTGCCAACAGTGGAACGGGTGGTATTTGGAGCGAC
>ENA-OPWC01002323-OPWC01002323.1-human-gut-metagenome-genome-assembly--contig:-NODE-2323-length-10719-cov-1.981995_pt1 | contig 10719 bp, 9 predicted proteins | sample MGYA00241504_ERZ502000 | MGnify/ENA primary metagenome ERZ502000 (study PRJEB25962, sample SAMEA2042005) | human gut metagenome | biome: human gut; feature: human-associated habitat; material: faeces...
TTCCTGCGTACGTTATATCAAGTACACTATTTAAATCATCCGCTATTTTTGTTCTCAATCCCCACGCATCATGAGAATTAATACAAACGCAGTCCAACAAACATTTTGATTTAACATTATTAATATTATCTATAATTTTTTTTACATCATTAAATTCAGATTCCGCTGGGAAAATACCACCATAAAATATCCACTCTGGAAATCTCAAATATTTATTATGCTCTCTTTTACCATACCCAAGAGACAAATCTACATAAGGCAATAAATAGTCAGAATAAGATTTTATCCGATGTCTTACAAAACTAAATAATCCATAGTCATTAATATTCAAACTTCTATGTTCTACACAAGTTTCTAAATTTTCTCCAGAAACAAATATTTTTTTACCTTTATACAACTTACAATCTTTTTTTACTGCTTCAATATTATTGCTAGATACACTATAAAATCTAATATTATACTCCGATTGTTGCGCAATTCTTTTAAGTAAAAAATTTAAAAACCAGTCATGCGTATAATCATCATTAGGAACATAATAACTGGCATAAGAAATCTCATTGCCAACATCTAAAATCTTAATCGGTAATGGCAATAAATTGTTTTTCATCTCTCTTAATCCAATAAGTTCTCCCTCAATAACTTTTTCACAACGGAACTTATATATTGTTTTCAGAAAAAAATTTTTTATTATAACCATCTCCTTCTATTTACTCAAAATGCTCCTTAACATTTCTTCAAGTTTATTGAATCTGCTATAAACATATTCAGCAGCAGAAGGCAAGAGCTTTTCCTGCTGCATGAACTTGTTATAAAAATCCTCATCCATTTTCAATCTTTTGATCAGTTTTATATTGTCTGCATTATCCCCATCTAAATCCCAAAAAATAACAGCATTTTTATTTATGACATCAGGCTCTGGATTATTTAAGGCTCCGGCATAAATTGGTATACAGCCAGCCCTAAAACTATCAAAAATCTTTTCTGTACAATAATGCGGCGCATCCATATTTTCAGGGCAAATGTTGAATTTGAATAAATTCATATACTTCAATTTATCATTTCCATATTTATCCCAAAGATCTGAAGTATTATTTCTCCACTTTCCTGCGTACGTTATATCAAGTACACTATTTAAATCATCCGCTATTTTTGTTCTTAATCCTAATGCATCATGTGAATTAATACAAACGCAGTCCAACAAACATTTTGATTTAACATTATTAATCTTATCTATAATTTTTTTCACATCACTAAATTCAGATTCCGCTGGGAAAAAATCTTTCCGAAACACCCATCCAGGAAACTGTAAAAATTTACCACAATCTTCCCTATATCCTAAACACAAATCAACTTGAGATGAGAGGTAATCAGAATACGAATTTATTCTGCGTTTTATTTCTAATAGCGTTCTGTAATTATTAACTTTTAAACTTTTATGTTCTGCTATTTTTTCCAGATTTTCAACTGAAAAAAAAATTTTTTTACCGCCATATAATTCACAATCTTTTTTTATACTTTCAATATCCGAAAAAATACTATAGAATCTAATGTTATATTCACTATATTCAGGGAATCTCTTAGTTAGAAATTTAGTAAAACCTTGACTTTCATAATCAGCACACTTCCACCACCCCGAATAAGAAATTTTGTTGTTTAACGTCACTATCCTTAACGGAAATAGCTTATTTTTGATCTTACGAAAAATATATTCATCAATCCATACAACCGTATTCAATTTATATAACTTACTTAAAACTTTTTTCATGTTATCATCCTTATTTAATTTCTTTTCCAAAACACGCTTCATCTATTATCTCTGCTAATTTTTTTGCAGATCTACCATCTTCATAACATCCAACAGTATCATGATACTGTTTTACTTTGCTTACATAGTCAGAATTATTAAATTCTAAAATATTTTTTATCAATTCGTCATTATTTAAAGCAATTGGAAAAGGCAAGTCAAATATATTAACATATAAACCTCTTTTTTCTTGATAATCCTTCAGATCTGTTGCTAAAAGAAAACAAGGTTTATAACTTAGAGAGAAATCCCACATACAAGAAGAATAATCAGTAATCAAAACATCAGCTGCACACAACAATTCCTGCATATCCTCATAATCAGACGCATCAGCCATTATTTCGTCACCGTGATACGAAAAAGTTTTATTCTTTATAAGATGATGTCCGCGCAATAAAACTTTAACTTTTTTATGAAATTTTTGCATTAGCGCACTAATAACATCACTTTCTACATCGATATAACCTCTATCTATCTGATCATCTCTAAATGTTGGAGCATATAAAACTATGAATTCATCTTGGCTGCAATCAAAATACTTACGAACTTTCAAATTATTCTCCTTGATTTTACAAAAATCGAAAAAAATATCATTTCTCGGCCAACCAGATTTTAACATCGATTGTTCTGGTACTAAAAAGGCGCTATGTGCTATTTCTGAAAAAAAATAGGAATTCGACAACATTATTTTTAATGATTTCGTCCATAATTCCATTTTTCGCTGTTCAATACTTGACACTTCTATTACTATATCCAAACCTACTTTCTTATAAGGCATACCGTGCCAAGTATCTATGACATATTGTTCTTTTTTAAATGGAATATATGATGGTATATACGTATTATTAATAATTACCTTGGCCGTTAACAAATACCAGTGATATTTAAAAGATTTAAACTTTACCAACTTAATGTTTTCTTTGCGTAGATGTTCAAATTTCTCCACATTATTGAATGCCCATATAATTTCATATTTTCCTTTATTGATTTTCAAAAGCTCTTGCGTTATGTATTTAGGGCTATCTGAATATTGCATCCCATCATAACTATATAAAATCACTCTGTCATGTTTCACTCTCACTACACAAAAAATAATTTGCAATATTTTTTTGCAAATTATTCGTATAATCAATCCGATTTTATCTTCAGAAATCAATCCGTTCAAAAACGTCACAATAAGTCTCCTTTTTAATTTGCTTACTAGTTTAACGACCTAACCTGTTGTCCCAAATACCATGCATTATATTTTTTAAAACCTTATAAATACTAATATCTTTTTTATATTGATTATACTTAAAAATTACATAATACAAACCATATATACAGCTTAACCAAATTCCTAAAATATATCGTGTTGACATCCCGCGTTTATAAAAGAAATCCTCATCAAACCCTGTAAACCAGGTTGATTCATTTTCTGTCATTACTGCAATCTTTTCGGGCACATGGTATATTTTTAAACCTTTATCATAACAATCCAGTAAAAATTTATTTTCTTCTCCGGCTCCATTTCCTGTACCTGCGCCAAGTTTTACATCGAATATAAGTTTATTATCAATTATTGATGCCCTTTTAAAGGTTATTTGCCAAGAACATACCCTCAACATTTCCAACCTTTTTGGTAGATAAATTTTAGGCTTTAATTTTGTAGGTTTATTATGTAAATCAAAAATAATAATATCTGCATCTGGTAAATCCTCATATGCTTTTAATATCTTCTGTTCACAATCATCATCAAATTTTTCATCATTATCTGCGATTAAACATATGTCCGCACAAGAATTATGAATTGCCATATTTCTGCTTTTAGACAATCCTCGCTCTGTACTATTTATCCACTTTACGTATTTATTATTGTTGATATTCATTTGAGCCATAGAATTTTCATTGCATTGATTTATGATTACTGCATTCGTTTTTATATTAGACTTTAAGATTATGGAGTAATCTTTTTCATACATACAACTTAATAAAATTTCTAATGATCGCATACTTCATTTAACTCCGTTTCTTAATTCCGCTTGTGATATAAAAACACATATAATAAACAGATTTTAAAACAGATAATAGTTGTGAATCTCTATACACTTTCCAAGTCCATACTGCACTTTTCAGCTTATTTGCAGATACAGAATCTTTACTGTCCACTCGATACCTGCCAAAATCCCTCTGCAATCCATAAGCCGCTATTTCGTTTTCTTTTAAGATATTAAGCCAGGTAATATAATCTTCATGTCTCTGCGCAGGCATAATAAATGGTTTTATTTTGCTTTTATCAAGGCATACTGTCAAACATCCTATGGAATTACCTTTTAGTGCATCCTTATAATCAAGTTGAGATGGTATCTTTACAATTTCCCCAACCTTATCACTACTTGCAAAATGACGATATTGATGATAAGTAAAAACATAGTTATTTCTTTTCATAAAACCTATTTGTTTTTCTAATTTTTCTGGCAACCACATATCATCACTATCTAAAAAAGCTAAATACCTACCTACTGCATTTTTTATTGCTGTATTCCTGGCATTTGCAACACCTTTATTTTTAATTAAAGAACAAAGTCTAATACGCTGATCCTGCTCTTGATACTTTTTTACGATTTGTTCTGTAGCATCTATTGAACAATCGTTAACGATAATCAGTTCCCAATTTCTATATGTCTGCTTTAATACGCTTTCGATAGCTTCTTCTATATATTTTTCTGCGTTATAGGCAGGCATTATTATGGAAACTAAATCATCAATCATTTTCCCTGTACTCCTTCGGTACTGCTTTTTGTCAGCAAAACTTTGAATGTCTGCAACATGATCATCAGGTCTATTTTGACGCTGACGTCCTGTATATACAGCAAGTCGTAGATCAGCTTGTCATAGGCACTGGTATTATACTTGCCTGCTATTTGCGCCAAGCCTGTGATGCCAGGTTTTACATTATGTCGGTAATCATATTCAGGTTTTTGGGCAATAAACTGCTTGACGAAGAACGGCCGTTCCGGTCTGGGCCCGACGATGCTCATTTCGCCTTTCAGCACATTGAACAGCTGCGGCAGCTCATCAAGTCTGGTAGCCCTCATAAATCTGCCGAATTTTGTGATCCTTGGGTCCCCTTCCGCAGCCAGTACCGGCCCGCATTTTGCTTCCGCATCCTGCTTCATGCTGCGGAATTTATGTACAAAAAATGTCTTACCGTATAGCCCCACGCGCTCCTGTGAATAAAGCACCGGCCCTTTACTGTCCAGTTTTATCATAACTGCTGTTATCAGCATGACTGGCGATAGTATAATCAAAGCAGTTACCGCTACGGCGATATCTAAAATCCGTTTCAGTACTCTCTGTTCTGCTGTCAGCAGCATACGTGTCACTCGCTGCATCGGTATATCATCAACCAATAAAAAGCCTGTATTCTTGCATGCCAGTTCATAAAGTGTCGGCACAAAAAATATTTGTTTCTTCATGCTGCGCGCATAACGCAGTATTTTTTCTTTGTCTGCGATCGGTAGTTCCGCGCCAATAAAAACATAGTAGTTAGCGTCGATAAGCTGCTTCCAGTTGGCCTGTTGACAGCTGTCACAAACAGACTGCAGCGCCTGCTCCAGACCATAAGTTTTGGCAAGTTTATTCTGGATACGTGCTGCTTCTTCACCAGCTGCAAATAATACAGCCGTCTGTTTGGGAAAATACTTCCATTCCCACTGGTGACAGATATATTGCCAGATTGCCAGCAACACAAACGAAAATACCGCTGAATAAACAAGTACAACACGTGAATAATCAAATTGACGAAAAAAGAAGGTCATAGCCATTGCCACGATATAAACATTGGTCACCGCCACTAGCAGATTAAGAAAAATATCTACCAGCTTTTTGCGGATCAGACTGAACAAGCCATAGACGTTGAACATAAAGAACATCATGATGACCAGGATCGGCAAAAATTCCAGATGGAATGCTATCTTATCCGTTTGTTTATTCCCCAGCTCCAGCGCCATAGCGATGCTGGTAGCCAGATACAAACAAATTATGTCGCCTGTGATCAAAATTATCTTTCGCAGCAAAGAATTATATCCCACTAGAATTCACCTATAAAATTGTTATTATTTGCTTCTATATTATTTAAAACAAAAGCACTTTGTTCCGCCAAAACTATCGATAGATAGTCAATAACAAACAGAAGTGCAGACAAAAAATAATTTGTATATTTATCGTATTCAGGTATTTTAAATTTCATTTGGTTCATTTTTACATTTTATCCTTAAAATACTTTTTTGTTTCAAATAATTTCAATTAGAATTATACCACACGAGTCCCTCCCCGCAAGACATTTACAAATAAATGAATCAAACTTATTCTAGTCTTGCTATTACTTTTGCATCGCTCTCTACGCGATCGCGATGCTTAGCTAACGCGATACATGTTTGTAAAAATCCGCAGGACATAAAAAAACAACGTCGCTTTCAGCGACGTTGTTTTAATCTACATTTTTCTAACTAATCCATATATTCTTTTAATATTTTTCCAGCAAATAAATGTCACCGATTTCTTTGATTTCATTTAGATTTTGGAGTTTATCCTTATCTTTTAAACGGCGCAGTTCCAATCCTCGTACCAAAACATATTTTTGACCAGAATCATTTAGAACCTTAGTTAAATCACCGCTTTTAGGTTTTACTTCCTCACCAGGTGTACCAGTATAATACATAAAGCCAGGCCTCAAAAATTTATCAACATAAACCGGTTTCTGCTGATCACATTTTGTCTGATAAACTCTAATGATTTCTTTAACACTGAAACGATTTGCAACCATTGGCAGCAAAAATGAAAATGCAATTACCATCGTCAAAACCCCTGTAACAACATGCAGCCAAGCTGAAAAATTAATATCTCGATAACGCCACAACGCCCAAACTATACTTACGCCCAAAATAAAAGTTACGCTGCCCAGCACAATTCCTCCGAAAGCAACTTCAGGCAATTGCTGCCCGCCAATAACCCATCCGGCTGTAAGCAATAAAAACATTATTCCGCTGCCAAAAATCCAGGACCAACGGATACCATAATTTTCTTTTTGCATTCTGGCAATATTCCAGCCAATCATAATCGCCAGCGCTGGAAACATAGGTAAGATATAAGAAACCAGCTTCGTTTGAGAGATAGTAAAAAATATCAATACGAAAAGCCACCAGATATTTACGAAAAGCATTTTTTCCAGATCATTAGATCTGCTGTCTGTAATTGATGCTTTAATAGACTGCAGTAACAGCCCTGTCCAGGGAAACAAACCAAGGATAATAACAGGGAAATAATACCACCACAAAACCCGTGTCGGATGCTCAGGCGTTGTAAAGCGGGTAAGATTATGGAACCCTAAAAATGTATTAATAAATTCCATTCCATGCACTTGATACATCAAATAATACCACGGTGCCGCAATAAAAAAATATAACAGTAATCCGCGTAAACAGTGCATTTTAAAAAGCCTCTGCCACTGCCCGGTACAAAGAATATGCAGAAATATTATCGCGCCTGGAAAAACGATCCCGATCGGCCCTTTTGTTACCGTGGCCAGCGCCATACACACATACATCAGCCAATACTGCTTATGCAAGTAGCATAATAAAGATCCGGTCAGGAAAAACAACAGCGTCGTATCTGTTACCGCCGCCTTGCCAAGATAAAAGAACTGTACAGATGTCGCCAAAACGAGCGCCGACCAAAAACCAGCTCTTTCGTTAAACAGCCTGGTAATGGAACAATAAAGCATTATTACAGTCAAAAAGGCCATTAATGCTGCAGGAAAACGCGCTGCAAACTCTCCATCCCCAAACACATGCATTGCACCAGCTACAAGCCAGTAATACATTGGCGGTTTGTCAAACCAATATTCATTATAAATGCGCGGCGAAAGATAATCATTAAACTGGATCATCTCACGCGCAGTTTCAGCATATACCGGCTCATCCGGGTCAAGCAGCGGTATACTGCCTAATCCAAAAAAGATATTGAAGGCAACTATAATTGCTAAAACGAGCAAGCTTCCCTTCTCGATCCTATTCATTATTTTCCTACTTTCCCCGTTTTACATAATCATGGTAAGTTTTTTGGATACCTTCTTTTAACTGCATCTGCGGAGTTACAGCAAGTATTTCCTTTAAACGTGCATTAGACAGCGCAGAACGGAAGATATCACCCTGCCGCGTTTCCGCATAACGAACTTCAAGTTTATCAGCAGCAACTTCGGCAAAGGCGCCCAAAAGTTGATTTACCGAAGTTTCATGCTCTGTAGATACATTGATAGTCTGGTATCCCCTGGCTGCCAATCCCGCTTTAATAGCTGCTGCAACATCGCCTGCATAGACAAAGTCACGCGTTTGTTCCCCATTACCATAAACAGTCACAGCTTTTCCTGCTGCCAAAAGTTTACAGAAAATACTGACGACACCACCTTCGCCGCCTTCCCCCTGACGTTCGCCATAAACATTCGCAAAACGGAAAACAACTGTATTGATACCATAAAGCTCGTGGTAAACACGTAAATAATGCTCTGATGTCATTTTTGTAATACCATAAAACGACATTGGCATCAATGCAAGGTCTTCATTTAAAGGAACATTTTCATTATTGCCATATACTGCCGCACTGGAGGCAAATAAAACTGTTTTCACCTTATACTTTCGGCAATTTTCCAACACATTGATCAAGCCTGCTAAATTGATTTCGCAATCTTCATCAGGATGTTCGATTGAATAAGGTACCATTGTTTGTGCAGCCAAATGTACAACTGCATCAAAATTTTCTTTTTGAAATAACGTTTCTATTTCCTGCGAACGTATATCCGCTACGACAAGCCTCATTCCTTGAGGTACATTTTCCCTGAACCCGCTTGAAAGGTTATCTAAAACTACAACTTCATAATTTTTATCACTATTTAACAGCTCCAATAAATGCGAACCGATAAATCCAGCACCGCCGGTAACTAAAAGCTTCATTGTTGATCTTCGCCATTCCTGAGATTTTTCATAGATAAAACATTAGAGCCAAAGGCGCGTATTGAAACTACTGCCCCTAATAAAAACGGCAGGTATTCAGCTGTAAACCGCCATAAAACTGCCATAATACCAACAAGACCACCAGGCAGCAGCTCTGAAAATAATACAACAAAGCCCGCCTCTGCAACCCCTGAACCGCCGGGAGTTGGTGAAAAATACAGTACCAGGTTCAGCAAAACCATTCGTCCCATAACCTGCAGCCAGTCAAATTTGATATTCATACCCAGAAAAAACATTGGTACAGTAGCATAAATACATAACAGACTGAGCCCCGATTCAATAAAAGCCCGCATTACTTTCAAAGGATTTTTACCCATAATAAAAGACGCCTGCTTAAATTCTTTATACCAAATAAAACAATTCCTCCTAAAATCACGCGAGAAATTCGTTAACCCAATGATCCAAAACTCCGGATATCTGGTTCTCATAAGCAGCACTGCCGCAATCGGGAGCGAAACAAATAAAACAGATACGATAGTAATGACACTGGTCGGCATCCAGTCAACCAAAGCATGATCACTATGCAGAACAAACGGCACCAGCAAAATCAAAAAAGTGATCGACATAATCGTACGCACAAAAACAACGACCGTGGCCTTTGCTACCGGCACGCCCGCCTTGCGCATGAACATGATCTGAGCTACAGCACCGCCGCTAGCTCCGGGGGTAACAAGCGCCAAAAAATAATTGCTTAGAACAACGTTCACCACTTGTCTGGTAGTTAGCTTTTCATCAGTCACAGCAGCCAAAGTCATCAGCCGCAAACCATCAAAAACCAATCCCAATCCCAAAATGCCAAAGGCCGCAGCAATACACCACGGTTCAAACATCGTCAGATATTCTAACGCTCTTATATCAAATGTAAAATAAATAACTGCCGCAGAAATAGCAATAACAAAAACAAACATCCATAGCAACCTGCGGATCAATTTTCTGTGCATATCAAAGCCCACCAAAGTTTATCAAAGTTACTTTCTGCTGCTCCAATAAACATTTATTTTTTTCAGAAAGAAAAGCCTGAAGCTCATCTTCCCAATGATACTGCCAGGAAAAAGTTTTTTCCAAAGCCTCTGCATCCATCCCCGGATGAGTCATGATCTCACTTACGCCATCAGGCAGATTCCTAATGATTTCACCTACTAAGAATTCGTTTAAATTACCTCCGGCCAGCATTCCAAAAAAATACTGCGGATAGACAAAACGGGCCTGTCTGGCTTTCATTTTCGCCAAAGCGCTGCAAAAGCTTAAGCCTTCACGGCCGATCAGGCGGCCAGCAGTGCTGTTAAATCCACCACGCCAAAACCAGCCTTCCTGCGGCATCCTAATTTTTTTGATACCAAATGCACTGCACAAATCCAATACGATGTCGGCAATTCCCGGCAGCACATGCAGATGCTGATGGCTGTCGACGTGAGTTATTTTAAGACCACAGCTTAAGCCGCGTTCCAGTTGTGCTTGCAGTTCGCTGACAACTTCTGCTTTTTTTATTCTGCCAGCATACCAGCGTTTGGCAAAAACTGTATAATCAGCAGGAAAAAGCCCATCTTCATCAACAAGTGTCCGCAGCTGTCGCGCTTGTAAAAGCGGTTTACCTCCCCCTACTAAAGTAAGATGGATGCCTACTCCTAAAGCAGGTGTCGCTTTCGCCTGAAGTACTGCGTCATCAAAAGCAGAGCCGCTGCACATTAAAGACGTACTGGTAATAAAACCATCTCTGCTGCCTTTTATAATACCGGCATTGATTGCCGGATGCAGTCCGAAATCATCGGCATTAACAATTAATTTTTTCATATATTTCAGCCTCCTGAAAGGCTCTAGATTTTTTTATAATTTGCAAAATGGACTTTTACAAGCCGTTCCAGGGCA
>ENA-OPWC01002324-OPWC01002324.1-human-gut-metagenome-genome-assembly--contig:-NODE-2324-length-10712-cov-4.250258_pt1 | contig 10712 bp, 7 predicted proteins | sample MGYA00241504_ERZ502000 | MGnify/ENA primary metagenome ERZ502000 (study PRJEB25962, sample SAMEA2042005) | human gut metagenome | biome: human gut; feature: human-associated habitat; material: faeces...
GCTTGGTTGAAAGAGCAAGTGGAACTTGATGTTAAGGAGGTAACCGCTGACGAGTTCAACAAACTTTTTGAATAAAAAGATCTTTACTCGGCCTCTTTGGAGGTTGTTTTATATCAAAAAGGGGATTTCTCTCTAAAAATATCTTAGCGGATAGCGAAATAAATTGTTTCTTTCAGAAATTTATTTATAACTTTGTTTTTCCGTTAAGTCACAGAGGGAAATCCCTTTTTACGTCTTCTCGGTAAATAAAAGATAGGAGAAAATATGGAAGATTTTAGAAAGTATGCTACAAAGCATTTAGGTATGAGTGGTACGGCTCTGGATAGTTATATGAACATCTCCAGTAGCTATATCTCCCCGACAATTATAGAGGAACGACAGCTGAATGTCGCTCAAATGGATGTCTTCTCTCGGTTGATGATGGACCGTATTATTTTCTTGGGCACGCAAGTGGATGATTATACCGCTAACGTGATTCAAGCGCAGTTGTTGTATCTGGATTCCAGTGATCCCGGAAAGGATATCTCTATTTATATCAATTCGCCGGGTGGCTCTGTATATGCGGGCTACGGCATTTACGACACGATGCAGTTTATCTCCAGCGACGTATCTACGATTTGTACGGGTATGGCGGCTTCAATGGCAGCTGTATTGTTGGTAGCTGGTGCCGAAGGCAAGCGTTCTGCGTTGCCCCATTCACGCGTGATGATTCATCAACCGATGGGAGGCGCACAGGGACAGGCTTCGGACATTGAAATCACAGCTCGTGAAATTCAGAAATTGAAGAAGGAACTTTATACGATCATCGCCGATCATTCGCATACTGATTTCGATAAAGTATGGGCGGACTCAGACCGTGACTACTGGATGACAGCTCAGGAAGCGAAAGAATACGGTATGATTGATGAGGTATTGATTAAGAAATAGAAATGGCTGATTCAAAGACAAAGAAAAGATGTAGCTTTTGCGGCAGGTCGGAGAATGAAGTCGGATTCCTGATTACCGGGATGAATGGCTACATCTGCGACAGTTGCGCTACTCAGGCTTACGAGATAACTCAGGAGGCTTTGGGAGAGAGTAAAAAAAGTGCCGGAGCTACCAAACTTAATTTAAAAGAACTCCCCAAACCGGTAGAAATCAAGAAATTCCTTGACCAGTATGTGATTGGACAGGATGACGCGAAGCGTTTCCTTTCCGTGTCGGTCTACAATCATTATAAGCGCCTGCTACAGAAAGATAGTGGTGATGATGTGGAGATTGAAAAATCTAATATCATTATGGTGGGTAGTACAGGAACAGGAAAGACGTTGCTGGCACGTACCATTGCCAAGTTGTTGCACGTGCCGTTTACGATTGTGGATGCTACGGTATTGACGGAAGCCGGTTATGTGGGCGAAGATATTGAAAGTATTTTAACCCGTCTGCTTCAGGTGGCAGATTATAATGTACCCGAAGCGGAACAGGGGATCGTGTTTATCGATGAGATTGACAAGATAGCCCGTAAAGGGGATAACCCTTCTATTACTCGCGATGTGAGTGGTGAAGGTGTACAGCAGGGATTGCTGAAATTGCTTGAGGGTTCGGTGGTGAATGTCCCTCCTCAGGGAGGTCGTAAGCATCCCGACCAGAAGATGATTCCGGTAAATACCAAGAATATCCTCTTTATCTGCGGCGGTGCTTTTGACGGTATTGAGAAGAAAATCGCTCAACGGTTGAATACGCACGTCGTAGGTTATACGGCTTCACAAAAAACAGCGACGGTAGATAGGAACAACATGATGCAATATATCGCTCCTCAGGATTTGAAGTCATTCGGGCTGATTCCCGAAATTATCGGACGTCTTCCGGTGCTGACTTATCTGAATCCGTTGGATCGCGATGCGCTTCGTGCTATACTTACCGAACCCAAGAACTCAATCATCAAACAGTATATCAAGTTGTTTGAGATGGATGGTATTAAACTTACATTCGAGAAGTCTGTTTTCGAGTATATCGTCGACAAGGCTGTGGAATATAAGTTGGGTGCCCGCGGATTGCGCTCTATTGTGGAAACAATCATGATGGATGTCATGTTTGAAATCCCTTCAGAGAACAAGAAAACGTATGAGGTGACGCTGGAATATGCAAAAAGCCAACTGGAAAAAGCGAATATGGCACGATTGCAAACGGCTTAAAATCAGAACGTAAGGTAACTGAAATTGATTGTTTCTGTTTTTTCTTGAAAATATTAGTCACTTTTTGCTTGGTAATTACGAAGTTGTTTATAACTTTGTTTGGCTCTCTTGAAAAAGAGAGGTTTACTTGAAGTTAAACCATGAACTGAATAAAACAACCTAAGTTAAGATGGCAGGGAAGATTAATTTAACAGATGAACTGAAAAAGTATTTCGGATTTAATAAGTTCAAGGGAAACCAGGAAGCAATCATTCAGAATTTGCTTAGTGGCAAAGATACCTTTGTACTGATGCCTACCGGTGGCGGGAAATCTTTATGCTATCAGTTACCTTCGCTCTTGATGGAAGGTACGGCAATTGTAATTTCTCCGCTTATTGCGTTGATGAAAAACCAGGTGGATGCAATGCGTAATTTCAGTGAAGAGGATGGCATCGCCCATTTCATCAATTCTTCATTGAATAAAGGCGCGATAGAACAAGTGAGGTCTGACATCCTTGCCGGAAAAACAAAATTACTATATGTGGCACCTGAGTCGCTGACAAAGGAGGAAAACGTGGAATTTTTGCGTTCGGTGAAGATCTCGTTCTATGCGGTGGACGAAGCCCACTGCATTTCGGAATGGGGACATGACTTCCGACCTGAATACCGACGAATCCGTCCGATTATCAATGAAATAGGAAAGGCGCCGCTGATTGCGCTTACAGCAACGGCAACACCGAAGGTACAACATGATATCCAGAAGAATCTGGGGATGGTAGATGCACAAGTCTTTAAATCCTCGTTCAACCGTCCGAACTTGTATTATGAGGTACGTGCGAAGACCGCTAATATCGACAGGGATATAATCAAGTTTATCAAGAACAATCCGGAGAAATCGGGTATCATCTATTGCCTGAGCCGGAAAAGAGTGGAAGAACTTGCTGAAATCCTGCAAGCAAACGGTATCAATGCGCGCCCCTATCATGCAGGGATGGACTCGGTGACGAGAACCAAGAATCAGGATGACTTTCTGATGGAAAAGGTAGACGTTATTGTGGCGACTATCGCATTTGGTATGGGAATAGACAAACCGGATGTAAGGTTTGTGATTCACTACGATATTCCGAAGAGTCTGGAAGGGTATTATCAGGAAACCGGACGTGCCGGTAGAGATGGCGGAGAAGGCCAGTGCATAACCTTTTATACAAACAAAGACTTGCAGAAACTGGAAAAGTTCATGCAAGGCAAACCTGTGGCAGAACAGGAAATTGGCAAGCAGCTTCTGTTGGAAACCGCTGCTTATGCCGAATCTTCCGTATGCCGGCGCAAGACGTTGCTGCATTATTTCGGCGAAGAATATACGGAAGAGAATTGTGGAAATTGTGACAACTGTTTAAACCCTAAAAAACAAGTGGAGGCTCAAGAGTTATTGTGTGCCGTGATTGAAGCGATTATCGCGGTGAAAGAAAATTTTAAGGCAGATTATATTATAGACATACTACAAGGTAAAGAAACTTCCGAAGTACAGGCGCATTTGCATGAAGACCTCGAAGTCTTCGGCTCCGGTATGGGCGAAGAGGATAAAACATGGAACGCAGTGATTCGTCAAGCACTGATCGCAGGTTACTTGAGCAAGGATGTGGAACATTACGGACTCCTGAAAGTGACGGAGGAAGGACACAAGTTCTTGAAGAAGCCGAAGTCATTCAAGATTACCGAAGACAACGACTTTGAAGAGACGGAAGAAGAAGTTCCGGCACGTGGCGGTGGTTCCTGTGCGGTAGACCCTGCTCTTTATTCTATGTTGAAGGACTTGCGGAAGAAACTCTCGAAGAAACTGGAAGTGCCGCCTTATGTGATCTTCCAGGATCCGTCTTTGGAAGCGATGGCTACCATTTATCCGGTGACATTGGATGAGTTGCAGAATATACCGGGCGTAGGAGCCGGAAAAGCAAAACGTTACGGTGAAGAGTTCTGTAAATTAATCAAACGCCACTGTGAAGAGAATGAAATAGAACGTCCTGAAGATTTGCGGGTACGTACGGTTGCTAATAAATCAAAGATGAAAGTAGCTATCATTCAGGCAATTGACCGTAAAGTGGCGTTAGATGATATCGCTCTTTCCAAAGGTATCGAATTTGGTGAACTTCTGGACGAGGTGGAAGCTATCGTCTATTCGGGAACTAAACTGAATATCGATTATTTCCTGGAAGAAATCATGGATGAAGATCACATGCTCGATATCTACGATTATTTCAAGGAATCTACCACTGATAAGATTGATGATGCGCTTGATGAATTAGGCGATGACTTCACTGAAGAGGAAGTTCGCTTGGTACGTATTAAGTTCATCTCTGAAATGGCCAATTAAAAAAGCGAAAAAAATAAGCGTGCAGGTATGCAGTTTTGAATAAAAACCGTATATTTGCACGCAATAATTTTTAAACGCATAGCCCTATGTCATTTATTGCTGATAAGATTGTAATGGATGGGTTAACTTACGACGACGTATTGTTGATCCCCGCTTATTCTGAAGTTTTACCGCGCACTGTCGATCTCTCGACTAAGTTTTCAAAAAACATTGAGTTAAAAATTCCTTTTGTGACGGCTGCCATGGATACGGTTACCGAAGCGAAAATGGCTATTGCCATTGCTCGTGAAGGTGGTATCGGTGTGATTCACAAAAATATGTCTATCGAAGAACAGGCAAGACAAGTTGCTATTGTAAAACGTGCCGAAAATGGTATGATTTATGATCCCGTAACTATTAAAAGAGGTTCTACTGTGCAGGATGCACTGGACATCATGGCGGAATACAAAATCGGTGGTATCCCTGTGGTAGATGATGAAGGTTATTTGGTGGGTATTGTTACCAACAGAGATTTGCGTTTCGAAAGAGACATGGCTAAACATATTGATCTTGTCATGACTCCGAAAGAAAGATTGGTAACTACAAACCAGTCTACTGATCTGGAATCTGCTGCACAGATTCTTCAGAAACATAAGATCGAGAAACTTCCGATTGTCGGAATGGACGGAAAGTTGATCGGCCTTGTCACTTATAAAGATATAACAAAAGCAAAAGATAAACCGATGGCTTGTAAAGATGCCAAAGGTCGTTTGCGTGTAGCTGCCGGTGTAGGTGTGACTGCCGATACGCTGGATCGTATGCAGGCATTGGTAGATGCCGGTGCGGATGCAATTGTAATTGATACGGCTCACGGACACTCTATGTTTGTGATTGAAAAACTGAAAGAAGCTAAGAAACGCTTCCCGAACATTGATATTGTAGTGGGTAATATTGCTACCGGAGAAGCTGCAAAAGCGTTGGTAGAAGCAGGAGCGGATGCAGTGAAAGTCGGTATCGGTCCGGGTTCTATCTGTACCACTCGTGTGGTTGCCGGTGTAGGTGTTCCACAGTTGTCTGCTGTCTATGATGTAGCAAAAGCCTTGAAGGGTACAGGTATTCCTTTGATTGCCGATGGTGGTTTGCGCTATTCGGGCGATGTCGTGAAAGCGTTGGCTGCCGGTGGATATTGTGTAATGATCGGATCATTGGTTGCCGGAACAGAAGAGTCTCCGGGCGACACAATCATTTTCAATGGACGTAAATTCAAATCCTATCGTGGTATGGGATCGTTGGAAGCGATGGAGAACGGTTCGAAAGACCGTTACTTCCAGAGCGGAACTGCTGATGTGAAGAAGCTGGTTCCGGAAGGAATTGCTGCTCGTGTTCCTTATAAAGGTACGCTTTTCGAAGTTGTCTATCAGTTGTCAGGTGGTTTGCGTGCAGGTATGGGATACTGCGGTGCTGCCAATATTGATAAACTTCATGATGCTAAGTTTACCCGCATTACCAATGCAGGTGTAATGGAAAGCCATCCGCACGACGTGACGATTACTAGTGAATCGCCTAACTATAGCCGTCCGGAATAATAGATAGATACGGTGAACTATTAACGGTGAACGGTGAACAGGCTGTATTGTCAGCAAGGTGTTCACTGCTCACCGTTTGTTGTTTATCTGTTATTGCCTCTGTGATGTTTGTTGTTTATTGTTTGGAAAATAAAAAATGATGATGAAAAGAAGCCTGTTGTTGGGATGTATTTCTCTCTTTGTTGTCGCGGTCTTTGCGCAAGAAGATCCGGTATTGATGCGTGTTAACGGAAGAGAGGTACTCCGTTCGGAATTTGAAAATGCATACCGCCGTTATGCAGAACGCTCAAATGCCCAGCTTTCACCAAAAGAGTATGCGGCACTTTTCGCTCAATCAAAGTTGAAGGTAGAAGCAGCCAGGGCTGCCGGGCTTGATACGACTGCTGTTTTCCGTAAACAACATGAGAAATGTCGGACAGAGTTGGTAGAATCTTATCTGATTGACAAACAAGTGATGGATAGTTGTGCCCGTGTCTTGTATCAGAAGATGGGATTGAAAGCACGTAGCGGCCGGGTGCAGGTTATGCAAATATTTAAACGTTTACCGCAGACGGTTACTTCCCGTCATTTGGAAGAAGAAAAAGCCCGGATGGATTCTATATACCGGGTGATACAGAATCAGCCGGATTTGAATTTTAACCGTTTGGTGGAAATCTATTCGGATGATAAGCAGAGTAGATGGATAGAAGGTCTGGAGACAACGAGTGAATTTGAGGATGTCGCTTTCTCTTTGGCGAAAGGTACGGTATCACAGCCATTCTTCACTCCTGAAGGGATTCATATCTTGAAAGTGATTGACCGGGAGGAAGCATTTGCTTATGAAGATGTCAGTGGCAGGTTGATAGAGCGGTTACGGCGTAAGGAAATTTTAGACAAAGGCACGGCAGCGATGCTCGACCGATTAAAAAGGTCATGGCAGTATACCCCGAATCAGGCAGCAATGGAAGAACTGTTAACGAAAGGCCGGACAGAACAAAATCTCTTTACGATTGATGGACAGGCATATACCGGAGCTATGTTCACGCAGTTTGCCTCTTCTCATCCTCAATCTGTCAAACGCCAGTTGGAAGGGTTTATAGCTAAATCATTATTGGATTATGAAAGCCGGAATATAGATAAAAAGCATCCAGAAATTCGTGTTGCCTTGCGGGAATCTGACGAAAACTATTTGGTAAAAGAGATCACACGACAGAAAATAGAGTTGCCTGCTATTAATGACCGGGCCGGATTGGCTACCTATTTCAAATTTCATTCGTCGGATTATCGGTGGGAGAGTCCCCGGTATAGAGGAGCCGTGCTCCATTGTGTTGATAAAAAGACGGCAAAGCAAGCTAAAAAAATGCTGAAGAAAGTGCCGGAAAAAGAGTGGGCGGACAAGCTTCGGCAAACTTTTAATACATCCGAAACGGAAAAGATACAGGTTGAACAAGGAATTTTTGCCGACGGAGACAATAAATATATAGATAAACTGGTTTTTAAGAAGGGTGGTTTCGAACCCGTGATGTCTTATCCTTTTACCATTGTGGTAGGCGAAAAAATGAAAGGACCGGATGATTATCGGGAAGTAATTGAACAGGTACGAAAGGATTATCGTAGCTATCTTGACACGTGCTGGGCGCGGGAATTGAGGGAGTTTGGTAAGGTTGAAATAAACCAAGAGGTTTTAAAAACAGTTAATAATAACTGATGTAACCGATTATTCACTATCTTCGTACCTTAAATAAGTAGATTTTAGTTGCCAATGCGAATATTAGTCCTCTTACTGATTACCCTTCTTGGTTGTGGAGCGTGCAAGGAACAGCGCGACCACAAAGGAAAGACTCCTTTGGTAGAGGTGGACGGTAACTTTTTGTATAAAGAAGATTTGATGTCCGTGCTTCCTGTCGGGTTGTCAAAAGATGATAGTATTCTCTTCGCTGAGCATTATATTCGTAGCTGGGTGGAAGAGATCTTATTGTATGAAAAAGCGGCAAACAATATTCCGGACAATGTCGATGTGGACAAACTGGTGGAAAATTATCGGAAAGCGTTGATTATGCATACTTATCAGCAAGAATTGATAAACCAGAAGTTGACGAATGATATCTCCGAACAAGAAATTACGGATTATTACGGACAGAACAAGGAACTGTTCAAATTGGAGAATCCGTTGATTAAGGGGTTGTTTATCAAAGTGCCGTTGACGGCTCCCCAACTGAATAATGTGCGCAGGTGGTATAAATCTGATAAACAGGATGCTATTGAAAGTCTTGAAAAATATAGTTTGCAGAATGCGGTGAAATATGAGTACTTTTACGACAAATGGGTATCCGTGACGGATGTGTTGGATATGATTCCGTTGAAAGTGGAAGCTCCGGAAGAATATGTGAATAAACACCGTCAGATAGAATTGAAAGATACGGCATTCTGTTATTTCCTGAATGTGAGTGATTATCGTGGAGCGGGAGAGGAAAAACCGTATGAGTTTGCCCGTCCGGAAGTGAAAGACCTGCTGGTCAATCAAAAGCGGGTAGATTTTATGGAACGGGTGAAGAATGATCTCTATCAGCAGGCAGTAAGCAAGAAGAAGATTATATATAATTATTAAATACAAAGAATGAAGAAGTTTGTGAACTTTAGATTTGTTGTTACCCTTGTCCTGGCAATATTTGCTAATGTGGCAACCTATGCACAAGATAATGTGGTTGATGAAGTAGTTTGGGTAGTAGGTGACGAAGCTATTTTGAAATCAGATGTAGAAGAGGCCCGTATGGATGCCTTGTATAATGGACGCAGATTTGACGGCGATCCTTATTGTGTAATTCCTGAAGAGATTGCCGTGCAGAAGTTGTTCCTGCATCAGGCAAAGTTGGACAGTATCGAGGTTTCCGAAGCGGAAATCATCCAGCGTGTGGATATGATGACCAACATGTACATTCAGCAGATCGGTTCCAGAGAGAAGATGGAGGAGTATTTCAATAAAACTTCCACCCAGATTCGTGAGACGCTGCGTGATAATGCACGTGACGGATTGACCGTTCAGAAGATGCAGCAGAAACTGGTAGGAGAAATCAAAGTGACTCCGGCAGAAGTACGCCGTTATTTTAAAGACCTTCCACAAGATAGTATTCCTTACATTCCGACACAGGTAGAAGTGCAGATCATTACTTTACAACCGAAAATTCCTATCTCGGAGATTGAGGATGTAAAAAAGACGTTGCGTGATTATACGGATCGTGTGACAAAAGGAGAAATTGACTTCTCTACATTGGCGCGTTTGTATTCGGAAGACAAGGCATCTGCCATTAAAGGTGGTGAATGTGGATTCATGGGACGTGGTATGATGGACCCTGCTTATGCGAATGTAGCGTTCAGTTTGCAAGATCCGAAGAAAGTTTCCAAGATTGTGGAGTCGGAATTTGGTTTCCACATTATCCAGTTGATTGAAAAACGTGGTGACCGTGTCAACACTCGCCATATCTTGTTGCGTCCGAAAGTATCGGAAAAAGAACTGACCGAGGCTTGTGCCCGTCTGGATTCTATTGCCGATGATATTCGTGCCAACAAATTTACATTTGATGATGCGGCTGCCGTTATCTCACAGGATAAAGACACCCGTAACAACCATGGTATTATGGTGAACATCAATGAAAATTCAGGTGTGACTACTTCTAAGTTCCAGATGCAGGATCTTCCTCAAGACGTTGCTAAGGTAGTGGATAAGATGAATGTAGGTGAAATTTCCAAAGCCTTTACAATGATTAATGAGAAGGATGGAAAAGAAGTATGTGCTATCGTGAAGTTGAAAGCAAAAATCAACGGTCATAAAGCAACCATTGCAGAAGACTATCAGGACCTGAAAGAAATTGTGATGGAGAAACGCCGTGAAGAGATGTTGCAGAAATGGATTCTGGACAAGCAGAAACATACTTATGTACGCATCAACGAAAACTGGCAGAAGTGTGACTTCAAGTATCCGGGTTGGGTAAGGAACGATTGATGTTTAAACAGCTTGACTTTATATGGCACGGACTGCATTTTCCGGATTCGCTGCCTGGCAGACAGTCGTATCTGTATGCATTTCTTGTATTGACCATAGGCTATGCTACAGTAAGAAAGTGGCGTGGCATAAGACTGTGGCATGTTGGTGTGGCAGTGGTATTTGCATCGGCGCTTATGGCAGTAAGCACGATGTTTGCCGGTGAGGATGTGACAGAGTATTATGCAGTTATCATAAGTATATTGTTTGTTGCGCTGTACGGCATTATGACAGTACTTTTAAAGCTTGCAGCAAGAAAAAACAGGGAGCTTTTGATGGTCATAACATGCGGTATTGCGATTGTGGAGCTGGCTGTCAATATGGCTGTGACAGGACTTGGATGTACCGGCAGAAGCAGCTACAATGCCAATGTGGACGATATGCAAAAGGCACTGGAGCTGGCAAAAGAGGATGCAGCTGACAACGATGTACCATTTTACAGGGTTGAGGATACAGGCCGACTAACTAAAAATGATGACACACGATACGGCTATGCTTCTGGAACACAGTTTTCTTCCCTGATGAATATAAATGTGAGCCATTTTTATCAGGCTCTTTATATGGAGGGAGGCAAGAATTTCTACTGTTATAACGGTGCCACACCT
>ENA-OPWC01002329-OPWC01002329.1-human-gut-metagenome-genome-assembly--contig:-NODE-2329-length-10703-cov-2.030710_pt1 | contig 10703 bp, 5 predicted proteins | sample MGYA00241504_ERZ502000 | MGnify/ENA primary metagenome ERZ502000 (study PRJEB25962, sample SAMEA2042005) | human gut metagenome | biome: human gut; feature: human-associated habitat; material: faeces...
AGAGTTAATAGAAATGTTAAAGAAAAAGCTCAGAAAAAATAATATATCTAGTAATGTTACATTGTCAGCACCTAGATTTGTGTTTGTTTGTGGAAAAGAGATTAAAGAAGGACAAGATACTATACGCAAATATACAATAAAAAGATTGGAAAAATTTAAGGCAAAAAATGATTATGGAACAGAATATAAGTCAGTATTATGTGTTATATCAGAATATTTATATGTACAAGATTTATCAGAAGATATTTTTTCTTTTGAAAAAATGTTAGCTGAAATAAGTGACAAAATTATTATTGTAGCGGAGAGCCCAGGGACATTTTGTGAATTAGGTGCTTTTGTTATGGATGAACAGTGCCGTAATAAGACAATAGTTATTAATGAAGATAAAGAAGAATATAAGAATTCATTTATTACAAAAGGTCCTGTAAAAATGTTAGAAAATAGAGATGAACAAAGTGTTATTTTGCATAATGGTTTAGAATGGTTAAAGTTTAGTTCTGTTTATGATGATTTAATTAATAAAGTTGCAAATGAAACATTGAAAATACACATAAATAATGATTCTAAACAAATACATTTAAAAAGTTTAATTTATGAATTAGCGAATATTATTGAGATTTTTCAGCCTTTAGAATTTTTTGAAATTGAAAAATTGTATAAAAAAATAAAAGATTTTGATAATTATGAAATTCTTAATACAGAGGGGCATAAAATTAGAAGTATAAAAAAGGTTTTAGTATTAATGGAAAGAATTGGTTTAGTAAAAAAAGATAAGGGATACTACATTATTAATAAGAAAATATCATGTTATAATATTATGTTTACAATATCTAGAAAAGAATTTAATGATGTTAGAATAAAATATATTAATAGAATGGACAAATATCAGCCACAAAGAATGGAGATTTTATGAAATTAAATGAGAAAATTGCTAATAGTATAGGAATTGATGCGAAATATGTAGAGTTTATTGCATTAAGAAACAATTTATATGCGAGATATTTTATTGATAAAAAGGGTGGAGGAAAAAGAGAAATTTTGCAGCCATCGAAAGAATTAAAAGTTATACAGCGTTGGTTGTTAAGAAATATATTAAATAATTTTCCTGTATCAGAATATAGCTATGCGTATTCGAAGGGTAACTCAATTAGAAAAAATGCATTGTTTCATAAAAATTCAAAATATATATTACATACAGATATAACGAATTTTTTTCCGTCAATAACAAGACAAATGCTATTTGGATATTTTAGGAATAATAGGCAAATAATAGACGAATTAGGTTTAGATGATGAAGATATAAAGTTTATATTAGATATTTGTTTGTACAAAGGAAAATATTTGGTTGTTGGAAGTGTTGCATCTCCTAGAATTGCTAATATGGTAATGTATGATTTTGATTTAGAATTGAAGAAAAAGTTAGATAGTATTGGGGAATTTTATTATACAAGATATGCTGATGATATTGTTATATCATCATATGATTATATAGATAAAAATTTAGTAGATTTTGTGGAAAAGTATATTACAAAATATGGTTTTGAAATGAACCATAAAAAAACATTTTTTATGAATAAAAAGAGTAAAAGACAAATTACAGGTGTAGTAATAGATAATAATTCAAATAAGCTAACAATAGGAAATAGAAAATATAAGCAATTTGAGCGTATAGTATATAAATATCTTGTGAAAAATGAAGGAAACGAAGAATATATTAGGGGATATTTAGCATATATTAAAGAGTTAAATATAGAACAATATAAACAGATTGAGAAAATATATAAAAAATATGATAAACAAATGAAGATATTTAGATAGGATTATATATTTTTTGAAAAATAACAATTGCTCAAGCTGAAAGTGAGGGGTATTTCTTTTAATAAATGAAAATTCAAAAGAATAAGAATTTATACCCCTCTCGTCATAGACGGAGTTATCCCATACTTTTTTTTGTATTGCCTGTTAAAATGTGAAAGATTGTTAAAACCGCAGTCTCCTGCTATTTCAAGAATGCTTTCTTCTGTTGTAAGAATTCTGGTTCGTGCTTTTATCAGGCGGAAATCATTCAGATATTTAATAAAACTTGTTCCCATATGATTTTTAAAAAACTTCATAAAATGTGATGGGCTGTAGTGGCAGATTTCTGCTATTTTTTCTATTGAAATTTCTTCAGTATAATGCTGTTCCATATATGTAAGTATTTCTTTGATTTTATCTACTGATTTTTCGGATTTTTTATTTTCCTCTGTTTTAGGCGGATGCCTTATCATAGTATGTATCAGTTCGAGCAGGCATGACTTGATGGCAAGCTGGTAGCCAAACTCTTTTTTATCGCAAAGAACATCCATTGTATTTATTATTTTTACAAAATGGGAATAGAAAGAATAGCCCATATGTACATGTGTGACAATGGGAAAATCACCATTAAAAAAAGGAGTAAGATATTTAGACATAGTAATATCATTAGTAGCAAAGCTGAGAAGTTCCTTTTTAAAAATAATATTTTCATATTCTAATCTGTCACCGATGGCACAATCAATAGAATGAAGATTTTCAGGGAGAACCACCAGAATATCACCTGCGGAAAGCTGATGTGGAGTAAGGTTAAGAGTAACCTTTGCTGAGCCGTGTTTAATAACAATAAGTTCCATATCATTATGCCAGTGCAGAGGAACACTTGGAAAATCTGTCGGAATGGAACAAGGATAGGTATTAAATAAAAATTCCTCACTGGAGTGAGACTTGGTTTCGTGGTATTTATTTTTTTCAATCTGATTCATTTCTTATAAAACCTCCCCAAAAGATATTTTTATTATAGTAATAAGAGTAAATATATAAACAAAAATACTTATTACTTATCGTATATATGCAACATTTGTATCACAAGATTTTTCAATACACAGCGAAACTGCCACACAATCGTCATAGCATACAACAGTTTCGCGTCCGTTCTCAAAACACATCTTTAAATGATAGTATTGTATCATATCGTGCTAGGAAAAGACAAGAACTGTGCTCATCAAAATGATATATTATAGTCACAAAGTTAAGAACGGTTACCACACATAAAACTGTGAAAGGTAATTGAAACTAAATATTCACATCAGGTTGTGAATAAGGATATGGATAAGAGATAGAGAAAAAATGTTGCAGTATAAACAATGGATGGAGAATAAAGAAAGGAAAGCGTTATGGATGTCAAAAACATTTTAGAACAAAAACTTGGTAAAAGCATAGCTGACAGCAACAAGCAGGAAATTTATGTTGCACTTTTAAACATTGCAAAAGAAATGTCAGAAGAAAAAGTACAGGAAGATACGGGAAAGAAAGTTTATTACATTTCAGCTGAATTTTTAATAGGCAAACTTCTTTCAAACAATCTTATAAATCTTGGGATTTATGCCGATGTAAAGAAAGTTCTTGCTGACAACGGTGTGAGCCTTGCAGAGATTGAAGAGATTGAGGCAGAGCCTTCACTTGGAAATGGTGGTCTTGGTCGTCTTGCAGCATGTTTCCTTGATTCGATTGCAAGTCTTGGTCTTAACGGTTCCGGTATCGGTCTTAATTATCATCTTGGATTGTTTAAGCAGGTATTTGAGAACAATAGACAGAAAGAAACAGCAAATCCTTGGATTGAGGAGAATACATTCCTTAGAAAAACAGATGTAAGTTATCCTGTTCAGTTTAAAGATTTTACTGTTCAGTCAAGAATGTACGAGATAGATGTAACAGGATATGATAACAGAACAAACAAACTTGAATTATTTGATCTTGATACAGTAGATGATAGTATTGTAGGAGATGGAATTGATTTTGATAAAAAGGATATTGCAAAAAATCTTACATTATTCCTTTATCCGGACGACAGCGACGATGATGGAAGAAAATTAAGAATTTATCAGCAGTATTTTATGGTAAGCAATGGTGCAAGACTTATAATAGATGAGTGTAAGAAAAAGGGAAGTAATCTTCATGACTTATACAATTATGCAGTAATACAGATAAATGATACACACCCTACAATGGTAATTCCGGAACTTATCCGTCTTTTGACAGAAGAAGGAATTGACATGGATGAGGCAATTGAGATTGTTTCAAAAACATGTGCATATACAAATCATACAATTCTCGCAGAGGCACTTGAAAAATGGCCGATTTCATTCCTTAAAGAAGTCGTACCGCAGCTTGTACCTATTATTGAAGTTCTTGACGATAAAGTACGCCGCCGTTTTGATGACGAGAGTGTAGTCATTATTGATAAGAATGATACTGTTCATATGGCTCATATAGATATTCATTATGGATTCAGTGTAAATGGTGTTGCAGCACTTCATACTGAAATTCTTGAGAAATCTGAGCTTAACAACTTCTATAAAATTTATCCTGAGAAGTTCAATAATAAAACAAACGGTATTACATTCAGAAGATGGCTTCTCCATTGCAATCCGGAACTTACAGACCAGATTACTGAGTGGATTGGTGATGGTTACAAGAAAGATGCAGAAGAACTTAAAAAGCTTGAAAAATATCTTTCAGATAGGGGAGCACTTGACACACTTCTTAAGATTAAAACGGACAATAAAGCAGACTTTGTTGATTATATAAAGAGAACTCAGAATATTACACTTAATCCTGACTCAATATTTGACATTCAGGTTAAGCGTCTTCATGAGTACAAACGCCAGCAGTTAAACGCATTGTTTGTAATTCATAAATATCTTGAGATTAAGAAAGGTAATATCCCAGAGACTCCTATCACTGTTATATTTGGTGCAAAGGCAGCTCCGGCTTATATTATTGCAAAAGATATTATTCATCTTATTTTATGCTTGCAGGAGATTATCAATAATGACCCTGAAGTAAATAAATATCTCAATGTTGTTATGGTAGAAAATTATAATGTAACAATGGCAGAGAGACTTATTCCGGCATGTGATATTTCAGAGCAGATTTCTCTTGCGTCAAAAGAAGCAAGTGGAACAGGAAACATGAAATTTATGCTTAACGGAGCAATCACACTTGGTACGGAAGATGGAGCTAATGTAGAAATTCATCAGTTTGTAGGTGATGATAATATATATATTTTCGGAGCAGAAAGTGACGAAGTAATAGAACATTATGCAAAAGCTGATTATGTATCAAGAGATTATTATGAGAAGAATGCGGCACTTAAAGAGACTGTTGACTTTATTACAGGAGAGCAGATGTTCAAAGTTGGAGACGAGACACAGCTTAACCGCCTTAAAAATGAACTTTTAAATAAAGACTGGTTTATGACATTCCTTGACTTTGACAGTTATGTTGAAACAAAGGAAAAGGCATATGCAGACTTTAAGGACAGAGAAGCATGGGCAAAGAAAATGCTCGTAAATATAAGTCAGGCAGGTTTCTTCTCATCAGACAGAACTATTGCTCAGTATAATGAGGATATTTGGAAACTGTAAAAAATTAACAGAGCAGAAATGTGTATATCAGGCATGGAAAATCATATTTTTAACATGTTAATTAAATAAAATAGTTAAAGGGAACAAAATTAAATAGATGCACCGTAAGGTGTAAAAAGGTATAAGATATGCTTGAAATTTTCTTTAAATCAATGAGTTGATTTAGAAAGAAGTTTCAGGCATATTTTATCTTTATAACAAAATATGTTTACTGCATGACGTCTGTTAAAAATATACAAAATTAAAAATTATATCTGTGAAAAATTACAATAGAAATTGACTGGGTAAACTGATATTATGTCAACAATAAAGCAGATTGAGAACGAAAAATAGACGGGATTTGAGAAAAAGGCTGGAAATTGGGAGTTGAGGGATATATGAAAAAAAGGGCATTAATAAATTTAATAGGGGTATTTATAGTTGTTGCATTAGTTATTACAGCATGGGTTTTGTTCCCTAATAAAGTAAGAATAGGTTATTACAAGCAGCTTGATGCTAACGGACAATTTTATAAAATAGATAATAATAATGAAAAAAGAGTATATATCTATGATAAAAATAAAAAAGAACATATGCCGTTTTTAAATGTATATTGTGATGACGTTATGATATACAATTGGACATGTAGTGGTTTGACGCTTCCTGTTGATTATTTTAGACCTGCCGGAATGTATACTAAGAAACTCGTGTATTTTGGAAACAGTTTTTCGTTTCCGACATATTCTGATAAAGGAGATGTAAATACAATATATTGCAAGTTTAGCGATAAATATATAACGCTTACAGACCTTAGAGGACAGAAGATTACATATAAATGGATTGGATTATTGTGCAATTCTTATGATTATAAGAAATCGGAATATACAACAAAGTATGGGCAGGATATATTAAATAACAGTGAAGAATTGTCATTAAAGGAGATAAAAGCAAATAGAAATAAGAGAATTATTTTTTATGGAATAGATGTTTTTGTGTTAGCCGGTTTAATTTTTTATAATATATATTTTGGTAAACATAATAAACAAAAATAAGGAATGAATTATTTTCGTTGTGTTTACCTTGACGCAGAAATTAAAAAAATAGCCTGTCGTTTTGAGTAGAAATCGACAGGTTATTTTAATGCGTTTATATATTAATATTTATTTTGTAGTGGCTGTCTTAGTTTTAGACCATGTTCCGTACATTTTAACATTTTTGCCATTAACCTTAACGGTTTTGTAAGTGCGTATTCTTATATAATACTTTTTGTTAGACTTTAATTCTGAAATGGTTGCCGATGAGGAATTAAAATTCGCAACTGTTTTCTTTTTGTCATCCGCAAAAGTTTTTTTGACAGAATAAGAAATTTGATAGCCGCTTGTATTTTTTGATTGCTTTTTAAAGTTTATTGTAAGACTTTTTTTACCTGAGTTAATTTTATTTATTGAAGTTTTTTTCAAAGCAGGTATTGAAGTCTTTTTAATAACCTTTTTGCAGGTCTGGCAAATATAAGTTATACTACCGTTCTTTTTGTATGTATCTTTTTTTAAAACCTGAATGATTTTATGTTTATGAGCCGGTGTTGCGGTAGGTTTGTTTGTTGGAGCTGTAGTAGGTTCTGTTGGCAGTGTTGTCGGTGTAGTAGTAGGCTCAGTTGGTTGCGTTGTCGGTGTAGTAGCAGGTTTAGTTGGAGCTGTAGTAGGTTTTTGGGTATTCGGTTGTACTGTAGCAATTGGAACTATAGTAGGGACGGCAGTATCTGCAGGCTTTACTGTTGCCGTAGGTTCATTAGTCGGAAACGATGTAGGTTTTACATCAGGGCTTGCATATGGTGCCGTAGTTGGTTTTGAAGTGGTCGGTGTGCTGCCGTTCGAACTTGAACCGGAACCTGAGCCTCCTGACGGTTTATTAGTTTGAACCGGTACAGTCGGGGATGTGGATGGTACCGTGGTCGGTTCCGTAGTAGGCTTTGTAGTAGGCTCCGTAGTTGGCTCTGTAGTAGGTTCTGCGGTCGGCTCAGTAGTAGGTTCCGTAGTCGGAGCCGTGGATGGTTCCGTAGTCGGTTCCGTAGTAGGTTCTGTAGTAGGTTCTGTAGTAGGTTCTGTAGTAGGTTCTGTAGTAGGTTCTGTGGTTGCAGTACCGTCTGTTATGTTAATTTCTATTGTTGCTTTGATAATGTTTTTTAATGCCTTGACATCGCTTATGGTATTAAGCTCTTTATCGTCAATAGATTCTGAAAAGAAAATAAATGTATATTTTCCGTTTTCAATATTTATAGCATCTTTGCGGAGAAGATAATATTTTTCGGAGTTTTCATCGGTATAATATAAATAGAAAGGGTTTATATATGGGGCAGACGAATCAAAGTCCGTGTTATCTGTATCCCAGTAATCAGTGCGGATAACTGCCATATAATCCCAAAAACCGTATTGTGCGGCAATATCTTTATCCCAAGGAGTTCCTGTACTCTTTTTCCAAGTGATATTCATAGAAGGAGAGTTTTCTTCTATATCATTGCTATTTGTAGGCAGCTTATCTATAAGAATATCAGACGGATAATCTGTCACATCAATTGAAGCAATGTCATCTTTGGCTGCTGCTGCATCGTATTTGCATGTCCATGTATTATTGTTTTGTACAAGACTGTATCCGGCGTTTAAATATTTATCTGCAAAGTTAAACCCAGCATTTGAATAATCACCTTTTGCAGTTATGTAAGTAATATTTTCAGAAGGGGTATCAGCACATGACGGAGAAGAACTTGTAATATAAAGCTGCGAGGCTCCGCTTGCTGTTTTGCTTATATTTATATGTCCGTCGAGGGAGACAATTATATTTGCTTTCTGTGCGCTGTTTCCACCTGTGAAATTTCCGTTTATAGTGGCATCGGGCATAGCTGTAAGGTCAAGAAAACCGCCATTATCAACAGATATATTATTCAAGTTTGATGTGTCGGAAGGTGCAAAAGTTCCGCTGTTTGTTACATGTATGTTTCCTATTCCGTTGACAGGCATTTTTGTTGTGGTATTACAGCCGTCAATAGTGAGTGTTGTATTATCGTTACCGATAATAGAAGATGCTGCAAAGTCTTGTTTTGTAGTTCCTGTCAGTAATATAGAAGCACTTGAAGAAGCCTCAGTTGATATTGTTCCGCGAAGCTGAGTGTATTCATTTAAAATAAGTGAGGCTTTGCCTGTATATGCAGTATACTTATTTTTATTATCATCATGTCCCATAATAATATCTTTAATAATAGTTTTGCTTGTGGCATTTATTACGGTAAATGATGCATTGGTTCCTATATCGGTGTTTGTATAAAATCCTCCGGCGTATACTGTCGGGAGAAGTTCGTTTTCTGAACTTCCAAATCCGCCAAGTGTTTCACCGGCACCCTCCAAATGTGTATCTACTTTATCTAAAGTAAGGCTGTGACCGGCAAGAAAAATTTCACGCTGTGAAACGCTGCCCATTGCATCGCTTGATTCAAAATGTAACTGTAAATTTTTGAAAGTAACATTATCTCCTTTTAGCTGAATAGGACCACGGCAGACAATGCCGACTGTAGAGCCGTCTTTGCCCTCAATAGTAGTGTTGGCAGGAATGTCTATTGGGATAGTTTGTCCGTTTTTGTCGGAAGATGCTGCTGTTTGGAATGATTTAGCTACAATAATATGTTTATATTTTCCTAAAGCTTTGAAAAAATCGTCAAAAGTGCTTACTGTAGTTGAAGTTTCAGCCTGAGCAGATATATTTTGTGCTTCTGGCTGATAGGTTGCTGCCTGGGTACATGTTTCAGATAACATAATACAAGAAGTGAGAAGGCAGCAAATAAAATGTGATAGGCGTTTTTTCATTAGTAAATCCTTTCTGTAAATGGTAAATAATTTATAGTTCATAATAAAATATAGTGTCACTAATTATAACAAGAATAAGCAGATAAAGCTATTTGAAAATTTGTGTTTTTATTACAAAAAGATGTTATATTTGTCATTTTTATACTTGCTTAAATTAAAATTAAATTGTCAGGAATTTTTATTTTTTTTGGGGGGAATACTTATTCATGTATAGATGTGACAAGTATGGAAAGAGAATACGACTTTATGCAAAAAAGAGTAGAAATGGGGACTGATAATATGAATAAGAAAATTATAAAAACAGCTTCGGTTATTGCAGTTGGAGCAGGTGCGGCGGCTTTATATAAGGCAAAGTTTGCAAAGGATAATAATTCGGATAATCAAACACAGGGATGTACTGATTCAGGGAGAAAAAAGGATAAATGTCAATGTAATGGAAAAAGCCGCAGTCAACATTCTGATTATAAAAATACGGAACTTGGGAAGCATGAAAAAAACAGTAAGGGAATTTATTATGCAAGCGGTAATTATGAGGCATTTGCAAAACCTAAAAAGCCTGACGGAATTGAGAAAAAATCCGCATACATTGTCGGAAGCGGACTCGGTGCACTTGCGGCAGCATGCTTTCTTGTAAGAGATGCAAAAATGCCCGGAAAAAATATCCATATTCTTGAAGCACTCGATATTGCCGGGGGTGCATGCGACGGAATAAATGATGCCTCGAGAGGGTATATAATGCGTGGCGGACGAGAGATGGAGGAACATTTTGAGTGTCTGTGGGATTTATTCAGAAGCATACCTTCTTTAGAAAAGAAGGATGAATCAGTTTTGGACGAGTTTTATTATCTTAATAAGGAAGATCCGAATTATTCAATTTGCAGAGCAACCGTAAACAGAGGTAAGGATGCAGAACTTGGTGGTAAATTCGGTCTTAGCCGTAAAGGGTGTATGGAGATTATGAAATTGTTCTTTACCGCTGATGAAGAGTTATACGATAAAAAAATCGAGGATTTTTTTGATGATGAAGTTTTTGAGTCTAATTTCTGGCTTTACTGGAGAACAATGTTTGCTTTCCAGAACTGGCATAGTGCGTTGGAAATGAAGCTTTATTTCAAGCGTTTTATTCATCACATAGCGGGACTTCCTGATTTTTCGGCATTGAAATTTACAAGATACAATCAGTATGAATCGCTTATCATGCCTATGCTCAAATATCTTGAAAATGCCGGGGTTTCTTTTGAATTTAATACTGAAGTTACAAATGTGATATTTGACATAGAAGGAAATAAAAAGACAGCAAAGGCTATTGAGTGTGTTGTGTCAGGAAAAAAAGAGAAAATTGCACTTATGGAGGATGATTTCGTTTTTATTACAAACGGAAGCTGTACAGAGAGTACAATTTACGGTGACCATTACCATGCACCTG
>ENA-OPWC01002333-OPWC01002333.1-human-gut-metagenome-genome-assembly--contig:-NODE-2333-length-10684-cov-3.676263_pt1 | contig 10684 bp, 6 predicted proteins | sample MGYA00241504_ERZ502000 | MGnify/ENA primary metagenome ERZ502000 (study PRJEB25962, sample SAMEA2042005) | human gut metagenome | biome: human gut; feature: human-associated habitat; material: faeces...
GAGGACAACAGACCACAGATTTCCTTGGATGTCAACTTCGAGAACGGTATGGGAATCTCTGTCGGACGTCTGAGAGAGGACACTGTTTATGACTGGAAGTTTGTAGGTTTATCCCACAATACTGTCAGAGGTGCAGCAGGTGGTGCAGTGCTCTGCGCAGAACTGTTAAAAGCACAGGGTTACATCACAAAGAAATAAGAGAGAATATCATAGCGATTTAAAAAGTCCGTATCACAGATGTGTGGACTGTAAAGAAATGACCGGAACAGTAAAATGCTGTTCCGGTCATTTCTTATGTATCTTTTTATATGGCAAGAACCGGGTTGTCGTAAAAGTTAAAAAATGATATAATTTTTACTACATTGAGGGAAAACGAACAAACAGACAGAAATGGGAGGTTTCTTATGGTAGCGAAGACATCCATTTTAAAAGAACTTGAGACAATTTATGGGAAGAGTGGAAATCAGCTCTATGTTTTGTATGGACGGACAGATTCTGAGAAAGAACAGTTATTGAAAGCGTTTCTTTCAGACAAGAAGTACTTTTATTATCGCTGCAGACAGGCATCGGGACAGGAACAGAGAAAACAGATGGAAACAGAGATCCGGCAGAAGTTTTCAGCGAATATTACAAAGCACAGCTATGACGAATTTTTTAACCGGATCAAAAGTGGAGATGCGTCAAAACTTGTGGTTGTGATTGATGAATTTCAATTGATCGCAAAAAAAGATGCCTCTTTTATGGAGAGCATTGAAAAATTAAGAATGAAACGTCTTTATCCGGGACCGGTGTTGATCCTTTTGTGCAGTTCTTCGGTTGCATGGGTGGAACAGGAGATGCCTGCAGCACTCGGTGAGCAGAGCGAAAGAATCAATGGAAAGATTAAGATTAATCCTTTGAATTTCTTAGAGGTGGTACGTGCATTTCCACAGTATCAGGTCAGTGACTGTATCAGAACTTACGGTGTTATCGGCGGCGTTGCAGGCTATATCAACCACTGGGATCAGCGCGTGGATCTGAAAACCAATATATGCAGAAATATTTTAAATCGGAATGGTTATATGCACCGGGCGGCAGAGCAGCTGATCGCGGCAGAACTGCGGGAACTGTCTGTGTATGAGACGATTCTTTATTATATTGCAAGCGGTTATGATAAGTTAAATGAACTTCATTTAAAAACCGGCTATTCGCGTGCAAAAATCAGTGTGTACATGAAGAATCTCGGAACCTTCCATATTGTTGAAAAGGAGACCTCTTTTGAGACAGGTGGATGGGAAAACACGAAAAAAGGTGTCTATCGTATTAAGGATAATTATGTGAATTTCTGGTTCCGTTTTGTGTATCCACATCTTTCCGAACTTTATATGATGAGTCCGGAACAGTTCTACGATGCGTATATCACATCGGGAATCGACGAATATCTGGAACGCTATTTCAAGGAAGTATGCATGGAATATGTAGGACTTTTGAATCTGATTGGAAAACTGCCAATGAAGATCAGTAAGATGGGAACATGGATTGGAAAAGAAGGAAATATCGACATTATTGCACAGAACTCTGTGCGGGAGAATATTGTCGGATACTGTAACTGGAATCAGCCGGAATTTACCATGGAGATGAAAGAAGAATTGTTAAAGAGTATGAAGCAGGCAAAAATTGATGCAAAGTATTTCTTTCTGTTTTCAGCAAAAGGTTTTTCAGAAGAGATCAGACAGCTTGCAGAAGAGGATACCAGATATATTCTGGTCGATATGAATGAATTATAAAACTTCTTATTTAGGAAAGAAGTAAGAATTACAGAAGTTGGAGGAATTTTTTTGGCAAAGTCATTAATTATAACGGAGAAACCAAGTGTTGCGCAGGAGTTCGCACGGATTCTTGGTGTATCAGGCAGAAATGACGGATACATAGAAAATAGTGATTACGTCATTACCTGGTGTGTCGGTCATCTTGTGGAGATGGTTTATCCCGAGGTATATGATGAAAAGTATAAAAAATGGAAGTTAGAGGATCTTCCTTTTCTTCCGAAAGATTACAAATATGATGTGATCCCGGCAGTCAGCAGACAGTATGACGTGGTACACAAAATGCTGCACCGCGAAGATATTGATACTGTCTACTGGGCAGGGGATGCCGGAAAAGAAGGACAGACCATTGAGGAAAACATCCGTATGTACGGCGGTGTCCGCGAGGGGATGAAAGAGCTGCGCGTCTGGATCGATTCCCAGACAGAGGAGGAGATCAAGCGGGGCATCCGGGAGGCAAAACCGATGTCGGATTACGCGAACCTCGGAAAATCCGGCATTATGCGGACCATTGAGGATTACGCGATGGGAATCAATTTTTCCCGCGCGATGTCTGTGAAATATGGAAATCTTTTAAATGATGCGGCAGGGACGAGAAACTATACTGCAATTGCAGTCGGACGTGTCATGACCTGCGTGCTCGGTATGGTCGTGATAAGAGAGCGTGAGATCCGCAATTTTGTGGAAACACCATTTTACCGTGTAGTCGGAAGTTTCACGGATGCGAACATCGAGGCGGAGTGGAAAGTGGTAGAAGGTTCTAAATACTTTGAATCTCCATTATTGTATAAGGAAAACGGATTTAAAAAGCAGGAGTCTGCGGAAAACTTAATACAGGAACTTTCCGGGAAAACAGCGGTTGTGGAATCTATTGAGCGTGGAACTTCCAGAAAGAAAGCACCGCTTCTTTTTAACCTCGCAGAACTGCAGGCGGAGTGTTCGAAGCGCTTTAAAATCAGTCCGGATGAGACATTGCAGGTGGCACAGGATCTCTATGAGAAAAAACTGACTACTTATCCAAGAACGGATGCGCGTGTTCTCTCAACGGCAGTGGCAAAAGAAATCGGAAAAAATATCAGCAGACTGAAAGGCTATGAGCCGGTGCAGGGGTATGTGGAGCGTATCATGAAGGAAGGACTTCATTACAACATTGCGAAGACCCAGTATACGGATGACTCGAAAATTACCGATCACTATGCGATTATTCCGACCGGACAGCTCACGGAACTTGGTTCGTTAAGCGATTTACAGAGAAGAGTGTATGACCTGGTCGTGCGTCGCTTCTTAAGTATCTTTTATCCGGCGGCTGAGTATGAAACGATCAAACTGGTGGTACAGGTGGGGGCAGAACAGCTTTTTGCATCTGCAAAGGTGTTAAAAAATCCGGGATTCCTTGAAATCATGGGAAGACCGGGAAATGATGAAAATAAGGAAGAAGAAAGTGCGGGACTCTTAAAACTGGCAGGGCAGTTAAAGACCGGTGATCCCCTGAAGGTGGACGGTTATGAGATCAAAGAGGGAAAGACCGCACCGCCGAAACGCTATACCTCCGGTTCGATGGTGCTTGCGATGGAAAATGCCGGACAGCTTATTGAGGAGGAAGAATTAAGGGAACAGATCAAAGGCTCCGGAATCGGAACTTCTGCGACGAGAGCTGAGATCATCCGCAAACTGGTGCGTATCGGGTATCTGAATCTGAACAAAAAGACGCAGGTGCTAAGCCCGGAAGCGATCGGAGAGATGGTGTTTGAGGTGGTGAGCATGACCGTGCCGGCACTCTTAAATCCAAAGATGACGGCTTCCTGGGAAAAGGGACTCGACGGTATCACGCGTGGAACAGTCATCATGGAAGATTATCGCAGTAAACTGGAAGATTTTATCCGCAAAGAAACGGTTTCCATGATCGAACATGACCTGACCGGCAATCTTGCGGCGAGGATTCATCCGTTTGTCGGAAAAGGCGGAAGAGGGCTTGCCGCAAAGAAAAAAATAGAGGCAGTCTGCCCGGTCTGCGGCGGGGAGATGGAGACGACACCGTTCGGCTATGGATGCAGCAATTATAAAAAGGACGGAAGCGGCTGTAAATTTTCCATCGGAACCATTGCGGGCAGAGATTTAGCGGAAGAGGAAGTGGTCGAACTTCTGACGAAAGGACATACGGAAGTGCTCTCCGGTTTTATCTCAAAGTCCAGAAAACGTTTTTCGGTGGCATTAGTACTTGAAAAGGATGAGGAAGGAAAAGCATCTGTCAATTTTGACTTCTCAAAAAATGAGCCTGAAATTTTAGAGGGTGTCAAATGTCCGGTCTGCGGTTCAGACATGGAAATCACGTCCTTTGGCTACAGTTGTGTGAAACATCGAAATGATCCGGAAAGCTGTTACTTCTCCATCGGAAAAATTGCAGGAAAATCCCTCGGTGTGGATGACCTGACGGATCTGCTGCAAAAAGGAGAAACAGAGGTTTTAAAAGGATTTACCGCAAAAAATAAAAAGAAATTTTCGGCAGCATTGTGCTTAAAGACAGGTGAGGACGGCAGAAAAACAGTCGAATTTGATTTCTCAAAGAATGAGGCGGAAATATTAGAGGACGTGGTCTGTCCGATGTGCGGTGGACAGATACAGAAGACATCGTTTGGCTATGGCTGTATGAACTATGACCAGCAAAATCCACAGAGCTGCAGGTTTGCCATCGGCACACTTGCCGGACGTGATCTGACAGAGTCACAGGTGAAATCACTTTTAACCGACGGCAGAACGGAGACGATCCGCGGTTTTAAGTCAAAGACGGGCAAAAAATTTGATGCCTGCGTGGCATTAGAAACCGATGAAACCGGTCGGAAATATTTAAAGTTTGACTTTGATCATGTGGAGGCAAAAAAGATAAAAGATGTTTCCTGTCCGCTCTGCGGCGGTGACATTGTGCAGACACCGTTCGGGTATGGCTGTGCAAATTATAAAAAAGATGATCCGGAAAGCTGCCGTTTTTCCATTGGAAAGATGGGAGAAAAAACGTTAAATGAGGCACAGGTAAAACAGCTTCTGACAGAGGGGCGGACGGCGACGATCCGCGGATTTAAGTCGAAAACCGGGAAAAAGTTCGATGCAAGAATTGCTTTAAATAAAGATGAATCCGGCAGGGTCACCGGACTGAAATACGATTTTTCGGATGTGGAAGTGCCAAAATTAAAAGATGTGAAATGTCCGGTCTGCGGCGGAGATATGGTAAAAACGCCGTTCGGCTATGGCTGTGCGAATTATAAAAAAGACGATCCGGAAAGCTGTCGTTTTTCGGTTGGACAGATCGCAGGAGTAAAATTAAAAGAAGCACAGGTCAAAGAACTTTTAACCAATGGAAAGACCGGTGTGATCGAAGGATTTATCGCAAAGACCGGAATGAAATTTGATGCTCCGTTAAAACTGACCAAAGAGGGGCAGATCACCTTTGATTTTCCGGAGAAACCAAAACCTGTCGAGACAACAGTAAAATGTCCGAGGTGTGGGGAACTCTTAAAGAAAAGCCAATGGTACTATGAGTGTGACTGCGGTTTTAAGGTAGGGCATACGGTTGCGAAAGTGCCGCTTTCGGAAGCAATCATAAAAGAACTGTTGGAAACCGGAAAGACAAAGGAAAAAGTGACTGGATTTAACTCGAAAGCAGGGAATGTGTTTGATTCCTGCCTAAAATATGAGGATGAGCGGATCAGTTTTGATTTTGACAATCCGGGAAGCCTGTCTCTACAAAAACAGGAGTCAGAGAAACAATCAGAAGTGCAGATGGCTGTGCAGGAAAATGAGACTGAAAAACAGCAGCCACAGCAGGCAGAACAGACACCGGATGGTGCGGATGATTTCTATGCCACTATGGCGGATGAGGCTGCAGCATTTCAGGAACAGGAAGAAGCAGAATGGATCGCTGGAAGTAATTTTTTAGATGAATTTATGCCATAAGAAATCTCCGGCAGACAGAAATTCTTGTCTGTCCGGAAATTTTTTTGCAGTGTTCGAATATTATTTTGACAGATCTGTGAAAACGTTTTACAATAGAACCAGTATGCAAACAGAAATGCCAGGATCACACTGGATTCATATCCATGTGACAGAGACATTCTGGGATGGAGGAAAAGATGGAAAACGCAAAAATCAGCAATTTATATGATTTAGATGAAACAATCGCAAAAGAATATTTAGAACAGTTTACATATCCATGGGAGGCTTTAAAAGGGATCAGTGAGTTCATAAAAAAACTTGGACCAACATTAGATCCGGAAAAGTTTGAAAAAAGAGGCGAGGATATCTGGGTTGCAAAGAGTGCAAAAGTGGCACCGACAGCATGTTTAAACGGTCCGCTGATCATTGATGAGGATGCAGAAATCCGTCACTGCGCATTTGTCCGCGGCAGTGCGATCGTAGGAAAGGGTTCTGTTGTCGGCAATTCCACAGAACTGAAAAATGATATTATTTTCAATTCCGTTCAGGTGCCGCATTATAATTATGTTGGCGATTCCATTCTTGGCTATAAATCGCATATGGGTGCAGGTTCGATCACGTCAAATGTGAAATCCGACAAGACACTGGTTGTGGTAAAAGACGGTGATGAGAAGATCGAGACTGGATTGAAAAAATTCGGTGCCATGCTTGGGGATTTTGTGGAGATTGGATGTAACTCTGTATTAAATCCTGGAACGGTGATCGGCAGACATACAAATGTATATCCGCTTTCAAGTGTCAGGGGAGTGATCCCGGCAAACTCAATTTTTAAGAAACCGGGCGAGGTTGTACAGAAAAAAGAAGCATGATATTCTTAAACTTAAGATCCGGACAGGTCGGATAAGTTATGGCAGAAAATATTGATTATATTTTAAGTACAGGGAGATAAAATATATGGAAGAAGAAAAGAAATATATTTATAATGATAAAGCGGAACGGATCAAAAAGATGAACCGGTTCTATATAGGTGCAACCATATTTCTTGGAATATTGTTTTTACTGTATCTGTGGCTCCGCATGGCAAATCAGAATCTGGTAAATGCAACAGTATATGGGAATACTGTATTAATAATAGGCGCATCAGTTTTGAACACGATTATTTATCATAAAGATCATGCAACAGCAAAATTAAAAGTGATTGCTACGCTTGAGATGGGATTAGAGTATCTGTTAGTCGGAGTACAGACAGATGCACATTTTATTACGTATGTACTGATCGTTTTAGTTGCGTTACAGATTCCGTACTATGATGAAGGTGGATTAAAAAGAACCTGTGTGGGAGTGAGTATTCTCTACGTGATCGTTACGATTGTTCAGGGAATAAAGGGTATTACTGTATTGAACGTGGATACAATATGTTCTGTGGTCGGCGTGCTTGGCGTTTTATTTATGGTTTCAAGAATTGGAAAGATCACATTATTGTTTAACGCAGATGCACTTGGATCCATAGATGAGGAACACAAAAAGCAGAATGAAATTTTACAGGGAGTGCTTGAGATTTCCAAAACTGTTCAGGAAGAATCAGTTAAGAGCAGCAGCCTGATCGGAAAACTGGTCGAGACGACCAATTCTGTAACTGGCAGTATGCAGGAGATTACAACGGCTTCCGGAATGAATGCAAACAGCATCGAAGAACAGAATACCATGACTGCAACGATCCAGGATGCGATCGAGGAAACAAGTGAGCGATCAAAACAGATGGTGGATATCGCAATGAATTCAAATGACAGCATTCAGGAAAATATGCGTGTGATGGATGAGTTGAAAGATCAGGCAGAGCAGATCACAAATACAAATCATGATGTTACTGAGGCAATGACCAAACTTCAGGATAAGACAAAAGAAGTAGAAGAGATTGCAGGTATGATCTTAAATATTTCAAGCCAGACAAACCTGCTGGCGTTAAATGCATCTATTGAGAGTGCACGTGCCGGAGAAGCCGGAAGAGGTTTTGCGGTTGTAGCAGAGCAGATCAGACAGCTTGCGGAACAGACAAAAAATTCGACGGAAGAGATCACGAGAATTACAAACGAACTGAATGCAAATGCAAATGATGTGGTTGTATCAGTAGAAGGTTCTGTACAGGCAACGGAAGATCAGAAAGAAAAGATTCTTGCTGCGTCAGAAACATTTAATCTGCTTAATAAAAATATAGGTGAGCTGGTTGCCCATATTGAAGAGGTCAATAAAAAGGTAAGCGGACTTTCAGATTCCAACAATAAGATTGTGGTAAACTGCTCGCAGCTTTCGGCAGCGACTGAGGAAGTTACGGCGAGTGCAGAACAGGTACATACACTCAGTGAAGAAAACCTTGATGTTGCAAAACAGGTTCAGAATGCGGTAGAGAAAATTCACAGTACGGCAGATGATATAAAAAAGTTTTTGCACTGACAGAAAGGAGTGCATAATTATATGAAAAATAAAGTGTGGTTGTTTACAGCCGCACTTTTGCTTTTTACAGCAGGGTGTGGTGAGCCAGATATGGCACAAAATAAAATAAACAGCAATGAGCAGAAAACAGCAGGAATTTCAGATACAGATGAAACAGAATCCGAAATAGACAGCAGTGCGTCTGAAAAAATGGAAGCAGCCGAAGAAAAATATATCTGGAAAGAGATCACGCTGCAGTTCCCGGAGAGCTGGGAAGATAAGTATGTAATTTTAGAAGATGATACCGGTTTTTCTGTTTTTCAGAAAAAATCCTATGAGAAAGAAAGTGGGACGGGGTTTCTTTTTGGAATTACCAAAGACACGGAATGGTATCCGGATGCTGCCGGTGTAAGTATTTTAGGATATACCGATGATGGAGTGTTATATGAGGTTGTGAGGCCTACGGATGTGAGCTGCGATGTGGAAAATGAGGATACTTTATATGAATATCAAGGGATGATGCAGCAGTCAGATACGGTAGTACAGAATGCGGTCATTGATACACAGAACCTGCACAAAGATGCTGACCAGTATATCATTCCGGTCAGTATGACACAGACAATTTCGGCAGACAGTCTTATCAATATGTCGGACAATGATTTATGGTTAGCACGCAATGAAATCTATGCAAGACATGGACGGGGTTTTACCAATGAATATCTGCAGAGTTATTTTAATGCATGTTCCTGGTATGAAAAAACGGCGGAGACAGATGCATTTGACGAGTCTGTGTTAAGCCAGACAGAGAAAGATAATCTGAAAGTGATACAGGAAGCAGAAAAAACATATGCAGACGAACATCCATATCCGAAAGAGTATAAAACAGGACAGAAAGTTATGGAAGATATTGATGGAGACGGCAGGGAAGAAGAAATACGTTATGATGTGAAAGAGAGTGGCGATTATGCAGGGTATTCCTGTATCCTTACCGTGAATGGAACTTCATATGAACTGTGCGAATATGCGGCGATGGTGACACCGGAAACAGATTGCTTTTATGTCACTGATATTAATGCTTATGATGATTCGTTAGAGATTGCTGTCTTAGATGATGGACCGAGTGGTGATTATGTGACATATTTTTACCGGTATGATGGAAACACACTCGAATTTGCCGGAGAAGTTACTGGTTTTCCTTTTAAAGAAAAAAATGGCGGTATCAACGGCTTTACCGGACAAAGCGGAATCTATGGAACAATTCGTACAGATATTCTTGAGACAGCATACTTAAATGGCTACTGGTGGTATGACAGTGATGCGGGGAAACTGGAATATATTGATGGCGGTATGCATCAATACAAGTATTTCACACCGCACAGATTATATGTGGATCTTCCGTTGTGGAAAGCTATGGATCAGAATTCGGAACAGGTAACGGTTTCGTCCGGGCAGGATGTGTTCTTTATCAGCTCTGATGCAAAGGAATGGATCTATGTGCGTGCAAAAGACGGAACAGAAGGGTACATCCATGTGGATGGTGAAAATGTCAGCAACGTCGGCAGACCCGGCACGGAAGTTTTTTCAGAATTGAATTATTTTGATTAGTGTATAAAAACAAATACACGGAATAAAGATAATTTTTTTCGATTAGGACTTGTAGATTTCAACAAAATGTGCGAAAATAGGTAAGGTATGTTAAATGTATAACAAAGTCTGATACATACAGTTCTATTAAGTGAAAGGAGTCTTAAAATGATTTACACTAAGGAAGTCGAAAACATGTGTCCTGTAGCAAAGGGCGCAAAACATGAACCAGCTCCAATTCCGGAAGAAGGCAAATGGGTTCATTCTAAAAAAATTGAAGATATTTCAGGTTTTACACACGGTGTTGGCTGGTGTGCTCCTCAGCAGGGTGCCTGCAAGCTTTCATTAAATGTAAAAAATGGTGTAATCGAAGAAGCTTTAGTTGAGACAATCGGATGCTCTGGTATGACACATTCCGCAGCTATGGCAGCAGAGGTATTACAGGGCAAAACTATTCTTGAAGCATTAAACACAGACCTTGTTTGTGATGCAATCAATACAGCAATGAGAGAGTTATTCTTACAGATCGTTTACGGTCGTACACAGAGTGCATTCTCTGATGACGGTCTTGCAATCGGTGCTGGTCTTGAGGATTTAGGTAAAGGACTTCGTTCCCAGGTTGGTACAATGTACGCTACCAAAGAGAAAGGTGTTCGTTACTTGGAGATGGCAGAAGGTTATGTAACCGGTATTGCTCTTGACGAGAATAACGAAGTTATCGGATATCAGTTCGTTTCTCTTGGAAAAATGACTGACTTCATCAAAAAAGGCGATGATCCTAACACTGCATGGGAAAAAGCAAAAGGACAGTACGGCCGTGTGGCAGATGCTGTTAAAATCATCGACCCGAGAGAAGAGTAGGAAAGGAGACGGACGAAAATGGCATTATTTGAAGGATATGAAAGAAGAATTGACCAGATTAACGCTGTTTTAAACAG